>Ga0299914_10000680_pt1 | contig 21043 bp, 22 predicted proteins | sample RVTome_10_FD_201361 | JGI IMG/M metagenome (GOLD analysis project Ga0299914, IMG submission 201361) | Soil microbial communities from uranium-contaminated site in the Upper Colorado River Basin, Wyoming, United States - RVT153D57 (version 2) ...
ACTGTTCTTACTCGAGCGGTAAGTATCGGACATGAGGCATTTGCGATGCTACGGGCCGGATTCCCAGTAGGAGCTCAGGCGCGATGGCGTACGCTGTATGAGTTGGACGTGGTGGCAGCGGTGCTGCTCCACGGAGGCCGTGAGACGGCTAGGCGATACCTGAACCATTACTGGGTTCGTGTTGCGAAGAAGCCGTACGACTACTTCTCTACCGATGAGGGCTGGCGCGGTATGCAACGCAAGGTGGAGAGAATGAACATGAAACTCCTCCGTCGATACGGCAGGAGTTATAGTCAAGAACATGGATGGGCAGCGGAGCTCACTAGCCGGGAATTTGGCGTTGACCGCCCGAACTTCGGGCACCTCAAGAGGTTAGCTGACCTCTATTGGCATCGTACAAGCCTGCAGCAGGCTCATCACGCTGTCCATGCCGACTCTTTCGGCAATCGCCAGATCTTCGATGGAGTCGGCTCACCTCATGCAGGTGCGAGGTCGGACAGAGTTGCGCCTATGTGTGCACTGTTGGTGCGGACTCTGGGCGAAATTGCGGTGTCCACTCTCAGCATTTTGCAGAGGTACATCCGACCAGTACTCCTCGACCCACCGCGGGCCGCAGCTGAACGAGACCCTACCCTAGGAGAGGAAAGCGCAGTGTTTGGCTGGCTTTGTGACGAACTCCTCCTCGTCTTGGAGCGAGACGCTTTGTTCGGGACAAATACAGAGTGCTCTCGCGGGGCGGAGCCCGAGGGTGACGCATAACTACGGCCTGTCGCGGTTAGCCGTCCCCTTGGCATCGTGTCGACCAACCGGCGCTCAGGTTCCGTCTTCGGGACCTATCGAGGGTCGCAGAACGAACTCCACAGCCGAAGGATTCGATTCGGGCGGTCGAAAATAGTCGGCGGGAATCAATCCCGCGGGTGCGGAGCCGTTGGTCGAGGCGCCGCTGATCGGTGCGGTCTATCCTGGCCAGGTGCTTGCCCTGGGCAACCTTGACCTGGACGAGATCGCCAGTGCGCTGGCCGACCAGACCGACTACGAGCACCGGTGGCTGATCAACCCGCAGACCGGAGACATTGCCATCTGGACCTCCGACACCGGCATCGACGGGCAGAATCCGGTCGATCTCGACGAGCTGGACCTGGTCTGCATCGACCCACTGCCGTCCCACGTCTGGTACCAGGACATGGCCGACTTCGCCGAGCGGATCAGCGACGACCGCGCCGGTCGCCGGTTGGCGCGGGCCATCGAAGGTCGCGGCGCCTTCCGCCGGTTCAAAGCCGAGTTGCACGAGGAGTACCCACAGCTGCTTCCGGCCTGGAACGCCTTCCGCGACAACCGCGCCCGACGCCGCGCCGTCGAATGGCTCGCCGACCACTCACTCATCGACGACGAGACTGCCAGCCACTACCACGACACCCACCCGCACATCGAACTGCCCTGAACCTCGTCTCTGGCCCCAGACAGGCCGAGACTGGTTTGCGTCTGAGTTAGCGATACGTGATTAACTTGGTATTAGACAGCATCTGGACGGGACGAGAGCCCTTCCAGGAGGATCTGATCATGGCAGAGCAGGGTGGCACCGACCGGGCGGGTCGCCGGTCGAAGCGGTTCCTGAGCCCGTTGCAGAAGTACGAGATCTGGCTGCAGCTGGTGCGGCAGGAGGTGACGATGGCCGAGGCTGCCGACGCCCACCTGGTGGACCGGTCCACGATCATGCGGATACGCACGGTGGCCAAGGAGGGGGCGTTGGCGGCGTTGGCCGAGTCGCGCCCCGGGGTGAAGGCCAGGGCGCGGGATGTGGAGCTGGAGGCAGCCCGTGCCGAGGTGGACCGGCTGTCGGCGGCGCTGACCCAGATGGCGGTCAAGCTGACCTTGGTGGAGGGAAAAGACGGTTGGGGATGAGTGGCCGCATCCCTGGTCGGGTCGACGCGGCCACCAAGGCCGGCCTGCTGGAGCTGCTCGAGCAGGCCACCGCGGCCGGGTGGAGTGTGACGGCCGCCTGCCGGGTAATGGAGCTGGGTGAGCTGCGGGCGTGGCGGTGGTCGGGCCGCCGCGCCGCCGGCGCTCTGGCTGACCGGGCACCGGGCGGGTCGCCGATGCACGCTCTGCTGCCCGAGGAGGCCGATCAGATCGTCGCCTTTTCGGCGAGTGGGGCGAGACCGACCGCAGCCATCGTAAGCTGGCCCACCGCGGCTGCTACCTGGACCGGCTGTGGGTCTCACCCTCGTCGGTGCGCCGTGTCCTTGACACGCAAGGGCTTCGGCTACGCCGGCTGCCGCGTCCAGGCCGGTCGGTGCGTAAGCCGTTCCCGGACTGGGTCGAGTACACCCCCAACCAGATCTGGATCTACGACACGACGCATTTCACCGCCGCGGGCATGGCCGCCCTGGCGATCGAGGATCTGGTCTCCCGCAAGTGGCTGACCACGGTGGTGTCAGTGGAGGAGACCTCCACCCAGGTCAAGGGCGGCCTCATGGAGGCGTTTGCCGCTGCGGAGCTCATGGACGCCGTTACCGCCCGCCAGGACGCACCGGTCGACCCGGCCACTGATGACCCGGCCCGGCCGATCCTGCTCGCCGTGTCCGACAACGGGCCGCAGATGACTTCCGGAAGCACCCGGGAGTTCTTTACCCCGCCCTTCCGCGTGCGACCGGCGCGGCCTGCCTGTGAGCCGTGGGACAATTGTCCGGTCTAGCCACGCCAGGTTGCATCGAGGAGTCATGCAGGTAGACCCCTATCACTTTCCCCCCGAGGTGCTCGGCCTCCTCAAGGACGTGCTTCCGCTCCTGAACCGGAGCAAGGCCGACCTGCTCGACTTCTTCCGTGGTGCCGGCGTGTCCGACGCGACTCTTGCCGACCTCCGCGAACGACTCCGGCGAGAACCCAAGTCCGTCAACAAGTACGAGATCGCCCGAACCGTTCTGACCAGGGTCAACGAGCAGGGCGAACCCGCTCTGCGCGCACGGCGGGAGATCATCAAGCGTGTCGTCGAGGTTGAGGACTTCTCAACATGTTGGCCCGATGACCAGCTCAAGGCGCGGGGCCTCGTCGCGCAGGTCCGCAGCGTGGTCAACACCAAGGATGCCTTCACGCGCATGCGCGAAGAGCGTGATCAAGAACGCAGCGAACGGCTGGCCGCCGGCCGAGCGAAGGCAGCCAAGGTCGCGCAGCGGCGCGCGGCCGTCCAAGACCTGCACCGCCGGCTCGGACGACTCTTCAGCGCGCCCAACGCCCAGCGGCGTGGGATCGAGTTGGAGAAGCTGCTCAACGAGCTGTTCGTCCTCGACGGCCTCCTGGTTAGGGAGTCGTTCGTCCTACGCACCGAGCAAGGATCGCCGATCGAGCAGATCGACGGCGTCGTGGAGCTTGATCACATGCTCTACTTGGTCGAGATCAAGTGGTGGACCGAGCCGCTCGGTATCGATCCCGTGACCCGCCACCTCTCGCGCGTGTTCTTACGAACCGGCGTGGGCGGTGTTCTCATCTCCGCGAGCGGCTTCACGGCACCGGCAGTCGAGGAGTGCAAGACCGCGTTGACAAAGATCTTGATCGTCTTAGGCGATCTCCAGGAAATCGTCCTGCTCCTGGAGCGGGAGGGCGACGTTGCCGAGTGGCTTCGAACGAAGATCCAGTTCGCCAAGATCGAGAAGCGACCGATGGTAACGGTGTGACGCCGCACTGCCTTGCGAGTTCGGCCACGTCGGGGTCGGGTGCTATAGCTCATCGGGTGACTACGCCAGAACGCCCGTGCCGATGGGGGTGCGACTCGCGACGCGCGGTCGTGCCGATGAGCGAGCACCTGATCAATGGTCACCACACCCGAACGTGGGCCGCAACAAACTAGCCAGCCCGACATTGCCGATAGCCCGGGAACGGTGGGGTCAGCCGGACGTCGACCGCTCTCGCGGGGCTGTCCGGCTGGGTAGGTCACTCCAGCGAGCTCACCACTAGCGCACTGCCCTCTCGTGAAGGGGGATGAGTTCGTCCGGACGAGCGCCAAACTTGTCCTGGCGCATGTCAAAAGTGGGGTCCACCTACACATGGGGCGGTACGCGGACGCCGCGGTCGTGCGGATGACATCTCTGCTCCCCTCGAGCGGTGCGAAGACCGGTCCGAAGGTCGTCGATACGCCGAGCGCCCGGAGTGCGAGGAGGAAGCAAGCCGATCGACGGCGCCAGCGCATAGCAACGGTGCGACGGCCGAGGCTAGCATCACCGGGACGAAACCGGCGGCTGTCGAGGACGTGTTCCCGGACCGCCGCACGGATCATGGAGGAGAATTAGTCATGACCATTGACGGAATTGACGGGAAGAGCGCCCCCCGAGAAAAGCCAACCCTCCTTGCCCAGTTGCCACTCGACGTTAGCTTGATTGTGCAGCAGGACGTGCTTGGTGCGAGATTGCCGGTAACAACAGAACACGGCACAGGACACATGTTATTGCCAACATGGCGTGGCGAGTTCGCGTCCCCGCCCACAGCACCGCCGGGGTTAGAAAACCCCGGATGCCATTGGGGCTCATGGACATCATACTCGCAGAAAACGGGTGTTGGCCAGGCGGCCATCGATGTTATCGGTATGCAAGTTGAATTGGATGAAGTGCACATCGAGGGCCCCGCTGAGGAATGGGGAAAGGGATACGCGGCAGGCATTGAGCCGATAAAGAAATCCCTCGGATCATGGATTGAGCGGTTCCAGGAATGGGGTACGATCCTGGCGAGGCAGACCCTCTCGCCGCTCGAGCCTTCACTCGCAATGGTCGAACGGCCATCACTCAATTCGGTTCTCACGATCGTCGCGGGGGGCAGGGCGTCGTGGCCGAGCAGTGGCGGGGCAACGCTCCGGGTGCGGATGTCCTCTCAATCGGCTCTAAGTGAGCGAGTCGCGGACACGGCGACGGTTCGCCGCATGTGCGAGTTGGCAAGTGACCCTACAATCGAGCCACCGTCCGCCGTAGCATTGGTGGCTTCGGCCCGACGAGCCGCCCAACGGAATCGACTGCGGCTCGCCCTGATGGAGCTTGGCACTGCGCTTGAAGCTATTCTTACGACCGTGCTTTCCCCCAATTCAAGGATGACTCTCGGTCCCTTGACCCAACTCGCCATAGCCTCCGGCATTTCAATTCCGGCTGACATAGGCGCAACCTTCGTTCTGCCCCGAAATGACGCCGTTCATCGTGGGTTAGATCCAAATAGAACGACTGTGGTCGATGGCCTAGTGATGCTCGATGGACTTATTCGCCAATATTACTCCGCTTGGTCATGCGACGAAGGGCTCGACCTTGCCCACCGCCCTCAACGCCAGAGCCTGCTAATAGTGTCTCCACCACGGTCCAGCACGACTTAGGCGGTAGCTTCGGATCCGGCCGACCGTCTGCCGTCATCCGCAGTCCGTGGCTTTTCGTCACCGTGCAGCCAAGATGATCCATGTCTCGTTGCGCGGAATCCAGCCACCTCGTCGCATGACTCCTGGGTCCCCAGTGTCGTTCACTCGATCAACTGGCCCCTGGCCGCCGAGCGAGCAACGGTGACCAGACAAGTCCGCAGGAAGGTCGATCTTTACCAAATGGCGGTAGAACTCTTCGAAGTCCGTCGTAGTCGATGTCCCCATCGTCCGCGCCACTGGAGTACCTCGCTGCGGATGGCCATCTTCACCGGTCGGATGGCAACCAGCCACGATCATCGTGCGGCCGTCGAAGCGACGCTTGCGGGCGGGCTGGCGCAACCAGACGGCCGAGATGCCGCCGTCAATTCAGCGTCCTGTGTTGCCGCCGTGCGTGCGTGGGTCGAGCGCTGCAACTGCCCCCGGACCTCGATCAATGGGCGCCGAGGGACGGCCACCAGGCCGGCTCGCCCTGCTGGCCGGCGCCCGTTCGCTGTCACGATCGTCGAATGACGCGTGCACCAACGTGCCGACGGTAGAAGGGTCATCACGCAGAGAGCTCCTTATCCAGACGGCGTTTTCTTGCGATGAGAAGGCGTAGTGCAAGCATCTCATCTAGCGCCGCTGTAACAGACACCACATGGCGACAGACAACTTCGCTAAGGTGTAGCATAAACGCGGAGGCGCCCCCCAGTATCAGATTTGTGTCGGATATGACCGAGCTATATTCGATCGGCCCAGTGGATGGCTCGTAGACAAGATGCTGCGCAGTGATAGAAGGTCCCGAGTGAACTGAGTGGTTGAGCATCTTGTAAACGATGCGATAGAGGTCTCCTACGTACTCTTCGATGTCGGCGAAGGTAACCCGGGCACCTTCTCCGCGGTTTGCGAATAGGGGCCGCGCCCAACCAAGGGGCCGACGTATACTGTCACCATACGCTTCTAGCAAGGCATCACAGTGTGCCTCAACTTCGGCAACCTCTTCTTGTGCAGGCTCGGGCCATCCGAGTTCCTTGTTTGACGAGAGCATCGTACTAAGATCAGCTCGCCTTTCGAGCATCCCGGATGCATAGTAACGCGCGGAGACATCGCTCGGAGCTACGGCGAGCACGCATCCAATCACTGACGACTCGTAGAGCGTACGAACGCGAGAGCGTGACGCATCGAAGTAGCCGGCCAGATAGAGGTGCTCGATCTCCGCCGAGATTGCGCATCCACGCGAGTGGAGTGACAACAACATGATCGGCTTTATTGCCTCTTTGTCCACTATATCATGAAACGACGTCGCTCGCGTCTCCGGCGACCATTCAAGGAAGGCGGTCACTAAACGCCGATGCAATTCATGCGCAACGTCAACGAACGCCTGATAGCTCTTCAGCGAGCTTCGCTCCTGAATGTTTAGCGAATTTGCCAACCCGTGCCGTCGGGCGCGGGCGTTCGACTTCGCGGACGCTACTATTGCCGAAGTGATTTCGGGTGAAGGGTCTGTAGGGGATTCGATGAACTCCTCGATTATCTGTTCGGTGTAGTCGTCATCGGGCTCGTTGCCATGCGCTAAAATGTAGCGGGCGACTCGTTCTCTATACATATCGCCAAATACGCTTTTACGTTCTGTCACTCCTCTGCTCCCCTTTGAGTGGAGGGCTAGACTTGTGGTGGTGTTCGTGTAGCCCTTGTACTGTACATCAGAGACTACGGGGCTTATGAGTTGCTGGGCGCCCAGTGTGGTTACAACGACGACTATGGCCGAAGAACCATCAATCGGCTGCCGGCGCGTTGCTCGCCACCGCTGAGGACCTACTGACTGCCGCGAGACGCTCGATGCGACGCACTAATCTGGGGGCGCGACCGCCGTCCTCTTCTGCCGCGAAGCGGGCGTGGGTTGGGTCCCGCGGGTAGCTCCCGCGGGAGCCTCGCCGTAGTACTTATGTACGATAACCGGTATGGGAGTGGAGGACCCGCAGCTGGCGGCGCCGGTCGGCCAGGCACGCCGGCCGCCGATGGTGGCCCTGGCGTTGCCGGACAAGCGGTTGCCGGCCGCGTTGCTGGTGTGGGGCCGGTGTGAGGATGTGGGCTGGCTGGCCGGTGTCTGCTACCTGCACCGCACCTGGCACAGCCGGGCACTGGTGACCACCTGGGCGCCGGCGGCACGGGTGGGCGCATACCGCGGCGTCGACTACCGGCGCGTCCCAAGGGTCCGCCTGCACGGTGATCAGAGCCGGTGGCCCGCACTGCCGCCGGCCTACCCCGGCGCCGGTGAACAGTGGCTCGCCCTGCACCAGCATCTGGACTTCGGCGACCTGCCGCGGTGACCGCCGGGCAGCCCGGCGGTCGGTCGGTGCCGGTCGCCGTGTCGGCACCGGATCGGCACCCCCGACGGCAGCGGAGCAAGGGAATGGCACCCGGCGAGCGGGCTGCCAGCTATTTTCACCCCGTGACCCGGCCGACTACCGTGCAGGCGCTTCTGGAGGGCGGACCTGCCGATGGGGCGGTCCGTCTGGTCGAGTGCGGACCGCATGGACGATCTGCGGCGTTGCTGATGTTGGCTGGGGGGACCTGTATGCCGGTGGGTCGGATGAGCCCGAGCAGGCCGCGTACGCGGTGTACGAGTTGGTGTCCGATCCGTCGCGAGGCGGGCTGTGGCTCTACCGGACGCGGGATTGTTGACGACGCGAACGTGACCCGGGGAGCGTCGCATTTGGCGCCGCTGCTCACATTGGCCGCTGACGCTCCGGTGCCAGCACTTGTTGGACGCGGTTGGGGAACAGCAGGCCCGGCCCCTGTCAGCGTCGGCGTGTGCCGAGTTCGCGCGGCGATGTGGGACCGGGGCGCGAGGCTACCCGACGCGCAGTAGGTCGCCGGCGAGTTGGTTGATCTGGCGGTAGGTGTCGGGGGAGAGGTCTTCGGGGATTTCGACCTCGCGGGTTTCGATGAGTTGTTCGACGAGGGAGCGTAGTTCGCTGGTGTGTCCTTCGGCGGCGGTGATCCGCATAAGGTCGAGCCAGGGGTGGTCGTCGAAGCGTTCCGGGTCGGCTAACCAGGCTTGGTCGACGGCCCATCGGGCCGAAGTGGTGTCTCCGGCGTCGAGGCAGAGGTTGACGAGTTGGTGGGCGGTGTCGACGATCGCGGAGGCGAGGTGGTGGGGTTGGATGCCGCTGGCGGGGAGCCAGGTGTAGGGGTTGCGGCCGCCGGCTTGGTAGGGCCGGTCGCAGCCGTCCAGTGGTGCTCCGCGTACCAGTTCGAGGGCGCGGTGTAGGTCGGTGGCGCCGGCGGCTCCTCGTGTCTCGCCGCGGGTGCGGAGCCGGCGGAAGAGGTGCCAGTCGAGTAGGTGTCCGTCGGTGAGCCGGTAGAGGCGCTGTTCGCCCATGTTGGGTGGGAGCCATTGTTGGCCGTTGGCGTCTTCGCCGAGCCAGCGGCGGACTTTGGTCATGTTGACGCGGCGGGCGGATTGGGAGATGCGCCGTTCGGGCCACAGGGCGGTGTCGAGTTGGTCGGCGCTGGCGCCGCGGCTGCCGCGGGAGGCGAGGTAGACGATGATTTCGGCGTGGAAACGTGGCCGGTCGGCCGGGGGTGTGCCGGGGGCATCAATGGTGACGAGGCCGAGGATGGCGATGCGTGGCCGGCGGGGGTCGGGATCGTGCCAGGCGCGTAGGTCAGCGTCGAGGTCGGGGTCGGCTGCCGCCTTGCGGCGTTTCCTGCTGCTGGTGCTGGCAGGCGCCGGTGGGCGTATCCGGGCTGGTTCGGGGACGGCGACGGTGGGCTGGATCCCGGCTGCTTCGTCCGGCGGGGCTACCGCTGGTGCTGCGTTTGGGAGGTTGTCGGGTTCGCGGGACGCCGGGTGCACAGCCGGGCTCCCTTCCGGGTCTGGTTCCTCGTAGCTGTCGGCGTGAGGAGCAGCAGTGATGGTGGCTTCGGCGGCAGCAGCAGAGGCGCCGGCCGGTGCCCCGCCCGCGGCCGCGGTGGTGTGCGCGGTGGCAGGTGGAGCGGCCGGTTCCAGGTCGAGCAGGTGGCCGTGCTGGTCGGTGCCGTCGGCCCATGGCTCGTCGCCCCCGGCGGGAGGCAGCTCGTCAACCTGCTGGTGGTCGGGATCTGGTGGGTGGTCGCTGGCGAGCGCGGTGCGGGCGGCGTGCATGACTGGTGCCAGCCGTGCCAGCTGGTCGGCGGGCAGCCCGGCGGCGTGCGTGTCGGTGATTGAGAGCCAGTCGACCGATAGCCGTCCGGCTTGGTCGATGTGGAGGGTCCAGGTGGATGGGGTGGAGGCTGCGGCGATGACCGCGACCGCGCACCGTCCGGCATCGCGGAGCTGGGTGTCGATGTCGGCCAGTTCGGCGGTGGGGTCGGCGACCAGCAGCAGGTGCGGCATCCAGGCGTCGGCGATGATGTCGTTGACGCGTCCGGCGAGGCTGGTGCCGGCGCCGCTGTCGGCGATCGCGGCGGCGTTGGCCGAGGCTCGGCGTGCAATGCGGGCCAGCGCGTCGGGCAGCGAGACAGCGGCGTGGAGGCGGTCTTCGCCGAGGGTGATGAGCTGCTCGGTTTCGTCGGGGTTGAACCCGACCAGCACGATCTCGGCGTCGTCGATCCAGGAGGCGGTGGCCAGCTCGGCGGCGAGGTATCGCAGCAGGTCGCGGGTGCGCTCGGGGTCGCCGGTGATGGTGAGCAGGCCTGGGCGTTCGAGGTCGACTAGCAGGTGCTGCCCGCCGGGGTGGGAGGCGATGGTGACCAGTGCTGGCAGCGGGCAGAGGCGGTCGTGCGCGTCGGGGAGGGCGGCGTCAGCGGGCAGGGTCCAGGTGGCGCTGTCGGTGCTGGCTCGGTAGGGGGCTGGTGGGTCCGGGCAGGGACCGGCCAGCAGCAGGTGCATGGTGCCGGTGTCGAGCCAGACCGCCACGACGTCTGGCAGCTGGTCCGGGTCGCGTCCGTGGAGACCGGCTGCGAGGGTGCGTAGCCCGTCGTCGAGGCGCGCGATGTCAGCGGGCTGGGCCGCGATGCGGGTGGTGGTCTCGGCGGCCGGGTCGGGTTCGGGCAGGCGGTGGCCGTGGCGGCGGTGTTGCAGCTGGCGTCCGCGGTGGCGGTGGAGTCGTGCCAGCAGCAGGGCGGCGAACAGGCCGGCGGTGGCCAGCACTGCGGTGACCGGCAACGCCGCGTCGATGAAGGATCGGCTGTCTGGTTCCTGGCTGCCGCTGTGCCGCTCTTCGTGGGGTGGCGAGTCCGGGCTGGTTGCCGGGATCGGTGCTGCGGTGACGGGCGGCGAGGCGGCCGGGGTGGGAGCCGGTGCCGGGCTTGCTGGCGTGCCGGTGCCGGGGGTGGTGGACGGTTCGGGCGGGCTCGGTGGGGCGGGTTCGTCGGGGTGGATTTCCTTTGCGCCGGGTGGTGGTGCAGCGCCGGCGGGCAGGTACAGGTCCCATCCGGGGTAGATCAGGTCCGGGTCGTGCAGCCTGCCTCCCACGGAGGGGAAGTGGCGGCCCTTGTTGAGCTTCCAGATCTCCGGCCATTTCCGCCCGTCATCCAGGCACAGTTCGGCGATGGTCCACAGGCTGTCGTTGCGCTGCACCTGGTACGCGTACCGCTTGGCGTCGATCACGAGAATGTGCTCGCCGGCGCAGACGACCGGCGGCTCGCGATCGGACTGCTCCTGCGATCCGCCCGCAGTCATGCCGGCGGTGAGGGCAGCAAACGTCGTGGTCGGCTGGCCCGGCTGGGTCGAGATGTCCAGGGTGGCGTAGATCGCAGGTCCAGGGTGGGCGTCGGTGGCGATGGGGAGGGGGTTGATGGTGGCTGCGGCGATCACGCCGGCGGTGATGCCGGATAGCAGCCACCCGGCGATGGTCTGGACCGGCGCAACGACCGGGAAGCGGCGCGCGCGGACGCCGCGGACCCGGGCCGGGATCTCGGTGATGAAGCTGAGCGTGAACGTGAGCCAGATGATCCACATCGCCACAGCCAGCAGCTGGATGACCGCCTGGTCGGTAAGCGGAGTGGTCAGGAGCCGCTCGACGTCCTCGAGTGTGGTGGGCACCGCGCGGGGCAGCGGTGACCCGATCTGGCTTACCAGGCCGTAGGGGACACCGACCAGCAACAGTGCCAGGATCGTGGCGCTGGACACCCGGGTGACCCACCGGCCGAGCCTGACCCTCATCGACATCGAAGGCCCCCGTACATCGTGGATCTGGTCATGTCTGGAGGGCTTCGGCGGTGGCGGTGGCGGACAGGGTGAAAGTGGTGATGCCGACTGCGCCGAGCAGGACGGTCGGTTGCGTCACGGTGACGGTGACGGCTACCTGCTCTGTGGTGGCGGTCGCAGTGCCGGTCGCGCCGGCCTGCTCGAGCCACGCCAGCGCGGCGGCCTGGGCTGCGGCCGGGTCAAGTTGCAGCTGGCCAGTGTTACGCAGGGCGGCCAGGTCGATCTGGTCGGCGCCGGCGCGCGCCGCCTGCTGGGCGACCTGCAGCGCCGAGGCCTTGGCGGTCATTGCCGCGGCGCCGTCGAACAGCAGCGCCGCCAGCAGCAGCCCGACCATCATGGTCCCGATCGCCCATCCGCTGGCCGATCCGCGGTCACCACGCCGTCCGGCTCCCGGAGACCGCCGGTTGGTCGTACGGTGTCGTGCCTCGCTGCCGGTCATGGCTCGCCACCCTCCAGGAAGCGGTGAAACTCGATGGGCGAGCGGGCGGTAGCCGAAGTGGTGACGCTGCCGGGGCCGCCAAGTCCGATCAGGTCTCCGGTGGTGACCTGGCAGCTCAGGCTCACCTCGACGGATCCGCCGTGGGTGAACTGCGAGGTGTCTACAGTGACGGCCAGGTCGCCGCAGGTGCGGCCGGCGCTGCCCAGCGCCTCCTGCGCGGCCTGGTCGGCGGCGGCGACGGCACCGGCCGGGCTGTCGGCCAGGGAGGCGGCACGGGCGGCTGCGGCTGCGGCGGTGTGCACGTCGAGGCGGGCCACCGACAGCTGCCACACCCCGACCAGCAGCACCGCCATGATCACGGTGACCGGCCACACGAGCGCGGTCATCTCCACGCTCATCGACCCCTGGTCGCGCCGGGCGGGGCGGGCCCGGCGGCGGGCTGGTGCCATCGCGGCTGCCTCCTACTGGTCAGGCTCGGTCGGAGCGTGGGCTTGGACTTGGATCGGGATCGTGACCACCGGGATGACTTGCAGTGCGTCGCCGGTGAGGGTGACGGTGGTCGACTCGGCGGTGCGGTCGACGGTGATGTCCACGTTGGTGAGCCCGTTGGGGTTGATCGCGGCGAGCATGCCGGCTGCGGCGGCCTGGCCGGCTTCGGCGGTGCCGCCGGAGACCCGGGCGGTCTGGACCCCGTGGTCGGCGGCGTGCCGGGCGGACAGGTCCGCCAACCCCCACACCGCTGCCTGCACCAGTGCCATCACGGCCAACAGCATCAGCACCGTATAGCCGGCAGCCTCGACTGTGGTCGACCCGCGGTCGTCCCGCCGGCAGCGGGGCTGCCGGCGCGGTCCGGGTCCGTCGTGATTGTTGCTGGCCATGGTTAGTCGTTGCCGAAGCCGATCTCGAAGACCATCGAGTTGAAGAAGCTCTCGACTGCGTCCCGGAACAGCAGCCCGATGCCACCGACCACGACGATGACGACCGCGACCCACAGGACCTTGTCGACCGTCTCCGATCCGCGATCCGAGCCGAGGCGCGTGCTGGCCCAGCTCCAGCAGCGGGCACAGCGGCGACCTATGCGGGTTGCCATGAAATCACCTCCCTGTCAGGTTCCGAGCCCGCTCCGCATCGCGGCGAGGGCGGGATAGAGCAACCACAGCCCGTACCCGAGCGCCAGCACGAGCACCGGCAGGCTCATCCGGACCCCGGCCGAGCGGGCAGCGGCCTCCATCGCCGCGGTCGTCTTCGCCCGGGCCACGCTGGAGTGCGTGGCCAGCGTGGTGCGTATGCGGGTTCCTTCGCTTCCGGCCAGCTGGATGGCGTTGGCCAGGTCGATCAGCTCTGCGGCGCCGGTGTCGTTGCCGAGCCGGTGCAGGGCCTGCCAGACCGGTTCGCGGGTCAGCCGTGCCACCTGCAGGGTGTGGCGCAGCCGCTGCGCGGCCCAGCCACGGCAGATCCCGGTGGCCTGGTCGAGGGCCTGCTCGATGCCGGCACCGCCGGCCATCCCGACGGCAGTGAGGTCCTGGACAACGGCCAGGGTGTGCGCGAGTTCGGCCCGCCGGCGGTTGGCCGGGCCCTGCACCCGGGCCAGCGCCCACCGGTAGCCGGCCAGGCCACCGGCCAGCCCGATCCAGAGCGGGATCAGCCCGGCGGCGCCGGCCAGCCCGGCCAGGATCGGCAGCGCCAGCGCGCCTGCCCCGGCCGCAACCGCCTGCTCGGCCAGGAAGGTGTCCACGTCCCGGTCGAGCAGGGCGAGGTCCTGGCGGGTGCGCCGGGTGGGCAGCCCGAGCCGGGCCAGCGGCGCCCCGAGCAGCCGGTAGCGCCGCTGCTGGCCGGTCGGCGCAGGAGCCGGCGGGTGCCGCAGCCGCTCCAGCAGCGCCGCCAGCGCCGGGCGGGGCGGGCGCAGCCCGTACCAGAACAGCGCGGCGCCGAGCCCGAAGCCCGCGCCCAGGAGCATCGCCTGACCGATCACCGCGCGACCGCCACTTCGGATTCGGTTGCGGGGTCTACCCCTATTGCTACGAGTTCGTTTTCGGCCCGATCTCGTGACCGGCGTAGCGGTCCAGGCCAGCGGGGTTGCACCGCTGACGTGTCGGAATCTGACCAACGGTCAGGATTCCCGACAGGTCTGCTAGATTGGCGACCGTTCGACTGGTCGGGTGAATCGAGGGTCTCGTGGCGCTGGCGGTGGTGCGGTCCCTGGGTTCGGCTCGTAGCCGCCGCCTTGGCCAGGGCGAGGAGGACCCCGAACAGGACTTGATCGACCAGTACCGCCCCGTCGACGAAGTCCAGGCCACCGCGGGTGACCTGCGCCGCATCTGCGACTTCTTCGGCGTCACCATGGCCACCGCCGAGCACTACGCCTCGGTGCTCCACCGCCCAGGGCTGGCCGAGTTCGACACAGTTCCCTGAATGAGCGGCACCGAGCAAGCTGAGGACCGCAATGGACCACGATGCTGTTCCGTCCGAGGAGTTGCCGCTGCGCGAAGCCGCACTTGACCTCGTGAAGGGCACTCCGGAGGGGCGTGCTCTGGACAGGAAGCTTGAATCCTTCGACAAGCTCGGCGACGCGGCGAAGCAGAAAGCCGCCCGGGACATCCGCGAGGACCTCGCGGATATTATCGCCCGCGCGGTCACCGAAGAGCACCACCGCAGAGAGCTGATGGATGCTCTGGCCAACTTCAGGAACGACCGGACCCGCGCCGCATCCGAGCCAGCTGAGATACAAGAGCAGCACCCGCTTGTTGCACAGGTCCTGGAGGTTGCAGAGGACATACTGGTGGAACTGGGCAAGGAGATGCTACTTGAGGCGCTGCTACCCGGCGCGCACATCATCCTCCCGCCGACCGACTTCGTGGACAGCGTCTTCACCTCTGTGGAGATGTGGGAGGTAGCGCACCACCCCGCGGATTGGCCGTGGGGGCCGGGCTGAGGGCTGGTGGTGGGCCGGACTTGAGACAAGCCATGTCGGACCATGACCTCGCTTCCTGCAGGCTTCGGGACCCCGGCAGCCAGGTCGGACGGCTGCACCAGGCACCTGATGGATACGGTCACCTGCCCACCGGAGGCAAACTCAACGACCCCGGTCTGACCGATGTCGACACGGGTTCCGCAACCCAAGGGTCCATGTAGGCTCATCACACACCGCCCCACCCTGGGTCCCCAGCCGGAACCGCGTCGGCTTTCGCGAACCCACGGGAGCTAGCGAGCACTCGGGGCGGCTCGGGGATGCGGCTGAGCCTGGCCAGCCACCAGTAGCCCGCGCCGAACATCGCCCCCACTACGGCCAGGATCAGCTGACCGCCGGCGGAGTCGTACGGTGCGAGGAAGTCCCGGTTGAACGCGACCATCGCAACCGCCATCACCAGCGTGATGGCGATGATGACCCGCACGCTGGTACGGGTGGTGGCCCACTCGGTCTGGATCCGCCGCCTCGCGGCGGCCTGCTCGCGGGCGGCGGCGGCCAGCGCGGCGAGCTGATCGGCCAGGTTGCGGGCATGGCCGCTCGCGGCGAGCAGCAGCGCGGCCACGACCCGGTCGGCGTCGGGGTGGTCGAGCTCGTCGGCGAACGCGTGCAGGGCGTCGGGCAGGCGTACCCCGGCCTGGATCGCTTCGGCCAGGCCTGCCACCTGCGGGCGGATCGGCTCCGGCGTGGTGACCGCGGTCGCGACGATCGCCTGCTCCAGACCGGCGGCGGCCTGTAGCGTGCCGCGCAGGCTCTCGGTCCAGGAGGCCACCGCCTCCAGCCGGGCCTGAGCCTGGCCGCTGACCCGGGCACCGGCCAGCAGCTCGGGCAGCGCCCACACGGCGATAGCCGCCAGCAGCGCGGCGACCGGCCAGCGGGTCCACAGCCCCACCAACGCGGCGGCCGCTACCGCGGCGACCACCCGGACCGGTGCGGTGCCGCCGGTGAGCTGGCCAAGCCGCCGTCCGGTCCGCGCGCCGCTGCTGGGGCGGGGGCGGCGCACGAGGCCGTCGACGGCCAACCACGCTCCGGCGCCGAACAGCAGCCCGAGCAGCGCGCCCAGCTGGGCCGTCACGGCCGCCACCACCCGTCGGAGTCCAGCACGGCGGGATCGAGGCCGGCGGCCAGCAGCAGGTCCATCGTCTCGTCACGCAGCCGGGTCGCCGGCACCGCCCGCCCATCCGGGCCCGGGCGGTAGACCTCGTTGGAAACGATCTGGTCACCGTCGTCTCCGGCAACCTCGCGAACGCTGGCCACTACCCGGGTACCGTCGCCCGCGGCACGGTCCAGGTGCACGACGAAGTGGACCGCCTGACCGATCAGCGTTCTGGCCGCCTCGCGCGGATACCGGGCCGGTGGCTCCATCGCGTAGGTGACCAGCCGCAGCAGCGCCTGCCTGCTGGAGGAGGCGTGCACCGTGGCCAGGGACCCGTCGACGCCGATGGACATCGCCTTGGCCATCGTCACCACCTCCGGGCCCCGGACCTCGCCGACGATCACCCGGTCCGGCGAGAGCCGCAGGCAGGCCCGCACGCACTGGTCCAGGCTGAACTCGCCGACGCCTTCCAGGTTGGCCTCCCGGGCCTGCATGGCAACCAGGTTCGGGTGGGCGACCCGGTCCAGGGCCAGCTCGTACGCATCCTCCACAGTGATCAGCCGCTCGGTGGGTGGGATCGCGTTGGCCAGCGCGCGCAGGAAGGTGGTCTTGCCGACCGCCGGACCGCCGGAGATCACGATGTTGCGTCGGGCGGTGACCATGGCCGCGAAAAGATCCCGCATCGTCGGGGTCAGCTCACCGAGGTCGACCAGATCATCGAGCGTGACGGCGAAGAGTTGGTGGCGGCGGATGGAAGCCACGATCCGGTCGCTGATGTCTCGCATGGCGTGCAGCCGGGCACTGCCCAGCTGCATGGACAGCTCCGGGTGGTCTACTGAGAACCGCCGCTCGTGCGCACCCTGCCGGGCGCCGAGGTCCCGCAGCAGCGCGGCAAGCTCTTCATCGGAGGAGGCTACTGGGGCGACTTGGGCGCGGGTGCCGTCGCGGTAGTGCACCCACACGTTGTCGCACCCGTTGACGTTGATCGTCTCCACATCGTCGTCATCGAGCAGGTTCTGCAGGCCGCCCGCGCCGACGAACGAGTCGACCAACGCCCGGCGTACCCGGGCCTCGGTCGGCATGTCCAGCGGAGCGCGGCCGGCGGCGAGCTGCTCGTCTGCGTACGCCTCCAGCGAGTCGGCCACCGCCTGCTCGACCAGGCTCGGCCACCGCGGGCCGGCCGCGGCGCCGCCGGCCGCCTCCAGCCGGGCGGCCACCCGCGGCCGCAATGCCGTGACCAGCCCGGTGTCGTCGACGGAGGCTAGCCTCACCCGCGGGCGGGTCACCGGTTCACCACCCTTCCGTTGGGCTGCGGCCGGACCGTTGGCAACGGCGCGCGGGTCGCTGCCGGGCGGCGACCGATGGGCGTGGCAGGAGCGGCCAGTGCCCGGGCAAGCGAGTGGCACGCCATGGGCAGGGGAAGGCGGGTCCAGCTCGTGAGCCCGGTCCGGCTCCATCCCCGGCGTGGCGCCAGCCGGCCAGATAGCACTCCGGCGCCGTGCCGGTCGACCGGGACCAGCTGCGCGACCGGCGCCGCCAGCGCCCGCCCGATCTCGTCCGGTGGCCACATCCCGCGCTCGCCGACCAGGACCAGCCGCACGTCGGAGGCCAGCTCCCGCAGCGCACCGATCCGCGCATCGGCTTGCCGGATCTCGTCAGGCACCGGGCGCACGACCAGCAGCACCACGTCGGCAGCGACCAGCAGGGGGGCGGCGGGGGACTCCGGGTGCCACCGGCCGGCGTCCACGACCACCGCCGGGTGGTGCTCGACCAGCAGCCGCAGCATCCGGGCTCCCCGCTCGCCCATAGTGGCCAGACTCGCGGCGGCGGCCGACCCAGGTGCGGCGAGCACCGTCGGGACCTCGCACGGCAGCCGCTGCACCCATGACTCGGGCTCCGGAACGGCCGTTGCGTCCCGGGCGGCGAGCGCCATCGTCGACAACCCGGGCTTGTGGTATAGCCCGAACCGGGTGACCAGGTCACCTCCGGCCGGGTCCGCCTCCACCAGCACCGCATCCGGGGTCGGCCAGCGGGCCGCCAACCCCAGGGCCACGGTCGTCACTCCCGGGGACCCTTTCGCGCTAACCAGCGCCACCAGCACCGGCATCACGCGCCCGACCCGGGGCTCTCCAGCACCAAAACCACCTCACCCGCGGCGGCCACCTGCCGGGCCGCCAGCGACTCCAGCAACAGCGACACCGTGGGGATCCCGGCTGCAGACGGCGGCGCGACCGACACCACGGATGCGGTAATCGGCGGCTGCTCGGTGGCCGGTCCGTCAGAGCCTTGCGGGGCCGGGATCAGCACGCTCACCCGGGACCCGGCCGACAGCCCGGCAGGAATCCGGCCCTCGGCCACCGGCACGCCGACCACCGACTCACCGGCCGGTGGCCACTGCGCGGCACCCACCTGCTCCGGAGACAGTAGACTCCCCGCGACCAGCGGCACCGCTGCGGTATGGCCGACCACCCGGTCGCGGTCAGCCTCCGGGATCAGCTGCACTCCCGGGTCGGGCACCACGCGTACCACGTTCAGGTCGGCGTCGGTGATCGCTACTCCAGCCGCGACCGGGCGCGCGAGCGCAAGCACCGGACTGGCCGGATCCGCCCGTAGCGCCAGCAGTGTGAACAGCAGCGCGAAGGCGACCATCAACGCCGCCCCGGCGAGCAGGCGGCGCGGTGCCCGGCGTACTCCCCACGCCGGCGGGGCCGGGGCGGCGCGCCCGGCCGTGCCGTCGGTCCGGGTCGGGCTGGTCATGCTCACGGCTGCTCGCCGGTGTTGACACTGCGAGACTCGACCACCTGCACGGGCACGGTGGCAGTCGAGAACAGCGGCCCGAGCGTGCCGGAGGCGCCACCACCCGACCAGGTGACCTGCCAGGTCACGGTGGCCGACAGCGGGAAGGTGCCTCCCGGCTGGCCGCGCGAGGGCCGGGCGAACGTGTGGCCGCAGTCCGGGCTGGCGCCGGCCGGGTCGCCTCCGGCGGTGTATGGGGTGCCCGCATCGCAGAGGTACTTGCCGCCGTCGCCGGTCGTCCAGTGCACCCGCACCGGCGTGGCCACCGCGGTTACCGTCAGCCCCGGGACGCTGGCGCTGGCCGAGCGGCTCGTCCACCACGCAGGCTGGATCCACAGCCACGTCGGCAGCCTCACCAGCTGCGGCGTACCCACCGGCGGGGACAGCGCCAGGGCCGGCTGGGGAAGCACCAACCGGGAGACGGCCCGCCGGCCCAGGGCCGGTAGACCCGGAGCCTCGGAGTCCGGCAACCACACCAGCGGGCGCTGCGACCCCACCGGATCGCCCGGGCAGGTCGGCCGGTACGAAGCACCCTGCTCCTCCACACGCGATGGCGGTGGCGAGTCGACCTGCAGGTACCGGCAACCGTCGTTGCCCAACCACCCGTCCTCGGTTACACAGGGGACGACCTGCCCATCCAGGCGGCAGATCATCTGGCCATCGGGTGTTGCGCCGGTCTCACCCGGCCCGGGCTGCTCGCCGGCCGCCACCTGGCACGCTGGATGGTCCGGGAACTGTTCACAATCCACGTCACCGAAGTAGTCCGCCGACGCGGGCGCCTGCCAGGCGAGAAGCATCAGCAGCGCTGCGCCGGCCGCGAGACCGACGATGGACAGTCCGCGGCTCAGCCTTGGTCGGGACACGAGCCAACCTCCCTCACTGCAAAACCGGTTACCTTCCAGATGCCGCCATCGACGACCTCGACGTCGGCGACGATCCTCCGCCGCCCGCCCGGTTCGTCCTCGAAGGGCTCTCCGTCTGCGCGTACACGCGCCGCGCTGGTGCTGTCCGCGCAGTCTTCTACCCGCGCCATGTTCGGGGCAGATGGTGGCGAAAGCTCGGTGACGGTCGGGGAGTAGACGACCTCGCCGTCGAGCACGAGGCCCGCTTGGCGGATGGAGGTCAACCCGGCGACCAGTGTCTCCAGAGCGTCTCCGGTGGCGTAGCGTTCGAGGACCGGATAGTCTGGATCGGCCTCGGGCGGCTGGCCAGCACTGTCGTACGCCGCCCACATTCCCCGGTATGCGGCCAGCGCCGCCTGCTCGGCCGCCTCGGCCGGAGAGCCGGACGCCAGCACAGGCGGCGACGGCGCGCTTGGCGAGAACGGACCCGGGCTCGGCGAAGGGTCTCTGTCAGCCGACTCGCAAGCCGCCAGCCCCAGAGCGAACACCGAAGCGAGTACGCCGAGAAGCGTCCGCCGAGGCAGTGCGAACGGTTGGAACGTCGTGTGCTCCATGCCGGTCCTTCCCATATGGATGCGGGTATTCCTACCCCATGACGTCTCTGGATGGCTACTACAAGTCATGGCCGTACGGCTAGGCCGCTCAAGGATTGCGGGACGCAAGCGCGGGCCGTGACAACGCACGCGATATCGGGTCGTGCGTGACGGACATCACACCCCGTACTGTGGACGATTCAGGATGTCGATGGGCACAGCGCGGGCGGCTCCGAACGCTCAGCGGGAGCCTTGCTGGGTGAGCGCTTGCCCGGGGTTGGCTACCGGTCGTGCAGGCGGTGGCTGGCCTGCCGGGCCTTGGCGCGGAGCTGCTCGAGGTCGAGGCCGACCAGCTGCTTGTGGCGTTTGACTACACGGCCGGCGACGATCACGGTGTCCACGTTGCCGGGATGTGCCGACTGCACCAGCGCGGCGCTGGGTTCGGCCAGCAGCAGGTTCAGGTCGCGTAGATCGAATAGGACAAGGTCGGCCTGCATGCCGGGGCTCAACGTGCCGATCTGCGGCAGCCCAAGAGAGGCGGCGGCGTAGCTGGTCACGTACGGCAGGACATCGCTGGTGGTGATCGGCAGCCGGGGCAGCGGGGCGCCGGTCAGCTCGAAGGCGGCCTGGTGGTCGAGCGCCCGCTGGGTCTGTAGCAGGAAGCGCAGCTGGGACAGCAGGTCACCGCCGATCGCGGTTACCACGTCCACGCTGACCGTGGGCCGGGCTCCGGCGGCCAGCGCCGTTGCCAGCG
>Ga0299914_10000681_pt1 | contig 21042 bp, 19 predicted proteins | sample RVTome_10_FD_201361 | JGI IMG/M metagenome (GOLD analysis project Ga0299914, IMG submission 201361) | Soil microbial communities from uranium-contaminated site in the Upper Colorado River Basin, Wyoming, United States - RVT153D57 (version 2) ...
CACCGTCAACCTCCACGTCGACCTCGAAACCCTGACAGGACTCGCCGACCGGGCAGGCGAACTAGCCGGGTTCGGACCGGTGATCGCCGACATCGCCCGCCAAGTCACCGAACAACAGGAAGCATCGGAGTGGAGGTTCAGGGTCACCGACCCGAAAACGGGGATGCCCATCCACTTCGGAACGACAAAGCGCCGACCCAACACCAGCCAACACCGACACGTCGAACTGCGAGACCTGACCTGTATTTTCCCCGGATGTCGGATGCCCGCCAACGAATGTGATATCGACCACACCAAACCGTGGGCCGAAACCGGCCGGACCAACACAGAAGACCTCACCCCGGGCTGCCGCCACCACCACGTCGGCCGACACCGGTTTGGCTGGACCTATCAGCGGATCGCCGGAGGCGACTATCTATGGACCAGCGCCCTCGGCCACCGCTATACCAAAAGCGGAAGGCCCCACCACAGCTGAACTGACTTCCCCACCCATGTCCCGAAAACGCTCCTATTCCCGCCGTCTCCCGATCAGCCAGGCCATCCCGTCGCCTTCGTCGTCGACCAGGATCTCCAAGGTGCCGAACGCATCCCTCAACTCGCCTGGTCGTGCCCGGAACCTGCCCGGTTCGGCACCCACTTCGCTCAGGACCGCAGTCGCCAGCAACCCGCCAGGTTTGAGACGATCGACCATCGTCTGGTCGAGCGTGGGGTCCCGGAACAGGTAACAGAAAAGGAGGTCGACCCGCGGACCCTCCGGCAAGCCATCGTCGAGATCGTGGACCTCAAATCGGCACCGCTCGGATAGGCCTTGGTGAGCTACGAGTTGGTGGGCAAGATCGATAGCGACGGGAGATATGTCCACTCCGCGGTAGTCCATACCCCGCCCGGCAAGCCACACCGCAGTACGTCCCCGGCCACAGGCCAGCTCAAGCGCATTGCCTTCCGTCGGGAAGAGTTCCTCGTGGGCAGCGAATTCCGGGGGCGGGCCGGACTCATCCAACGGGGAAACGCCATCTTCGGCGTAACGCCGGTCCCAATCGCGGAGGTCTGTTTCGCTCATCGGCGTAACGATACGTGAAGTCACACAGGCCAACGGCAGTCTTACCATTCCCGGCGATGCCACTCCGTCAGCTCAGATTCACCGCCCCGGACGCAGTTGTCGAAGCGGGCCTGGGCTTGATCCGTGAGGAAAGACAGATACCGGAAGGTTTCAGTCCCGAGGTCATGGCCGAGGTCGAGGCCGCCGAACCCCGGCCCACCGAACGAGACGCCACCGACATCCCTTTTGTCACGATCGACCCGCCCGGCTCCCGCGATCTCGATCAGGCTCTGCACCTAAGCCGCCGGTCCGGTGGATACACAGTCCGGTACGCCATCGCCGACGTGGGTGCGTTCGTGCGGCCGGGTCGTGCGATCGACACCGAGGCATGGGATCGGGGCCAGACCCTCTATGCCCCCGACGTCAGAACACCGCTCTACCCCGAAGAGCTGTCCGAGGGTCGGGCAAGCCTGCTGCCCGATCGCGACCGGCCGGCAATCTTGTGGGAGATCGACCTCGATGAGCGCGGCGATATCGAAGTTGGCCGGGTAGAGCGTGCCATGGTGCGGAGCCGGATTCAGCTCACCTATGGGGAGGTGCAGGGCCAGGTCGACTCCGGGACAGCATCCGGATCGCTGCGGCTGCTGCCCGAGATCGGGAGGCTGCGAAAGCTTCTCGAACGGGAACGGGGGGCGGTGAGCCTCAACATCCCCGAACAGCTCGTGGTCAAGCGAGACGGCGGGTGGGGCCTCGTCTTCCGGGCACCGCTTCCGGTGGAGACTTGGAATGCTCAGCTCTCCCTGCTCACCGGGATCTTCGCCGCCAGGATGATGCTCGACGCCGGAGTCGGGATTCTGCGCACCCTGCCGGTGGCCGACCCTGACCGGCTGGAACGATTGCGGCGGATAGCAGCTGGGCTCGAGATCGCCTGGCCCGGGTCGGTGAGCTACCCCGAGCTGATCAGGAGTCTCGACCCGCGCATTCCTGCTCATGCGGCCTTCCAGGCCGAGGCGACCTCGCTCTTCTCGGGTGCCGGGTATCAGATGATTACAGATGCGGAGGAGCCGCTGCCCCATGCTGCCCTTGCCACCGTTTATGCACATGCCACTGCACCATTGCGCCGCCTTGTCGATCGCTATGCCGGCGAAACTTGTCTGGCCATCGCCGGCGGAGGTGACGTGCCCGATTCGGTTGTCGAGGCGCTTCCGCTTCTTCCCGAGACCATGGCACGAAGTGCGACGAGGGCGGGCCAGTATGAAGCAGAGTGCGTGAACCTCGTCGAGGCCGTGCTGATGTCAACCCGTGTCGGGGAAATCTTCCCGGGTGTTGTGGTGGAGACAGACGAAAAGCGAAGCCGGGGCGAGGTTCAGCTCGGCGATCCAGCGATCCTCTCTGTCGTCGAAGGCGAAGGCCTCGATCTCGGGGATCAGGTCCTGGTGCGGGTAGAGGGGGCGTCCGTGGCCGACCGCAGCGTCCGTTTCCAGATAGCGTGATATTCGCAGGTCTTCAACTCCCGCGGCAGAGACGATAGGTTGGCGATATGCCGCGTGAAGTCATCCGACACCCTGTAACGTCATAGAACACATGTTCGTTTTAGGCATTGACCCCGGACTCTCCACCCTCGGCTACGGGATGGTCGAAGACACCTTTCCGCCGACGGCGCACAGGGCTGGCGTGATAAGGACTGACACCGGGGCGACGACCGAGGCAAGGCTCAACGAATTGTACGAGGGTTTGGTCAAGTTGATCGCTGACGCAAAGCCCGATGCTGTCGCCATCGAGTCGGTTTTCACCAACCGGAACCTGCAAACGGCGATATCCGTTGGCCGCGCCTCAGGGGTCGCGATGCTGGCTGCTGCCCGGCACGGTCTCACTGTCCACGAATACGTGCCGACCGCCGTGAAGCGCGGGGTGACCGGGAATGGCACCGCCAACAAAAAGCAGGTGCAGCAAATGGTCGCCCGCCTTCTCAACCTCGCTGAAGTCCCCAAGCCCGCCGATGTTGCAGACGCCCTTGCCATTGCCCTCTGCCATCTCCGGGCCGCCCCATTGCACCAGGTGAGACGGTGATCGGGCGGCTTCGAGGGATCCTGGTCTCCTCCTTCGAGGGCGGGGTCTGCATCGAGGTCGGTGGTGTCGGATACGAGGTCAACATGACACCCCGCGGCCTGGTATCTCTGCCGGGTATAGGCGAGGAAGTGGTGGTGCACACCCACACCCACGTCCGTGAAGAGGAGATGAGCCTCTTCGGGTTCGACAACGAGAACGAGCGCGACCTGTTCCGGATCCTTCTCGGCGCGTCAGGAGTGGGAACGAAGGTGGCGATGGCGATGCTGGGCACGATGTCGCCCCCGGACATCATCCGGTCGATCGCCGCTGAGGATGCCGACGCCCTGACGGTTGTCCCCGGGATCGGCAAACGAGGGGCTCAGCGAATTGTCCTCGAGCTGGCACCGAAACTCGCCGGGAAAGACGCTGACGTCCTCCAGGGGTCGGGCTCCGCCGCAGTCCGCGCAGCTCTCGAGACGCTCGGCTACTCGACCGAAGAAATCAACTCCGTCATCGGCAAGATCGACCCGGCCGAATCTGTCGAGATCCAGGTCCGTGAAGCTCTGCGCTCCCTGGGCGGGAGGTAGGCGATGAACGAAGAGAGCCTGCTCAATCCGGCGGTGACAACCGAAGAGGAGATCAGCCTCCGCCCTCGCAGACTGGACGAGTTCGTCGGTCAGGAGAGCGTCAAAGAACGGCTTCGCATTTCGATCGAAGCGGCCCGCGAAGAGGAGAGGGAACTCGACCACGTCATGTTCTCGGGCCCTCCCGGGCTCGGCAAGACGACGCTCGCCGGAGTGATAGCCGCCGAGCTTGGCGTCGCTTTCCGCATCACTTCCGGACCGGCGCTGGAGCGGCCGGGAGATCTGGCGGCCATCCTCAGCAACCTCCAGCCTGGAGATGTCTTCTTCATCGACGAGATCCACCGACTACCCCGTCCGGTCGAAGAGGTGCTCTATCCGGCGATGGAGGACTTTCAGCTCGACATCGTGCTCGGTAAAGGTCCAACCGCGCAGTCGATAAGGATCGATCTTCCCCGTTTCACCCTCGTCGGGGCCACCACCCGCAAAGGCAAGGTGACCGCCCCCCTCCGTGACAGGTTCGGGATCGAGGAGAAGCTCGACTACTACACCGACGACGAATTGGCGTCGATCATTGTCCGGTCGGCGTCGATCATCGGGTTCGAGATCGGGTCCGATGCCGCGGACGTAATCTCCCGACGGAGCCGCTCCACCCCGCGGATCGCCAATCGTCTGCTGGCCCGGGTGCGTGATTACGCCGTGGCCCGTGCCGACGGCACCATCAACGCCGGCATCGCCGAACAGGCTCTCCACGTCTTCGAAGTCGACGAGCTCGGCCTCGACAAGGTCGACCGCTCCATCCTCGATGCCGTCGTCCACAAATTCGGCGGCGGTCCTGTCGGCCTCTCAACCCTGGCCGTCGCGGTCGGTGAGGAGCCGGAGACGGTCGAAGACGCGTACGAACCGTTCCTGCTGCAGATCGGGATGCTCAACCGGACCCCGCGGGGTCGGGTGGCGACTGCAAATGCGTACGCTCATCTCGGTGTCGACGTCCCGGCCAACATCCAGGGTTCGCTGCTCGACTGAGCGGCGACCAAACTAACCACCCAACCCATGACCGCGATCACCTGGCAGCAGACCTCCATAGATGGTGCGGCTCGACGTGGCTGGCTGGAAACTCCCCACGGGCGGGTCGAAACGCCGGTCTTCATGCCGGTCGGGACCCGTGGCGCGGTGAAGGCGGTGGACTCCGACGATTTGAAGGCACTCGATGCCGAGATCGTCCTGGCCAACACGTACCACCTGATGTTGCGCCCCGGTTCGGAGTCGATCGAGAAGCTCGGTGGCCTGCACGAGTTCATGAACTGGGACCGTCCGATCCTCACCGACTCTGGAGGTTTCCAGGTGTTCTCCCTCGATCCCCTCATCGCGGAGGAAGGCGTGTCGTTTCGTTCGACGCTCGACGGCGACGCGGTGAGCCTGACCCCTGAATCGGCGGTGAGAATCCAGGAGGAGCTCGGCGCCGACATAATCATGGTCCTCGACGTCTGTGTCGGGCTGCCCGCTCCGGTCGAGGTGGTGAAGAGCGAGATGGAGCGAACCCTCCGCTGGGCCGAGCGTTGCATCGAAGCCCACCAGCGCCCGGACCAGGGCTTATTCGGAATAGTCCAAGGTGGCGTCGATCCTGATCTGCGCGTGCTCAGTGCTCGGGAGACGGCACAGATGGACTTTCCCGGGTACGGGATCGGCGGCCTCTCGGTGGGAGAGAGCAGGTCGGAACGGAACCTGGCTGTCGAAGCGGCCACCTCCGAGCTCCCGGCCGATCGCCCGCGGTATGTGATGGGCCTCGGCGACACTGACGGTCTCCTCGATGCGGTGGCGCGCGGGATCGACATGTTCGACTGCGTGCTCCCCACCCGCCACGCCCGGCACGGGAAGGTGATGACCTCCGCAGGCGATCTCAACATCAGAAACCAGGAACACGAGCACGACACCTCGCCGCTCGACGCGTCCTGTGAGTGCTTGACCTGTCGCAACTACTCGCGTGCCTACTTGCGCCACCTGTTCCGTATGAAAGAGATCTCGGCGATGCGTCTCCTCAGCATCCACAACCTGAGCTATCTCACGAATTTGATGAATGGAGCCAGGGAGGCGATAAGTGCTGGGAGGTTCGGCGACTTTCACAACAAGTTCATCGAGACACGGCGGCGCGGTTCGGCGTAGACGGTTTCGATTGCCTAATCTGCTCTGTCGGTTCCTATTTCCGGAGGCTTTGTGTCCAATTTCGTTCTGGCCGTAGAGGAGGCCCCTGCCTCTGGTGGCGGCACCACCACCCTCATCTTCCTCGGCCTGATGATCGCCGTGTTCTATTTCTTCATCATCCGACCCCAACGGCAGCGGCAGAAAGCGCAGCAGGAACTTTCGGCTTCGCTCGAGATCGGTGATGACGTCCGAACCATCGGCGGGATCCACGGGCGGATCCTGACCATCGACGAGGATTCGGTGCTCCTCGAGGTCGAGCAGGGTCAGATCAGGGTGGCACGCAGGGCCGTTGGCGCCAAGGGCGGAGACCCCGAAGCCGGCTGAAGTTGAAGTCGACTTCGTAGGTAGTCGGCACGAGAGTGAAGCAGTCGTAGACTATGGGAGTGGAAAGATTCAGCTCTCTCATCCGTGACATCCCCGATTTCCCCGAAAAGGGTGTGATATTCAAGGACATCACCCCGGTTCTCGCCGACGGGGATGCGTTCAGCGAACTTGTGACCGCCCTCGCTCTGCCCTTCCAAAACCAGGGCATTACCAAGGTGGCGGGCATCGAGGCACGTGGTTTCACCCTGGCGACGCCGGTCGCAGAGCGGCTTGGAGCTGGTTTCATCCCGATTCGCAAACCGGGAAAGCTCCCGTTTGAAACTGTTCGCGAGGATTATGAGTTGGAGTACGGGATCGACGCCCTCGAGATCCACACCGATGCCGCCGTCGAAGGTGAGAAGGTGCTTGTGGTTGACGATGTGATCGCGACCGGCGGGACGGCTGCGGCCGCCGTGCGACTCCTCCGCCGACTCGGTGCAGATGTCGTGGGTCTCTCCGTTTTCATCGAGCTTTCATTCTTGAACGGTTCGGAACAACTAAACGGTGTGCCTCTCCATGCACTCATTCGCTACGACTGAAAACGAATCTGCCGTCCAACTCGTCGACGTGCTCGATGCCTTCCGGCTCCACCACCGGGAAGGGAACATTGAGCTGCTCCGCAAGGCGTACGACCTGGCCAATGAGGCCCACAAAGGTCAGGTGCGCAAGACCGGTGCCCCCTACATAACCCACCCCCTCGCAGTGGCGAAGATGCTCGCCGAGACGGGCCTCGACGCCCCGACACTGGCCGCGGCCCTCCTTCACGACACGGTTGAGGACACCAATGTCACCCTGGAGATGATCAGGGACGATTTCGGCGACGAGATCGCTTCACTCATCGACGGTGTCACCAAGCTCGACCGGGTCCGATACACCAACCGGGAACAGGCGCAGGCAGCGACGATCCGCAAGATGGTCGTGGCGATGGCGCAGGATGTCCGGGTGTTGATCATCAAGCTCTTCGACCGGCTCCACAACATGCGGACCGTCTATGCGCTCCGCGAGGAGAAACAGGTCAGGGTCGCGAGGGAGACCCTCGACGTCTACGCACCGCTGGCGCATCGTCTCGGTGTCCAGGAGATCAAACACGAATTGGAGGATCGCTGCTTCTCCATCCTCTATCCCGGCCCGCAGGCCGAGATCGAAGCCAAGCTCGCCCTTCTCGCCCCGGAGCGGGAAGCCTTCATCGAGAAGATGGTCACTGAAATCGGGGGCATCCTCTCCGACTCGAACATCGACTCCACGGTCACGGGGCGACCCAAGCATCACTACTCGATATACCGCAAGATGATGGAGCAGAACCGGCCGTTCGAGGACATCCATGACCTGATCGGGATCCGGGTCGTCGTCGAATCGACACGCGATTGCTATGCCGCCCTCGGCCTTGTGCACAGCCACTGGGTGCCGGTGGCCGGACGCTTCAAGGATTACATAGCCATGCCCAAGATCAACCTCTACCAATCACTGCACACCACGGTGATCGGCCCGGATGGAAAGCCTCTCGAGATCCAGATTCGCACCGAGGAGATGCACTGGAGGGCTGAGGCTGGAATCGCGGCGCACTGGCGGTACAAGGAAGGGGAGCAGGCGCCGATTCTCACAGTCGACGTGGACTCGCTCATGGCAGAGGAGGATCCCGAGGAGTTTCTCGCCAACCTCAAGCTCGACCTCCACCACGACGAAGTGTTTGTTCTCACTCCCGGTGGTGACGTCAAATCGCTACCGGAGGGTGCGACGCCGGTCGACTTCGCCTACACGGTCCACACCGAGGTGGGACACCACTGCGTGGGAGCCCGGATCAACGGACGCCTTGTTCCCCTTTCCACTCGCCTCCACTCAGGCGACATCGTGGAGGTTCTGACGTCGAAGTCCATGGACGCCGGCCCGAGCAGGGACTGGCTCAAGTTCGCACGGACGGGACGGGCGAAGTCGAAGATCAAGCACTGGTTCCAACAGGAGCGCCGCGACCAGGCTGCAATCGAGGGGCGGGATCAGATAAACGCCCTGTTCGCCAAGGAAGCCCCCGAACTGACGGTGGTGGAAAGGGATAAGACCCTCACCGCAATAGGGAACGAGCTAGGTCAACAGGACGCCGAGTCGCTGGTGGTTGCGCTGGGTGAGGGCAATGTTTCTATCGATTCGATCCAGACGCGGCTGATCAGGATCCTCCGGCCGGAGCCCGAAGTGGCAGATTCCCTGTTCGCCCCGCGCAAGCGGGATACGAGCACGTCGGCTCACGTCGTCGTGGAGGGCCAGGACGACATGCTCATCCACCTCGCCCGATGTTGTTCTCCGGTACCCGGCGACCCGATTATCGGCTACGTGACAGTTGGCCGGGGCGTGTCGGTTCACAGGTCGGATTGCACCAACGTCACCGATCTTGCCGAGCGCAGGGAGCGGGCGGTCGAAGTCAGTTGGCCCACAGAGATCGAAGGAGCCTTTGTCGTCTGGATCCAGATCGAGGCGTTGGACCGGACCAAGCTCCTGCGGGACGTGACGACCATGGTCACCGAGACCGGGGGCAACATCACCGCCTCGTCGACCGTCGTCGGCGATGACCGGGTCGCCATACTCCGCTACGAGGTCGAGCTCTCTGATCCCGGTCAGCTGGGAAGGCTTCTCAGCGATCTCCGCGGCGTTGACGGAGTGTTCACTGCATTCCGTCTTGCCAACGACCCCGCATCGCAGTGAAGGCCGTAGCTGTCCCGGCCTGGGCCGCTTTGACCAATGCCTACATCGTCTACGACGAACAGGATGGCGTTGCATCCCTTGTCGATGTACCACCCGACCCGGAACGCATTGGGGAAGTGGTCCGTCAGCTCGGGCTGACAGTCGGTTCGGTGCTGCTCACCCATGGCCATGTCGACCACAGCGGCGGCGCGGGAGAGATCTCGGCCCGACACGGCAGTGAAGTATTTGTACACCCCGACGACGATTTCCTGACCCTCCACCCGGAGGAACAGCTGATGCAGATCTTCGGTATGAAGCCGCCGGGCTCCTATGACGTGCCCGAGAAGCTGACGGACCTGGAGGATGGGCAGATCCTCGACCTGGGGGGAGTCAGATTCGAGACGCGTCACACGCCAGGTCACACTCCCGGGCACTGCTGCTTCTACGTGGAGGCGGAAGGCACTCTCTTTTCCGGAGATCAGCTCTTCGCCGGGAGTGTGGGAAGAACCGACCTTCCTGGTGGCTCGACCAGCCAGCTGTTGGAGTCGATGGCCTCCAAGGTTCTGACTCTCGACGACCATGTCCGGGTTCTGCCCGGGCACGGGCCGGAGACGACGATTGGCGTGGAGCGAGCCTCGAATCCGTTCTTGCGAGGACTCTGACGTGAGGGTGGGGTTCGCACCCTCCAACGCCTAACCTGCGACATCCATGAGTTTCCAACCACCGATTGGCATTGCCGACATTCACGTGCCCGAGTCCGGGACGTGGCGGCGCGTGCTCGTCGCCTGGGAGGAGTGGTCGGCGCTCTTCGGGTATCCGCTGATCCTGTCACCGGTTCTCGAGGCGACCGAGCTATTCGAGAGGGGTGTGGGCGACACCAGCGAGGTCGTGACCAAGCAGATGTACACGTTTGAGGACAAAGGAGGCCGGTCGGTTTCCCTTCGGCCTGAAGGTACCGCCGGAGTGGTTCGTGCTTTTCTGCACTCCGGAGCCCGGGGACCGTGGAAAGCTGCCTACTCGGGCCCGATGTTCCGATACGAACGGCCGCAGAGGGGGCGAAGCCGGCAGTTCTACCAGGTAGGCGTGGAGTACCTCGATGTCGATTCACCGCTGGCCGATGTCGAGGTGATCGAACTGGGGTACCGCTTCATCCGCTCGGTTGGGCTGGAACATCTGGAGTTGCGACTGAACAGCCTCGGCGATTCAGTCTGCCGGCCCAGATACCTCGAAGAGCTCCGTACCTACTTCCGTGACAATGAGGAAAGGCTCTGCAGCGACTCAGTGTCGCTGATCGACCGGAATCCCCTTCGGATTCTGGATTGCAAAGTGTGCTCCGAGGTCGTCACTGACGCTCCACGAATGGCTGAGTTCCTCTGTGACGACTGCCGCGAACACCACGAGGCGGTCCGCTCGGGGCTCGAGCACCTCGGCGTGCCGTACGTGGAGGATCCCAGCTTGGTGAGGGGCCTCGACTACTACACCCGCACCGCCTTCGAGTACATCGGTGTCGATCTCGATGCGGCTCAGAACGCAGTCGGGGGAGGCGGACGGTACGACGGCCTTGCCGAAAGCATCGGCGGGAGACAGGCTCCCGGCGTCGGCTTCGCCCTCGGTGTGGATCGAATTGTTCTGGCCATCGGAGAGGAACCGGATCCTACGCTTGACGCCTACGTGGTCTCCGAAACAGGCCCCGGCGATGTCCTGACGCTGATATCAGACCTGCGAGGGCACGGGTTTGCCGTGGATTTCGACATCGAAGGCAAGTCGGTCAAGTCACAGTTCAAGGCAGCGGGAAGGACGGGCGCTCCGATCACGATCATCTACCACGGGGATGACCAGGACGTGAGTGTCCGCATCGAAGACGAGCGCCACGAGGTGCCGTTGCAGGAGGTGCCGCGGTGGCTGACAACCAGGTGATCAGGACGCACAGTGCGGGGGAAATCTCCCGGGATACGATCGGCGAGCGGGTCACCGTCGCCGGATGGGTGCAGCGACGCAGAGATCATGGTGGCGTTGCCTTCCTCGACATCCGTGACGCCTCCGGGCTGATTCAGGCGGTGGCTGACCCCGACCAACATGCGGCGGTCGATGAGATCAGGATGGAGTTCTGCGTCAGTGTGAGCGGTACCGTCCGCGAACGGCCCGAGGGAACGGTCAACCCCGACCTGGAGACGGGTGAGGTCGAAATCGGTGTCGAGGAGCTGACGGTGCTCTCCGGGGCCGAAACGCTCCCATTCCTCATCGACGACCGAACCGAAGTAGACGAGAGGATCAGGCTGCAGCACCGCTATCTCGATCTGAGGCGGCCCCGGATGGCAGCCAATCTCAGAGCCCGGTCCACGGCGACTGCGGCGATCCGGCGGACTCTCGACGAGCAGGGCTTTCTCGAAGTCGAGACCCCAACCCTGATCAACAGCACGCCGGAAGGGGCGAGGGACATGCTGGTGCCCTCCAGGCTCCGCCAGGGTGAGTTCTATGCACTCCCGCAATCGCCGCAACTGTTCAAACAACTCTTGATGGTCGCCGGCGTGGAACGGTATTTCCAGATTGCGCGCTGTTACCGGGACGAGGATTTCAGGGCCGACCGGCAGATCGAGTTCACCCAACTCGACCTGGAAGGTTCGTTTTGGGGACGCGATGAGGTGCTCGACACGATCGAGTCGGTGCTCAAGTCGGTTGTCGCTGAAGTGCGGGGCACCACGATCACGGAGGCCTTTCCACGTATCACTTGGAAGGAGGCGATGGACCGATTCGGTTCGGACAAGCCAGACATTCGCTTCGGGATGGAAATCACAGACCTCACCGATGTTGTCGCCGATTCCGAGTTCGGGGTCTTCTCCAAGACGGTGGCAGATGGCGGGACCGTCCGCGGGATCAACGCCGGTGCCCAGGATTGGGCGCGGAGCAGAGCGGACACCCTCACTGAGAAGGCCAAAGAGCTCGGCGCCGGCGGGCTGGTGTGGATGGTGGTCGAGGACGATGGCGGTCTCCGGTCTCCGGTCGCCAAATTTCTCTCCGACGAAGAGCAGAGAGGGATCAAAGAGCGGCTCTCGGCCACGCCCGGCGAAGTGCTGTTGTTAGTGGCCGACCGCTGGCGGACGGTGGTCGGTGTGCTTGGAGGACTCAGGATCGAACTGGGGCGGCCAACCGGCCACGATGAGCTTGCGTTCCTCTGGGTGATCGATTTCCCCCTTTTCGAAGAAGATGACACAGGGAAGATCACCTTTTCCCACCATCCGTTCACCGCTCCGGCGTCACTAGAAGAGATGGCGTCGACGCCGGAAACTGCAGTGTCGCAGGCCTATGACGCCGTGCTCAACGGGGTCGAACTCGGCTCGGGCTCGGTTCGTATCCACGATCCGGAGACACAGAAGAAGGTCTTTGGCATTCTTGGCATCGATCCCGAGGTCGCCGAACGGCGATTCGGGTGGTTTCTTCAAGCTCTGAGGTACGGGACACCACCACATGCCGGCTTCGCCTTCGGGATCGATCGCGTCGTGATGATCCTCCAGAATGAGGCGTCCATCCGCGAGGTGATCCCGTTTCCCAAGACTCAGACCGGCTCCGATCCGATGACGGGTGCTCCCACGTGGGTCGACGACGATCTGCTCTCTGAGTTGGGCATAGCCTTGGGGCCTGAAGCCCTGGAGCGGAGAGACGATTGATGCGATTGTGGCGCGTTTATCAAACCGGGTTTGGCCCGGTCAGTCCTTAGTATTCATCGAACCTTGAACAGCCAAGAGATTCGCGACAAGTTCATAGCGTTCTTTGAGGAGAGGGGTCATACCCTGCGGCCTTCGGCTTCTCTGATTCCGAACGACCCGACTCTCCTGCTCAACAACGCCGGCATGGTGCCGTTCAAGCCTTACTTCCTCGGTGAGGAGAAACCACCATGGGATCGAGCGGTGTCAATCCAGAAATGCGTGCGGACTGTGGACATCGACATCATCGGAACCACAACACGTCACTTCTCCTTCTTCGAGATGGCCGGCAATTTCAGCTTCGGCGACTACTTCAAAGAGTTGGCGATCCCATATGCCTACGAGTTCATCACCGAACATCTCGGTTTGGACGCCGGCCGGCTCTGGTACACCGTCTACGACGATGACGACGAGGCCGCTGACATCTGGATCGATGGGGTGGGAGTGCCTGCCGACCGAGTCCAGAGAGGGGGCAAGGACAACTTCTGGCAGATGGGTGTCCCCGGACCGTGTGGGCCCAGCTCCGAGCTTTTCTGGGACAAAGGAGCGGAATTCGGCGAAGACGGGGGCCCGATCGGAGGCGACGAGGAGCGTTTCGTCGAGATCTGGAACCTCGTTTTCATGCAGAACATCCAGGATGAGCCATACAACGTGGTAGGCGACCTCCCCTCGAAGAACATCGACACCGGGATGGGCCTGGAGCGGGTGGCAGCTGTCATGCAAGGAGTCCCGTCGTCGTTCGACATCGACACGGTCAAGGCGGTCAGAGACCGGGCGGCGTCATACACAGGACTGACATATGGGGAGGACGAGCGGGACGACGTGTCCCTGCGACTTCTCGCCGATCATGGCCGCACGGTCACTTTCCTGATCGCAGATGGGGTGGTGCCCTCCAACGAGGGCCGTGGGTACGTGCTCCGTCGGGTCCTGCGCAGGGCAGTGCGTCACGCCTGGCAATTCGGCGGTGAGGGTCTCGTCTTCCCCGGCCTGGTGGAGGCAACCGTCAATACGATGGGGTCCGCGTACCCCGAGTTGGTCTCGAAGCAAGACTTCATCCAGGCGATGGTCACAAGAGAAGAGGAGCAATTTCGTCGAACCCTGCAATCAGGCCACCAACTGCTCGAGACTGAACTCGCCGGAGACGTTGCCGAGCTCTCAGGTGAAACAGTCTTCAAGCTCCACGACACCTATGGGTTTCCTGTCGACCTGACCAGGGAGATTGCGCAGGAAAGAGGAATTCCTGTGGACCTCCCCGGCTTCGAGTCGGCGATGGAGGAACAACGAAAGCGAGCCAGGGCAGCCTGGAAGGGTGGGGACACGAGCGCTGCGGCCGAACTGTATCGGGAAATCCTCGACACGACGGGGCCAACCGACTTCGTCGGCTACGAAGTCCAGTCGGGGTCGGGGACTGTCCTGTCGATGGTTGCCGACGGTGACCGCGTCGAGAGGGCAGAGGAGGGCCAGAACGTAGAGATCTTCCTGGACGTGACTCCTTTCTACGGTGAGTCGGGCGGTCAGGTTGGCGACACCGGGCTGATCGAGACCGAAACCGGTGTCGCCGAAATCGTCGACACTCAGCACGCACTGCAGGGGTTGCATGGCCATCGGGCCCATGTGATCAAGGGCTTTGTCGCCACCGGACAGAAGGCGACGGCGTCGATCGACTCACCGCGTCGCGAGGCAATCCGGAAAAGTCACACCGGAACTCATGTGCTCCACTGGGCGATCCGCGATGTGATCGGGGAACATGCCGGCCAGGCGGGCTCACTGGTCGAGCCGGGGAGGCTCCGTTTCGACTTCTCCCACCACTCCCAGGTTCCGCGCCAGGAATTGGCAGAAATCGAGTCTGAGGTCAACCAACGGCTCATCGCCAACTCCCAGGTAACGACTCAGGTCACGTCGAAAGACGAGGCCCAGGAGATGGGTGCAATTGCCTTCTTCGGCGACAAATACGGCGAAACGGTGCGGGTGGTCAGTGTCGGGGACTTCTCGGTGGAATTCTGCGGCGGGACCCACACAGACACCTCCGGGCAGGTGGGGCCATTGATCCTCATGAACGAGTCATCCATCGGCGCAAATGTGCGCCGGGTGGAGGCCCTCACCGGGATGGCGGCATTCGGAGAACTCGTGAAGATGCGCGACGGCCTCGACCGTGTTGCCCGGACGTTGAACGTTGCACCTACGGACGCACCGGAGCGCGTCGCGGCGATCCTTGCGAATTCCCTGGATCTCGAGAAGCAGATAGATGCGGTGCGGTCACGAGAGCGGAGCCAGTTGGCCGAAACGCTGGCTGGTGGTGCATCACGGATCGGCGAGCACAAACTGGTGGTCGCAAGCGCCGACATGGGCGGAAATGAGTTGCGCCAACTTGCTCTTTCTATCCGTGACATGGCGGGACCGGGCACGGCCGTGGTAGTCGGGTCGAACCATGAAGGCAAGGGCGCCCTGGTCGGCCTCGTCACCGCCGACCTGGTCGCGGCAGGAGTGTCAGCGGCCGACCTGATTACCCCCGGAGCGCGGGAAATGGGTGGCGGAGGCTCCCGAGACCCCGAACTCGCCCAGGCTGGAGGACCCGAAGGGGATCGACTCGACGCCGCCCTCGCCAAGTCGAAGGAAGCTGCCGAACAGGCGTTATCCGCCCTGTGAGTCGCGTGCTCGGAGTGGATTTCGGCACCAAGCGGGTGGGTATAGCGGTCTCTGACAGCCTGGGAATCATGGCGTCGCCTCTCGAAGTGGTGCCGCGCGACCGGGTGGTGGATTTCGTCGCGGAGGTCGCTAAAGACATGGACGTAGCTAAAATCGTTGTAGGTCTTCCGACCGCACTTGGAGGCCATGAGGGTCCCTCAGCAGATGAGGCGAGGGCTCTCGGAAAGGACCTCCACAATGCCACCGATCTACCGGTCGTCTATCACGATGAACGTTTCACCTCGCGCATGGCAGAGTCAACTCTGCTGGGACATGGTATGAAGCGACGCGATCGGCGCCAGAAGGTGGACAAGATCGCCGCGGCGATCATCCTTCAGGACTACTTGGACAACCAATGACATTTGAAAACCTCCCCGAGCCGAAGCCCACGACACGATTCGTCAAAATCCTCACGATTGTGGCGACCGTGGTCCTTGCAGGCATCGCTGTTGTGGGCGGAGCCTCCTATTTGGGGCGTCAGGTCGGCTTGGCCGTCGGAGACAACGGTGATTCAGACACGCCGGTAAACGTCGAGCCGGGCCAGGAAGTCACAATCGAAATCCCCGCTGGATCTTCGGCCGAAGAGATCGGGGCAATCCTGGCGGCGAACGGTGTCGTGCAGTCTGCTCTCGAATTCGAGGTGGCCGTACGCAACTCAGACGCTGCTTCAGACCTGAAAGCCGGCCCCTACCGGATGTTGACGCTGATGGATCCCGCTGAAGTTGTAGCGCTTCTTGTCGTGGGTCCCGTTGCCGACGTTTATCGCGTTACGGTGATCGAGGGTCTCCGCGTCGAGGAGATCCTCACCTCGCTGGCTGACAGCAGCGGGATCGAATACAGCGAATTCGAAGATGCGCTGCTCTCGGGAGATGTGACGTCCTCGCTCGTCCCCGAACCAGAGTCATTGGTCGACTGGGAGGGACTCCTGTTTCCCGACACCTACGAGTTCACCAATTCGGCGGATGCCGCCGACATCCTGCAGAGGATGGCGTCGACGATGGAGCAGCGGGTCGACAGCATCGACTGGTCGGCGATCGAAGAACTCGGGTTCACCGTCTATGAGGGTGTGATCATCGCATCGCTCATCGAGACCGAGGTACTCCTCGACATCGAGCGGCCCATCGTTTCCAGCGTTCTGCACAACCGACTCGAACTGGGCATGAAGCTCGACATCGACGCAACGGTGTTGTTTGCAGTGGGATCCCGGGACATTGCCGATTTCGACCGGGAAGTCGACTCGCCTTACAACACATACCTCGTCAACGGATTGCCGCCTACCCCGATCGCATCCCCGGGAAGGGCTTCGCTCGAAGCTGCAGCTGCCCCTGACGTGACCGACTTCCTGTTCTACGTGCTTTCCGACCTCGAGGGGAACCATGCCTTTGCCGCCACTCTCGAGGAGCACAATGCGAACGTCGCCAAGGCGCGTGAAGACGGGGTCCTTCCCTAATAACGGACCACAAGTAATACCTGCCAGACTTCTCCTATGGAGTTCAGGTTCGCTCTAGCCGGAGACCCGGTCGCGCACAGTCTGTCACCGGCGATGCATCGCGCAGCACTTGAAGAAGCTGGCCTCGCGGGCGTCTACGAGTTGGTGCGGTGCGATCCGGCCGAATTCCGCGGCCTCGTCGACAAACTGAAGGCCGGCGAGTTCTCAGGACTCAACGTGACCATGCCCCACAAACGTCTCGCCTATACCCTATGCGATCACATGACCGACGAGGCCGGTCTTGCCAACTCGGTGAACACGATGAAGGTGCTGGGCTCGCTGATCTGGGGGCATTCCTCAGACGTCGTGGCGTTCCGAAAGGCAATCGTCGACGTAGGAGACCCGAAAAGCATCATCCTTATCGGCACAGGCGGATCCGCTCGCGCCGCATTGGCAGCCTTTCATGGTCCGGTATACGTCTGGGGGAGAAGCGCCGAGAAGACCGAGTCACTCAAAATCCAGTTTCCCGGGCGAGTTTTTCCATTTGAAGACTCACCAGTTGGATCCGTGCTGGTCAACTGCACACCTCTCGGGATGAAGGGTGAGCTTCTCCCCGCCATGCTTCTCGAAAAGGCCGGTGGGCTGATCGACCTTCCCTACGGCTACGGGGAGACGCCGGCGGTGTCGTGGGCGACCGGGAACGGGCTTCCCGTCGTGGATGGATATGAGTTTCTTGCCGTGCAGGCAGCGGAGTCTTTCCACTGGTGGACCGGGGTCGAGGTGGGTCCATCTACCATGGCTGCAGCCGCCAGAAATGGCTAAAGGATGACCCGGTGAAGCCGAAGTTTTGGTTACGCCTCTTTCATCAAGGAGTGGAGCGAACGATGACTCTTTCAGGTAACTTAGGATTTGTGCCTCTCGACGAGGTCCTCCGACTCCTCGCGCGTTCTGGGAACGTGGGGGTTGTGGAGATCACCAACGGAAATACACGCGGGCGGATCTTCGTCGCGGGGGAGGGAGTCGGCCTCGCCACCACCCTCGACGACCTCGACCTGAGAGACCATTTGATCAGCTCGGGCTACCTCAAGCCAGAGGATGCCGCAACCCGGCCCGGCGACACGGTTCCTTTCAACGACGATCTGGTCGCTCTCGTCCGTGAGATGTCAGTGGAGAGCATTTACCGGATGGATGGCGACGACGCAGATTTCGAGGTCGTCAGTGATGCGAAGAGTCCCTATGCCTCTCCCGAGCCATTCGACCTCGAGAGGATGCTCGACGACGGCCGCAAGCGTGCCGGGCAGTGGGAAAAGGTGACGAGCAGAGTTCCCGACCTAAACGCGACCCTGCGGATGAATCGGACGCTCACCAGGGAAACGGTCGAACTCGACCGGGAGTCGTGGCGCCTTATGAGTGAGATCGGATCCGGTGCTTCAGTAAAGGATCTGGCTTCACGCCTCGGTACCACCGATTTCGCAGTGGCGAGCGTCGCCGCATCCATGGTGGACAACGACCTCCTGGTTGCAGAAAGCCAAGCTCCGGTCGAGGATGCGGTCGTCGCACCTGTCTACGAAGAAGAGCCGGTTTCTCCAGTCGATTCCGAGATCGACCCCGATCGCTCCTGGTGGGATGAGCCGGAAACCGAACCGACCCATGCCACAGTCTCCGAGGATCAAGGTGACACTGCGGAGCCGGCCGATGAGTCCGATGATGTCGAAACCCATCAGACAGCGGACACAACTGACGCGGCCGAGGACGTTGAAGACGCCGACGATGTGGAAGACACCGAGGCGTTCCTCGAGAAAGTCTTCTCGGAGGTCGGAAGTGAACCTGCTGAGGAAGACGGCCACGGGCTGATGCGCCGTCGCCGCATGGGTTCGATCCTTCGCGAGCTCGGCGAAGAATAATTTCGGCCCGCCGGCCGCTCGTACCTGACAGCGGCTAACTTCAAATCCCGTGATCCCAACGCTGGCCGCGATTGTTGGTGCTTTGATAGGCTTAGTCGCCCACGACCTGGCAGCTCAGTCGCTCAAGGAGACACCACTACGACCGCTGGCGGGCACCTGTCCTCGCTGCGGCAATCGAAGAGGCTGGTTGCAGCTTCGCTGTCCGGAATGCGACCGCCGTGCGGGAAGAGAGTTCCTGGTTGCGGCCATCGTCGCCCTGGTCAGCGTGGGTCTGGCTCATGCTCTCGGGGACTCCTGGCTCCTGATTCCCTTCGGTGGGTTTCTCCTTTTGACCACGGCCCTGATGCTCACCGACATCGACGAGATGCGGATCGTTGATCGGCTCAATCTGCGGGGAACCGCTCTGCTTGTGTTGGCACTGGGATTGGCCGCTCTGGTTAGTGGTGAGCTTCCCGCGTACTGGCGGGGCCTCGCGGGAGGAGCCGCCTACTTTGCCGGAGCATTGCTTCTCTTCGTACTGGCGCGGGGCAATGGCTTCGGGGCGGGAGATGTCAAACTCGCACCGCTTCTCGGAGTTTTCACAACCTACTTTTCGTGGACGATCCTGGCACGTTCGGCGATCGCTACTGCATTCATCGGAGGGATTCTGGCCGTGGCTGTCCTTGTGTTCTCAGAGGCGAAACGAGATACCGAGCTTCCCTACGGGCCGGCCATGATTCTCGGCGCATGGCTGGCCATCGTCTCGGTTGGGATTAGCGCCTTTTGAATTACGTCGTAGCATTCTGTGGATGCTTCGATTCCTGACCGCCGGTGAGTCTCATGGCCCTGGTCTTGTGACCATCGTCGAGGGCCTGCCAAAGGGCATTGAGTTCGCCGCGGAGGCACTGAGCCACGAGCTCTCCCGGAGGAGACTCGGCCATGGGCGCGGTGGGCGAATGAAGGTCGAACAGGACGAGCTTGAGATCGTCGGAGGCATCAGGCACGGACGAACACTTGGATCTCCTGTTGCAGTAGTCGTCCGAAACTCGGAGGCTGAGAAATGGTCGCGGCCGATGTCGATAACGGCCGTTGAGGAGGAAGTCGGTCGCGTCACCAGACCCCGGCCCGGGCATGCCGATCTCGCCGGAATGGTGAAATACGACACTGCTGACGCTCGAGACGTGCTGGAGAGAGCGTCGGCCCGGGAGACCGCGGCGCGAACCGTAGCCGGCCACCTCGCCAAGCTCCTCCTTGGCAACATCGGGATCGAAGTCAGGAGCCATGTCGTCTCTATCGGGAAGGCGACAGCTCGGCCGGGTGGATTCGAACTCTCAGATTTCGACCGTGTCGACGACGACCCGGTCCGATGCCTCGATATGGACGCTTCGGCAGAGATGGTCACACTCATCGACAACGCCACCGAGGAGAAGGACACCCTCGGAGGGATATTCGAGGTCGTCGGGTTCGGGGTACCCATCGGCCTGGGGTCGTATGTCCATTACGACCGGCGACTCGATGGGGCTCTGGCTGGCGCCATGATGTCCATTCCGGCGATCAAAGGGGTGGAGATTGGCGATGGCTTCGAAGTGGCGGTTGGACCGGGCTCGACGGCCCATGACGAGATTGTGAGGGCTAATGGTTCAACCGGCCGGGTGACCAATCGTGCCGGCGGAGTGGAGGGCGGTGTCAGCAATGGCGAGGCCATCCGGGTGCGGGCGGCGATGAAGCCGATCTCGACTTTGATGAGACCGCTCCAGACCGTCGATATGGACACAGGTGAGGACGCGGTGGCTGTCAGGGAGCGCTCAGATGTTTGCGCCGTTCCTGCGGCGGCGGTTGTCGGTGAGCAGATGGTCGCCTGGGTAATCGCTTGCGAGGTGATGAGAAAGTTCGGCGGTGACACGATCAGCGAACTGAGCGACTCGGTGAGCGGCTATCGAGAGCGAGTCAGCCGCCGCCTCGGGCAATGATTCTCTGGCTTATCGGGATGATGGGAAGCGGCAAGACAACTGTCGGCCGTCTTGTGGCCGACGCATCAGGGATCGCATTCTTTGATACCGATGCCGAGGTGGAGGCCCGCACCGGTAAGAGCATCGTCGAGGTTTGGGCCGAAGGTGGTGAAGAGTTGTTCAGCTCCGTCGAGACAGATGTCATTTCCGATTCGGCGCGCCTGGATTCGGGTGTTGTAGCCACCGGGAATGCTGCGATTACCGATCCCGCCACGAGGCGCATCATCTCGACCAGCGGAACCGTGGTCTGGTTGCGCGCTCAGCCTGGAGAGCTCGTAGAGAGGTTGAAGGGGATGGTGGGCCGCCCCCTTCTCGATGCTGGCGACGATCTCGAGGCGACCCTCCGCGATCTGGCTATACGTCGCAGCGGGACCTACCGAGCCCTTGCTGACCACACTGTCGATGTTGACGGCCGGTCTCCCGCTGACATC
>Ga0299914_10000683_pt1 | contig 21012 bp, 15 predicted proteins | sample RVTome_10_FD_201361 | JGI IMG/M metagenome (GOLD analysis project Ga0299914, IMG submission 201361) | Soil microbial communities from uranium-contaminated site in the Upper Colorado River Basin, Wyoming, United States - RVT153D57 (version 2) ...
TGCGACGTGACGCTGCGGATGATCGAAGGGGAGCTCTATCAGCTCACGAAGAACGGCGATGCCGGCATCACCGAGGACGAGCACTTCGACATCATCCGGCGGAAGACCGCGTACCTGTTCAGCGGGTGCGCGCAGATCGGGGGCATGCTCGGAAACGCGTCGCCCGATCAGGTCCGCGCCCTGCGCGAGTACGGCTTCAAGCTCGGGGTGGCGTTCCAGCTGATGGACGACCTGCTGGACTTCACCGGGGATGCCGCCGCGCTCGGCAAGCCCGTCGGCGGCGATCTGCGGGAAGGCAAGCTCACGCTGCCGGTGATTCGCCTGATGCAGATCGGCAGCGCCGAGGCGCGCGCCCTGGTCGCCGAGATCGTGCGCGAGCGCAGCGTGACGCTCGAACGGTGGGCCGACCTTTGCCGCCTGCTCGGCGAGTACGACGCGCTGGAGTTCGCGGCGCGACGCGCGATGGAATACGCGGAGAGCGCCCGGACCCACATGGACGCCTTTCCGGCGAGCCCCGAGCGCGAGGCGCTCACGGCGCTGGCCGACTACGTGTTGACGCGCGACAGGTAGGGCGCGCTCGCCGGGCGCGCCCCACTCTGGCACTTCCACACTTCCAGCTTGTTCACTTCCACTTCTTCCACTTTTCCACTTCTTCACCTTCTTCCACTTCGAGAAGCCCGCCTTGGCCGCCGCTGATCGCATCCGGTCCCTTCGCGATCGCATCCGATACCACGAGGAGCGGTACTACGTCCGCGACGACCCGGAGATCTCCGACGCGGAGTTCGACGAGTTGATGCGCGAGCTGCGCGAGCTGGAGCAGGCGCATCCCCACCTGCTCACGCCCGATTCACCGACGCAGCGGGTCGGCGGACGTCCGGTCGAGGGCTTCGCGACCGTCGAGCATGCGCGCCCGATGCTGAGCCTCGACAACGCGTACACGGAAGCCGAGCTGCGCGCGTTCGACGAGCGCGTCCGCAAGGGGCTGGACGCCCGTGGTGCCGTCGCGTACGTCGCCGAGCTGAAGATCGACGGCCTGAGCATCGCGCTGACCTACGAGGATGGACGGCTGGTGAGAGGCGCCACGCGCGGGGACGGCCGCCGCGGTGAGGACGTGACCTCGAACGTGCGCACCATTCGAGCCATCCCGCTGCAGCTGCGCGACTGGCCGTCGGGGCGCCTCGAGATCCGCGGCGAGGTCTTCTTTCCGCGCGCGGCGTTCGCGCGGCTGAATCGCGAGCGCGAGGAGGCGGGCGAGCCCGCATTCGCCAACCCCCGGAACGCGGCGGCCGGGACGATGCGCAACCTGGATCCGGCCCAGGTCGGACGCCGGGGACTCGGCGCGCATGTCTATGACGCCGTCGGGCTCACCGGCGAGACGCACCACAGCGTGCTGCTCGAGCGCATGCGGGCCTGGGGCCTTCCCGTGGAGCCTCACGCGAGCCGCTGCGACGGCATCGACGCCGTCGTCGCCTTCTGCGAGGCGTGGCGGGACCGCCGCGAGACGATGGTGTTCGAGACCGACGGCGTGGTCGTGAAGGTGGACGATCTGGGCGCACGCGAGCGGCTGGGCGCCACGTCGAAGTTCCCGCGCTGGGCGGTCGCCTTCAAGTTCCCGGCGCTCCAGGCCACCACGCGCCTGGAGCGCATCGACCTGCAGGTCGGGCGGACGGGCGCGGTGACGCCGGTGGCCGTGCTGGCGCCCGTGCTGCTCGCCGGCTCCACGATCTCGATGGCCACGCTGCACAACGCCGAGGAGGTCCGCCGCAAGGACGTCCGCCCGGGAGATCGCGTCCTGATCGAGAAGGGCGGCGATGTCATCCCCAAGGTCGTGAAGGTCGTCGATCCCGACCGCCCGGACCGTCCGGATCCCTGGGAGATGGCGCGCGCGTGCCCGTCGTGCGGCAGCACGCTCGTGCGTCCCGAAGAGGAGATCGTGTGGCGCTGCGAGAACAGCTCCTGCCCGGCGCGCCTGCGCCGGAGCCTGGAGCACTTCGCCTCGCGGCACGCCATGGACATCGAAGGGCTCGGGGAGGCGGTCATCGATCAGCTGATCGCGCAGGACGTGATCCACGACGCGGCGGATCTGTACCGGTTGACGGCGGAGCAGCTCGAAGCGCTCGTCGTCGAGCCGCAGGAACCGCGGTCGGAACGTGCCCGCCCCCGCAAGCTCGGCAAGTTCGGGCGCAACCTCGCCGAGCGGATCGATCGCAGCCGCACGACGGACCTGTGGCGGCTGATTCACGGACTGGGCATCCGCCATGTCGGCGAGCGGGCGTCCCAGATCCTGGCGCAGGCGTTCGGCAGCCTGGATGCGCTGGGAAGCGCCTCGGTCGAGGCCCTGCAGCGGACCCCCGAGATCGGACCGGTGCTGGCCCGGTCGGTCCGCAGCTGGTTCGACGAGCCGCACAACACCGAGCTGCTCAGACGCCTGGCGGCGAATGGGGTGAGGCCGGCCCCGCCGCCCGCGGCGCCGGCCGACGGCGCGCGGCCGCTGGAGGGAAAGACGTTCGTGATCACGGGGACGCTCGACGCCCTGTCGCGGGAGGCGGCTGCGGCAGAGATCGAGCGGCTCGGGGGCCGGGTTGCGGCATCGGTGAGCCGCAAGACGAGCTGGGTGGTGATTGGCCGCGATCCGGGAGGCAAGGCGGCCAGGGCCCGGGAGCTCGGCGTCGAGACGATGGACGAGGCGGAGTTGCTCCGCCTTCTGGATTCCTCGGCCTTATAATCGAAGTCATGAACCGGCGGTTCGCGCTCGTCACCGTGTGCCTCACGGCGATCACCGCCTTCCTGGTAGGGCTGATCGTGGCGGGCTCGCTGAGCCCCACCCCGGCCGTATCCGACGCACCGCGCGAGGCGCGCGCGGCCGCGATGCGCGCCGTCCGCCCGCCCGCGGCCTCGCTGGTGAACTTCGCCGACGTCGCCGAGCGCATCAACCCCGCCGTCGTCAACATCGACGCGACATCGAGGACGCGGCTGCGCAACTGGTCCCAGGGCGCAGCCCCGGACGGGACGTTCGAGTTCGCGCCGCGCCGCGACTATCCCGAGGTGCCCAGGCGCGGCGCCGGCAGCGGGTTCATCATCGACCGGTCCGGCCACATTCTCACGAACCATCACGTCATCGAGGGCGCCGAGCGCATCGCCGTGAAGCTGTCCGACGGCCGGAGCCTGCGCGCGCGGATCGTCGGCATGGACCCGGCCACCGACATCGCGCTCATCAAAGTGGACGCGGCCGAGCCGCTGCCGGTCGCGCCGCTCGGCGACTCCGACACCCTGCGCGTCGGTGAGTGGGTCTGCGCAATCGGCAACCCGCTGGCGTACGAGCACTCGGTGACCGTCGGCGTCGTCAGCTACATCGGGCGCAAGCTGTTCGACCCCAGCCTCGACAACTACATCCAGACCGACGCGGCCATCAACTTCGGCAACAGCGGGGGGCCGCTCATCAACAGCCACGGCGAGGTGATCGGGATCAACGCCGCGATCAGCTCGCGCGCGAGCAGCATCGGCTTCGCCATCCCGGTGAACCAGGCGACCGACATCCTGCCGCAGCTCAAGGAGCTCGGGAGGGTCTCGCGCGGCTTCATCGGCGTCACGCTCCGGGACGTCGACCCCGATCTCCAGCAGTCGCTGCGGCTGCCGAACGCGCACGGCGCGCTCGTGCAGGAAGTCACGGAGAACTCACCCGGCGACCGTGCCGGCCTGCGGACATACGACCTGCTCGTCGCCGTGGACGGCGCGCAGGTCGCCGGCAGCGACGACCTGATTCGCCGCATCTCGGCCCGCAAGCCGGGCACGGCCGTGCGCCTCGACGTCGTGCGGGACGGCCGGGCGATGCAGGTGACCGTGAAGCTGTCGGAACGGCCGCCGCGGCGGGAGGCGGAGACGCCGCTCGACGGCCCGGAGGACGTGCCGCAGCCGTCCGGCGTCCGCGGACTGACGCCGGCCCTGGGCCTGATGGTCCGGAATCTGGATCGGGACTTCCGGCGCCGGCACGATCTGCCGAGCGATCTGGGCGGCGTCCTCGTGTCGCGGGTCGAGCCCATGAGCCCGGCGTTCGACGCGGAGATCGCCCGCGGGCACGTGGTGCTCGAGGTGAATCGCACGCCGGTCGGCTCGGTCGAGGAGTTCGCGCGGCTCACGTCGGCCGCCACCGCGGGGGACGTGCTGACGCTCTACCTGTACGTGCCAGACCGGGAGCAGCGCGAGCTCCGCACCGTCCGCGTCGACGGCCCGTGATCCGGCCCCGCGTCCACGCTCGATGAAGTCACGCATCCTGGTCATCGACGACGAGTCTGCCATCCGCGATTCGATGCGGATGATCCTCGAGTACGAGGGGTACGAGTTCCTCGGCGCCTCCAGCGGCCAGGAAGGGCTCACGCTGGTCGAGCGTGAGGCGCCGGATCTCGTCTTCCTCGACATCAAGATGCCCGGTCTCGATGGCCTGGAGGTGCTGCCGCGCATCCGCGCGGTCGACGAGTCGCTGCCGGTCGTCATGATCTCGGGGCACGCGACGGTCAGCACCGCCGTGGAGGCGACGAAGCTCGGGGCCTTCGACTTCATCGAGAAGCCGCTCGCGAGCGAACGCGTCCTCGTCACCATCCGCAACGCGCTGGATCGCAGCCGGCTCGCCGACGAGAACCGCTCCCTGAAGCGCGTCGTCGAGGTGCGGCACCAGCTCGTCGGCGAGAGCGCGTCGCTGAAGAAGGTGGCCGACGAGATCCGGCGCGCGGCGCCGACGAACGCCACCGTTCTGATCACCGGCGAGAGCGGCGTCGGCAAGGAACTGGTCGCGCGCGCGGTTCACCGCAACAGCCTGCGGCACCGCGAGCGCTTCATCCAGGTGAACTGCGCGGCGATTCCCGACGACCTGATCGAGTCGGAGCTGTTCGGCCACGAGAAGGGGTCCTTCACCGGCGCCACCGAGAAACAGATCGGCAAGTTCGAGCAGGCCGACAAGGGCACGATCTTCCTGGATGAAGTGGGCGACATGAGCCTCAAGACCCAGGCGAAGGTGCTCCGCGTCCTTCAGGAAGGCGAGGTCGAGCGCCTCGGGTCCGCGCGCACGACCAAGGTGGACGTACGGGTGCTGGCGGCGACGAACAAGCGGCTCGAGGACGAGATCGAGAAGGGGGCGTTCCGGGAAGACCTGTACTTCCGCCTGGCGGTGATCCCGATCTTCGTCCCGCCTCTGCGGGATCGTCGCGACGACATTCCGCTGCTCGTCCGGCATTTCGTCGACCTCTTCAGCCGCGACAACAACTTCAAGCCGAAGAAGGTCACGCCGGCCGCCATGGAGCTGCTGCAGCGCTACCGCTGGAAGGGCAACATCCGCGAGCTCCGGAACGCCGTCGAACGGCTGATCATCATGACCGCCTCGGACGTCATCGACGTGGCCGACATTCCCGAGTCCATCCGCGTTGACGCCCCCGGCCGCGTCCCGGATAATGACGGAACGCGGGCCGGCACGCTGCGCGAGCACAAGGAGTCGGCCGAGCGGGCGTTTCTCGTGCAGAAGCTCCGCGAGACGGGGTGGAACATCTCCAAGACCGCGGAGCTGATCGAGACGCCGCGCAGTAACCTGTACAAGAAGCTCGAGCAGTACAATATCAAGCAGGAAACCGACGGCTGATCGGAGCCTCAGCCGTTCGGGCGGATTGTGGCCGCAGCCACGCCAGACGACCGCCCGCCGGCTGATGGGTCGGTCAGACCCATCAGCCGGTGGGAGGAAAGTCCGAACTCCGCAGGGCAGTGCGCCGGGTAACACCCGGTCGGGGCAACCCGAAGGAAAGTGGCACAGAAAACATACCGCCCGCCTTCGCCTTCGGCTCTTCGAGCCTCAGGCTACGGCGAGGCAAGCTCTCTGTGGTGACACGGGGCCTGCCGCGCCGAAGCCCTGAGCCCGAAGGGCGGAGGGCGGAGGCGAGTAAGGGTGAAAAGGTGCGGTAAGAGCGCACCGCGCCGGCCGTGAGGTCGGTGGCAGGCAAAACCCCGCACGGAGCAAGACCAAATAGGGAGGCGTTCGAGGGTGGCCCGCCCGATGCCTCCGGGTCGGTCGCTTGACCCCGCCAGTGATGGCGGGGCTAGAGGAATGGTCGTCCCGCCGTAGTTCGCCGTCGCGGCTCGAAGAGGGCCGCTATGGCGCAACGAAGGCGGACAGAATTCGGCTTACGGCGTGACTGCGGCTCTTCGGCTCCACTCATCTTCGCTCGTCGGCCGCACGGGATGCGCCGCCCGGAAGGGCGCGTCCCTCCACCGGCCCTTCTCTCTGGCTCCGGTCAACCAGCAGTGAGACCCGCGACCGCGCCGCGACCGCCCACCGGGGAGTTGCGCGTGGTGCTCTTCTCGGGCGGCCGCGGCTCCGGCGCGCTCGTCCGTACGCTCGCCGCCAACCCCGCCGTCCGCCTGACCGTCGCCATCAACGGGTACGACGATGGCGCATCGACCGGCGAGGTGCGGCGTTTCCTGGGCGACTGCCTGGGGCCGTCGGACTTCCGCAAGAACGCATCACGCCTGGCCGACCTGCTGCGCACGGCCGACGCCGCCGTCATCGAGGCGCTGGACTTCCGACTGCCCGTCGAGGCCGATGCCGAGGTCTTTCGCCGCGCGACCGGCGATCGGCTCTCGCGCCTGCCGGCCGGGCCCGCCCGCGCAATCGCCGATCGCCTCGATCGCTTCGACCAGGCAAGGACGACCGGGGAGCGGCCCTTCACGTTCGGCGACTGCGCCGTCGGCAACCTCGTGTTCGCCGGGTCGTATCTCGCCTGCGGCCGCGACTTCAATCGCGCCGTGGATGACTACTGCGCGCTGCTGGGGCTGCCTCCGGGACTGATCGAGAACGTCACCGACGGCTCGGATGCGTACCTGGTGGCGATCGAGGCCGGCGGTGCGGTGCTCGGGAGCGAGGACGCGATCGTCGATGCCAGGCGGCGGAACCGGATCGCCGAGATCCATCTGATCGACCGCCGCCTCGACGAGAACCAGCGCGCGCGCCTGCAGGCCGCGGGCCCGCAGGCGGCGGCGGCCTGGTTCGAGCAGCACACGGCGCGGCTGCAGATGAACCCGCGGCTCGCCGGGCCGCTCGCCGACGCGCAGCTGATCGTGTACGCGCCCGGGACGCAGCATTCGAGCCTGTTCCCGTCCTATCTCACGCCGGGTCTGAGCGGCGCCGTCGCCGCGAACCTCGGCGCGATCAAGCTCCTCATCACCAATCTCCAGTCCGATGCCGAGATCGCCGGCCAGAGCGCGGTCGACATCATCGATCGGGCGGTGTACTACCTGAAGGAGCGCGGCACGCTCGCGATCCCCACGCCCTGCCTGATCACCCACTACCTGATCAACGATCCGGGACAGCCCGCGAGCGAGGCGCCGTACGTGCCGCTCGGCGCCGTGGATACGATCGAGGATCCCCGCCTGGTCCGGATCTCCAACTACGAGGAAGGCGTCAGCGGACGGCACGACGCCGTGCGCGTGCTCGCGCCGTTCGTCGAGGCGCTCGTCCGCGAGCCGGCCCGGCCGAAGGTGGCGCTCGTGCTGCACGACGCCGGCTCGGTCAACAAGATCGCCCAGACGCTGCTCGAGATGGTGCGCGGCGGACTCGCGTCGGTCCCGATCGACGTGACCGCCTTCTACGAGCGGCCCGAGACGTTCGAGGGCGGGTTCCTGGCGTCGCTGCCGTTCCCGGTCGTGCGGCTGGAGAACGGCCGCACCGACGTGCGCGAGGTCATCCGGCAGGGCAGGTTCGAGTACGTGCTGCTGTTCGAGTCCTCCGGCATGTACCGGGGTGAGGACGCCGTCAGCCTCCTGTCGCAGCTCCCGCCCGGCCGCGTGGACGCCGTGTGGGGCAGCCGCCGCCTGTCGGTCCGCGATATCGAGGAATCGCTGCGCCTGCGGTACCGCGGCGACGCCGTCCAGCGATTCGTGAGCAGCGCCGGCAGCCACGCGCTGAGCCTGGCCTGCCTCGCCCGCTACGGGCGCTATGTCTCCGACACGCTCTCCGGTGTGCGAGCCGTGCGCGCGACCGATGCCCTGACGCTGCCCGTCGCCTTGACCCACAAGCACGCGAACCAGTACCTCCTCGCCTCGCTGCTCCGCCGCCGGGCGGAGCTGCTGGAGGTGCCGGTGCAGTTCCTGCCGCTCTCGCCCGACCGCGTCCGGCGCACGACGATGGGGGAGGGGGTGCGGGCGCTGGGAATCCTGCTGACGGGTCCATCGTGAGCGACGCAGGATCCCGCGTGCTGGTCGTCCCCGCGGCGGGACTCGGATCGCGGCTCGGCGCCGACCGCCCGAAACTGCTGGTGCCGGTCGGCGGCCGCCCGATGATCGATCACCTGGTCGAGCTCTACCGCCCGCACGTCTCTCTGTTCGTGCTCGTCGTCGCGCCCGTGGCCCGTGCGGCGGTCAGCCGACACGTCGGCGGCCGAAGCGAGCCTTTCGCGCTGGTCGAGCAGCCGTCGCCGACGGGCATGCTCGACGCGATCCTGCTCGCCCGCCCGCCCGTGGAAGCGAGTGGCGCACAGCGAGTCTGGATCACCTGGGCGGACCAGGTGGCCATTCATCCCCGGACCGCGGCGCGCCTCGCGAGGGAGTCCTCGAGCGATGTGCCGCTCGTCCTGCCCACGCTCCGCCGCCGCCACCCCTACACGTACCTCGAGCGCGACGCGTCGGGCCGGATCACGGCGGCGCGCCAGCGGCGCGAGGGGGAGCCGATGCCGGATGAAGGCGAGAGCGAGGCGGGGCTCTTCAGCCTGTCGAGGCAGGCGTTTCTCGAGGACCTGCCCCGGTACGCCGGCGCCGCCGCTCAGGGCGCCTCCACCGGAGAGCGGAATTTCCTGCCCTTCATCCCGTGGATGGCCGCCCGGGGCGAAGTGCAAACGTTTCCCTGCGTCGAGGACATCGAAGCGGTCGGGGTCAACACGCCCGACGAGCTTCGAACGGTGGAAGCGGCGTTGGCAGCGAGGCCGGCGCGGACGCTGTCGATCGTGATCCCCGCCTACAACGAGGCACGTTTCATCGGCACGCTGCTGGATCGGATCCGCGCCGTCGACCTCGCTCCGCTGGGCTTCGCGAAGGAGGTCATCGTCGTCGATGACTGCTCGACGGATGCCACTCCCGATATCGTCCGCGCGCATACGGACGTGCGGCTGCACCGGATGCCTGCCAACGGCGGGAAGGGACGCGCGGTCAGGGCCGGCATCCAGCTCGCCGGCGGGGAGTACCTGCTGATCCAGGACGCGGACCTCGAGTACGACCCGCGCGACTATACGGCGATGCTCCGGCCGATCGTCGAAGGGCGCGCCGACATCGTGTACGGCAGCCGTTATCTGGGACGCCGCCGGCCGTGGCCGAACCAGTCCTGGGCCGCGTATCTGGGCGGCCGAAGCCTCAGCCTCGCGGCGTGGCTCTGGACCGGCCGCTACCTGACGGACACCGTCACGGCACTGAAGCTCTTTCCGCGAACGGTGCTCGCGGCGCTGCCGCTCGAGACCAGCGGCTTCGAGCTCGACCACGAGATCACCGCGCGGATGGTGGCGCGCGGCCTGCGGATCGGCGAGGTTCCGGTCCGCTACTATCCCCGGAGCCGCGCGGAGGGAAAGAAGATCGGCCTCCGGGACTGGTTCGAGGGAAACCGGACGTTCTTCAAGTACCGGAAAGGCTGAGAGCGGTTCCGGGCTCGGATCTTGCTCAGCAGCTCCGGGGACCTGCGCCGCGCTTCGGAATGGGCCGTGGCGCGCAGGCGAGCGAGCTTATGGCCTTGTACGTGGTAACCGGAGGCGCCGGCTTCATCGGATCGCACCTGGTCGAGGAGCTGGTACGGCGCGGGGAGCGCGTCCGCGTGGCCGACAATTTCAGCACGGGGAAGCGCTCGAATCTCGAGCATCTGCCGGGCGTGGAGGTCGTCGAAGGAGACCTCGCGGAGCCCGCGGTGGCCGCCGCGGCGTGCCGCGGCGCCGAGTACGTGCTGCACCAGGCCGCCATTCCCTCGGTCCCGCGTTCGGTGGCGGATCCGATCACCTCGAACAGGGCGAACATCGACGCGACGCTGAACGTCCTCGTCGCCGCGCGTGATGCCGGCGCGCGCCGCCTCGTCTTCGCCGGCTCTTCGTCGGCGTACGGGGATACGGCGACGCTTCCCAAGCACGAGGAGATGCCCGTGCAGCCGCTGTCCCCCTACGCGCTGCAGAAGGTGGTCGGGGAACAGTACCTGGCGTTGTTCACCCGGCTGTACGGGCTCGAGACCGTCACCATCCGCTACTTCAACGTATTCGGCCCCCGGCAGGATCCCTCGTCGCCCTACTCCGGCGTGATCTCCCTCTTCGCCAGCGCGCTGCTCGACGGCCGCCGTCCGGCCATCTGCGGTGACGGCGGGCAGACGCGCGACTTCACGTATGTTGCCAACGTCGTCGACGGCGTGCTCCGCGCGTGCGCCGCGCCGGACGTGAGCGGCCAGGTGATCAACGTGGCAACCGGCGGGCGCATCCGCATCAACGATCTCTGCCGCGCCATGGCCGCACTCGTGGGCGTCCCGTTCGAGCCGGAGTACGTGGCGCCCAGGCCTGGCGACGTCCGCGACTCCCAGGCCGACATCTCCCGGGCGAGGCGGCTGCTCGGATACGAGCCCCGCGTGCCGTTCGAAGAGGGCCTCCAGCGGACCATGGAGTGGTATCGCGCGCAGCGCGCCGCCGCGTGAGCTACCATACCCGGCGCTGGAGGTGGCCATGCGTCGGGCAGCGTTTCTGGCAGCGCTTGCACTGGTACTCGCCCCGGGAACGGGCGCCTCGGAGGACAGGAGCGCCGCCTTCGAGACGGCGCGGCGGAACGGCGAGCAGTTCGAGCGGTCGCTCGGGGCCATGCAGCGCCTGCTGCACGCCTGGCTCGCGCAGGCCGATCCGAAGACGAAGCTGCTCCCCGATCGGATCCCCGGACGCGCCGGGGGCCTGCCGGACGGGGAGACGCGCCGGGTCTACACGCCGCACAACTCCGGGGCCGATCTCTATCCGTATCTGATCCTGACCGCGCATCTCACCGATCCGGACCTGCTCGACGGCCGCCTGATGGAGATGCTCAGGAGCGACGTCCGCCATACGACGGTCCTGAAATCGATCCCGGGGAATCTCGATCTGACGACGGGCGAGGCCGGCCCGCCGAGCTTTTTCGGCGCTGGCGAGTACGCGAAGGACGGGCTCGTGGCGGTCACCGAGTACCTCGGGCGCACGCCGTGGTTCTACCGCATGGTCGACATGACGACCGACGCCATGGAGCACGCGCCGGTGCCGTCGAAGTTCGGAAACCTGCCGGCGAGCGACGCGGAGCTGAACGGCGATTACCTCCAGGTGCTGGTGCGGCTCGCGGCGATGACCGGCGACCCGCGCTTTCTCGCGTGGGGGCGGCGGATCGCCGACGCGTACGTGGAGGAGGTGCTGCCCGGCAACCACGGCGTGCCGAGCAGCGAGTGGGATTTCACGACGCACACGGGAAACGGCCGCCTGCGGTTCCGGGACCACGGCAACGAGACCATCGTCGGGCTCCTGCTGCAGTTCGCGCTGGAGGACGCGATGCAGTCGCCACGCGCCGCGAAGTGGCGTCCCGTCCTCGCGCGCATGCTGGACCGCGTCCTCGAGTCCGCCAACCCCGACGGCATGCTGTACAACGAGGTCGACGCGCGGACGCTGGAACCGATCAACAGCGGCCTTTCGGACAACTGGGGATATGTCTATGGCGCGGTGTACACGTTCTACCAGCGGACCGGCGAGGAGCGATACCGGGAGGCCGTGCTCCGCGTCCTGCGCAACCTGCCGAAGTACCGGCGGCACGTCTGGGAGCCGCGCGCGAACCGGCCGGAGCTGCCGCTCGGGTCCTTCGACGGGTATGCCGACGCCCTCGAGAGCGCGATCTATCTCGTGAATCGCGAACCGGTGCCGGAAGCGCACGACTGGATCGAGTCGGAGATGGCCGAGATGCTGGCCATGCAGCAGCCGGACGGCCACCTCGAGAACTGGTACGGCGAAGGGAACTTCAACCGGACCGTGATGCTGTACGCGCTGATGAAGAGCCAGGGCGTGCGTCCCCGGCACTGGCAGCCTGGCGTGAGGATCGGGGCCGCGCGCGACGGCGAGCGCCTGGTGCTGAGTCTCGAGATGCCGGCGCCGCTGGTCGTACAGTTCGACTACGCGCGTCACCGCCGCATGATGAACCTGGATCGGAACTACGTCAGGCTGAACGAGCTGCCGGAATGGTTCGTGGTCGACGAGAACACGCTGTACGACGTGCGGCAGGGGACAGGATCGGCACACCAGGTTCGCCTCGGCTCCGAGCTCATCGCCGGCATCGAGATGGCGCCCGGCGACTGGATTGTGGAGCCGCTCGGCCGGGCGCCGTACGCGGGCGCGGCGCCCGAGGCCCCATAGCACGCGGCTGAAACGCCGCCGGCGCCGAGGGCATATAATCGGTCCCGTTCATGCCCCTGAGTGCCGGCACCCGGCTGGGTCCCTACGAGGTCGGCGCCGAAATCGGGGCGGGCGGCATGGGCCAGGTGTACCGGGCCACCGATACACGGCTCGGCCGCGAGGTGGCGATCAAGACCATCAAGGGGCCCTACACCGAGCGCTTCGAGCGCGAAGCGCAGGCCATCTCGTCGCTCAATCATCCGCACATCTGCACGCTCTTCGACGTGGGCGAGCACGACGGCTCCGGCTACCTGGTGATGGAGTACGTCGAGGGCGGGCCGATTGCCGGCCCGCTCACGCCCGAGCGGACGATTGCCTACGGCATCCAGATCTGCGAAGCCCTCCACGCCGCGCACCGCAAGGGCATCGTCCATCGCGACCTGAAGCCGGGCAACATCCTGCTGACGAAGCAGGGGATCAAGCTGCTCGATTTCGGGCTCGCGAAGCTCGACGCCTCGAGCGCGGCGAGCGTCGAGGCCGGCGCGGCAGCCGAACGCGCGACGATCGCAGCCCTGACCGGGGCGCACACGGTCGTCGGCACGCCGCAGTACATGGCGCCCGAACAGATCGAAGGCGGCGAAGTGGACGCGCGCACCGACATCTTCGCGTTCGGGTGCGTTCTCTACGAGCTGCTCACGGGCCGCCGGGCATTCCCCGGCAAGACGACGTCGAGCGTGATGGCGGCGATTCTGGCATCCAAGCCGCAGCCGCTCGAAGAGCTGGTGCCGCTCACGCCTCCGGCCCTGGAGCGCGTGGTGGCGCGCTGCCTGGCGAAGGACCCCGAGGACCGCTGGCAGAGCGCGCGCGACATCGCCGCCGAGCTGCAGTGGATCGCCGAGGGCGGATCGCGCGTGGGCGTGCCCGTGCTGGTGGCGGGGCGGCGGAAGCTGCGCGAGCGTCTCGCCTGGGCCGCGTTCGCCGTCGCCGCGGTCGCCGCCGCCGGCTTCGCGGCGGCCTGGGCCGGGCGGGCGCCCGTTCCCCCGCCGGTGGTCCGCTTTGCCGTCAGTCCGCCGGCCGCGGTCAGCGCCGTGGGGCCCCCGGCCCTCTCGCCGGACGGCCGGATGCTCGCCTTCGACGGCATCGGCGATGACGGACACCGGCAGGTCTGGCTGCGCCCGCTGGACGCTCTCGAGGCGCGGCCGATTCCAGGCACCGAAGGGGCCTACCGGCCGTTCTGGTCACCGGACAGCCGCTTCGTCGCCTTCATCGCCGACGGGAAGCTGAAGAAGGTGTCGGTCTCGGGCGGACCGTCGCAGACACTCGCGGAAGTCCCCACGGCCGCCGACGGGGCGTGGAGCCCGGAGGGCGTCATCCTGCTCGATGGGCGCGGCGGCGATCCGATCTGGAGGGTCTCGGCCAACGGCGGGCTGCCCGCGACCGAGGTGGAGAATCCCGGCAGCGGCATGAGCGTCGGATGGCCGGAGTTCCTGCCCGATGGCCGTCATTTCCTGTACATGACGTTCGGGGCGGGTGGTCAGCAATCGCTCATGGTGCGTGCGCTCGGCTCGGGCGAGTCGAAGCAGCTGCTCAACTCGAGCTCCCGCGTGCAGTACGCGCCGCCGGGCTTCCTCCTCTACGTGCGGGAGCAGACGCTCGTCGCGCAACCGTTCGACGCCGGCACGTTCGAGCTCACCGGAGAGCCGATCCCCGTCGGCGAGGGGCTCGGCGTCGATGCGGTCGGTCTCGCGTCGTTCTCGATTTCACGCACCGGGGTCCTGGCGCTGCGTTCCGGCGAATCGCGAGATCTGAAGCTCGCCTGGATGGATCGCGCCGGCCAGGAGACGCCGCTGCTCGACACCCCCGATCAGTATCGCGACGCCGCGCTCGCGCCGGACGGCAGCCGGCTGGCATTCGACAAGGAGGCGCCGGGCGGCGGCGACATCTGGATCCGCGATCTCGGACGCGGCGTCACGTCCCGGTTCACATTCGATCCGGCATCGCGCGCGGCCACGCCCCACTGGTCGCCCGACGGGCGCCGCCTCGTGTTCTCGGCGCTCTCGGGCGGGGTCGCGAACCTCGTGGTGAAGGAGGCCTCCGGCACCACGGAGGCCGAGATGCTGCTCGAGTCGAAGGAGGACAAGTTCGCCTCCGACTGGACGCGCGACGGCACGTACATCCTCTACAGCAGCCGCAGCGCCGAGACGAACTGGGACGTGTGGGCCCTGCCGCTGGGTGGCGACCGGAAGCCGGTCCCGATCGTCCGCACGCGCTTCAGCGACCTCTTCGGCACCGTCTCTCCCGACGGGAAGTACCTCGCCTATTTCTCGAACGCATCCGGCCAGATGGAAGTGTACGTTCAGGAGTTCCCCGAGGCGCGCCAGAGGTATCAGGTCTCCACAGACGGCGGCACCGAACCGTTCTGGCGAGCGGATGGACGGGAGCTGTACTATCGCCTCGGCTCCGAACTGATGGCCGTCCCGGTGCAGACATCGCCCACCTTCGTCGCGGGCGCGCCGGCGCCGCTGTTTCGAGCCGCCTTCGCCCGGCGCCTCGTGCGGGGCACGTATCGCCCGACGCCCGACGGCAAGCGCTTCCTCGTGCTCGTCGCCGCCGCCGACAACCTCGTCGTCCCCACCATCGTCGTCTTGAACTGGACGAGCGCTCTCGGCAACTGATCACCGATCCGCAATCCACCCGCAGCGCAACGGCGGCAGCTCGCGCGCAACCAGCGTTGCAGTAGGCGGGTTCAGGCAATCGTCCACGAATCACTCCTTCCACCATCCGCGGCGCAACCCGCGTTAGCAGCCGCGACCCGGCTGCTCGAGCGCGCCGGAGCGCCGCGCGTCGTGAGCCCTCGCTAACGCTCCACCACGCAACAGATTGGGCTGACCGTCCCGCGCAGCCGCCTGCGGCGTCAGCCTTGCCTCTGCCCGGTGCGCCTCCGGTGCGGTGATGTGACGACCCCGACCTCGGGCGTGTGCCGCATCCGGAGGTCGTTCACGGATGTTCGCGGCCGGCCGCTCGCTGGCGCCGGACGCCCTTTGCAGAGGAGTTCGAGCATGAATCGCATTGTCCTTCTGGCCGCCCTGGCCGTCTGGCTGATGGCAGCGCCGGCCCCCGTTTCGGCCGGCTCCCAGCCGGCCGACGCCACCCCGTCGAAGACGTCGGCTGCCGCGACCCCGCTGAATCTGAACACGGCAACTGTCGCGCAGCTCGAGGAGCTGCCCGGCATCGGACCGGCCACCGCGAAGCGGATCATCGAGTACCGCGAGAAGAACGGCAGCTTCAAGAAGATCGAGGAGCTGATGAACGTCAAGGGCATCGGCGAGAAGAGCTTCCTGAAGCTGAAGGGGCAGGTCACCGTCGCCGCGCCCAAGAAGTGACCATGGCAGAACGGACCGGACGTCGTTCCCTCCGTCCAGACGGACGGAACGGCGTCCGGACGCGGGCGGGGGACGGCTCGGGACACAGCCTCCCGGAGCTGATCGTGGTGCTGGCCGTCATCGGCGCCGTCCTGATCGCCGCCGTGCCGGCGGTGACCGCCGGCCTGGACGGCGCGAGGGCACGCGGCGCGGCGTTCTACGTGTCGTCACGGTTTGCACTCGCGCGGACCCTGGCGGTCCAGCGGCACGCCAACGTCGCGCTCCGGTTCGAGCCGGAGGAGGACGCGGTCCGGGTGCGCACGATTCTCGATACGAACGGCAACGGCGTGCGCACCGCGGAGATCGATGCCGGCGTCGATGTGCCCATTCTTCCCGACGAGCGGATCGACCACCTGTTCGGCGGCATCCGCTACGGGTTCGTCGAGGGCGCCACGCTCATCGACGGAACCGCCGCGGCACCGGACGAGGACCCCGTGCGGTTCGGCCGGAGCGACATGCTCGTGTTCACGCCGTCAGGCACGGCAACGTCCGGAACTGTCTACCTCCGGGGGCGCGACCGTTCGCAGTTCGCCGTGGTCGTGCTCGGCGCTACGGGACGGACGCGGATTGCGCGGTTCGATCTGCACAGCCGGAGGTGGGTGGAGCCGTGAGCGACGAACGCCGCTCGGCCGCTCGGACCAGGTTCGCCGGAGGCGTGCTGCCGCCGAGCGCGCGCCTGCACCCGGGCCGCGAGGTGATCCTGGTGGATCTCTCGAGGCACGGCGCCCTCATCGAGGGCGTGTGGCGGCTGCGTCCGGGGGCCCGGGCCGAGCTGCAGATCGGCGTTGGAGTCCGTGCGGTTCTCGCCCGCGGCCGTGTGGAGCGTTGCTACGTGGCGTCCCTTGGTCCCGGTGACGTCCGGTATCGCGCCGCCGTCCGGTTCGACGCACCGATCGGCTTCGCGCCTCCCGGCGATCTGCTCGACGGGTATTCAGTTCCCGGACCCGTTCACGAGAGTCCGGGGACCGCCGGGCAGCAGCTACCCAGGAAGGCGCTGAGCCATCGAGACGGCGCGTAAAGAACCGAAAGAACCACCGGTAAACGAGCGCAGGAACATGGCATCGATTTGGATAGGGCCGCACTCGCATCCGGAGACTCGCCACCATGTCTGCTGACATCGCAGCCCGCGACGCTCACCCCTGGGCACGGACCCGTGAACGCCGGCGCGACCGGCGGGCGGGGCTCTCGGTCCTCGCGGCATCGCTCGCACCCGCGCTCCGCCGGACCGAGGGGCACGTGCTGCGCGGGGTCTTCGAGGAAGGCGTCCGGCGCCTGGTGTCCGCCCGAAGCCTCCGCCTGCGCGATGACTGCCGCCCCTCCGACCGGGCGGCCGGATCCCCCGGCCACGTGGTGGCCCTCGAGGTTCCGCTCGGCGAGCCCGCGACACGCACCGTGCTCGAAGCCATCAGCGAGCCTCAGGCCCGCTTCGACGACTGGGACGTTCAGCTGCTGGCGGTCGCCAGCCAGCTCGCCGCGTTCGTCGTGGAGATCGAACGGCTGCGCAGCCACAATCGCGCGGCGGCGGCCCGGGCGCGCGACGGTGCCGCGCCGCTGATTGGCTCGACGGCGGTCATGCGCACGCTGCGGGAGAAGATCGGCCGCGTCGCGGCCACGAGCTTCACGGTCCTCATCGAAGGCGAGAGCGGAACCGGCAAGGAGCTGGTCGCCCGTCAGATCCACGACCTCAGCCCTCGTGCGAGCGGGCCGTTTGTCGCGCTGAACTGCGCCGCGCTGGTGGAGACGCTGCTCGAGGCCGAGCTCTTCGGCATCGAGGACCGAACCGCCACCGGCGTGCGCGGACGCCGGGGCAAGTTCGAGCACGCCGACGGCGGCACGCTGTTCCTCGACGAGGTCTCGGATCTGTCGCTCTCCGCGCAGGCGAAGCTGCTCCGCGCCATCCAGGACCTCGCCGTGGAGCGGGTGGGCGGCCAGGGTCTGCAGCGCGTGAACGTCCGGATTGTGGCGGCCACGAACCGGAGCCTCAAGGACATGGTGGCTGCAGGCCTGTTCCGCTCCGACCTGTTCTTCCGATTGAGCGGCGTCGAGATCGCCGTGCCGCCGCTGCGGTCGCGGGAGGCCGACATCCTGGAGCTGGCCGACTACTTCCTGCAGCGGCACCGCGACACCCGCCTCGTCAGGCTTTCGACTGAGGTGCGTCACGCGCTGCTCGCCTACGGCTGGCCGGGCAACGTCCGCGAGCTCCAGCGGGTGATCGAGAGCATCGTCGCGCTGGCGAGGTCCGAGACGGCCACCATCGACGACCTGCCTCCCGCCCTGAGGCGCGACTACGAGCAGGTCCTGCTGCCGTCGCTCGAGCGCGACGACACGATGCGCGCCTGGGGCAGCCGGTACGCACGGCTGGTGCTTCAGCGATGCGGCGAGAACAAGCGTCGCGCCTGCAGCGTGCTCGGGATCAGCTATCACACCCTGCAGGCCTACCTGCGGTATCGCCCGAAGCCGCGAGGGATCGACACAAGCCTGGTGGACGCGTGGCCGGGACAGGATGCGGCTGCCGCGCCGGTGCTCACGCTGGAGAGCTAGCCTGGTCCCGCGCTCATGATGGACGACGATGTTCACGGTGGAGGGGACACCCGATGATGAACACCGATGGGCGCTTCCCGATGAGGTACTCACCATGGCCCGGACGATCACGTTGATCTGGTGTGCGGTGGCAGGCCTGGTGGCCGCGGGCGTCCTGCTGGCAATCGTCCTGCCGGCCGTACCCGCCCGGCTGCCGCAGTACGCTGTTTTCGCCATCCTCGGACTGTGCGTGGCCGCAGGCGTGGGCCTCGGCGCGGTGTATACGCGGCGGACTCCGCCGGCCGGGCGCGAGTGACCGCGGCGGACGCGGTTCCGAAACCAGGCCGCGGGCCGCGCCGCGCACCTTGACCGTGCTCGAACCGGCATAGTACCGTTTCGTGTCGGTTCACGCCGGCGCCACATGCCACAGGTCGAAGCCTCCGCACTCAAGCAGACCCCGCTTCACGCAGACCACGTCGCCCTGGGTGCACGGCTGGTGCCGTTTGCCGGCTGGGAGATGCCCGTGGAGTACTCCGGCATCTCCGACGAGCACCAGGCCGTCCGCACGCGTGCCGGCCTGTTCGACGTGAGCCACATGGGCGAGCTCGAGGTGGCGGGCCGCGACGCGGTTGCCGCCCTGCAGCACGTCACCAGCAACGACGTCGGGAAGCTCGCCGTCGGGCAGGCGCAGTACTCGGCCCTGACCACGCCAGAGGGGGCGTTCGTCGACGATCTGCTCGTCTACCGCCTCGCACCGGAGCACTTCCTGCTCGTCGTGAACGCATCGAACGTCTCGAAGGACGCTCGCTGGATTGCCGATCACGTGAAGCCGTTCGGCGATGTGGTGGCGCTGGACGCGAGCGCCCGATATGCGCTCATCGCGGTTCAGGGCCCGGCGTCCCGCGACATCCTGCAGCCGCTCACCGGCATCGATCTCGGGGACCTGAAGTACTACTGGTTTGCGCCGGGGGAGGTGGCCGGTGTGCGCGCGACGGTCTCGCGCACCGGCTACACGGGTGAGGACGGCTACGAGATCTTCGTGCCCCCGTCGAGCGCTTCGCGCGTCTGGAAGGCGCTGCTCGAGGCGGGACGGTCCGTCGACGCGCGGCCGGCCGGCCTGGGCGCCCGCGACACGCTCCGGCTCGAGGCGGCGATGCGTCTCTACGGCAGCGACATCGATGACTCGACGTCGGTCCTGGAAGCCGACCTGGAGTGGATCGTGGCGTGGGACAAGGGGGACTTCATCGGCCGGGAGGCGCTGGCCGAACAGAAGGCGCGCGGACCCGCCCGGCGGCTGCGCGGATTCGAGATGATTGACCGCGGAATCGCCCGGCACGGGTATCCCGTGCTCGCCGGCGGTGCGCTGGCGGGAACGGTCACCAGCGGTACACAGACGCCGTTCCTTCAGAAGGCCATCGGTCTGGCGTACGTGCCCGCCAGCCTGGGCCCCGGCGACGAGATCGCTATCGACATCCGCGGCCGGGCGGCACGCGCCCGCCTGGTGCCGCTGCCGTTCTACAAGCGCCCGCGCAGGAGCTGACGTGTATCCCTCAGAGCTCAAGTACACGAAGGACCACGAGTGGATCCAGGTGTCCGGCGCCGAAGGACGCGTCGGCATCACCGACTACGCCCAGAAGCAGCTCGGCGACGTGGTGTACGTCGAGCTGCCGGAGGTCGGCGCCTCGTTCGCCAGGGGCCAGGCGTTCGGCACGATCGAGTCTGTCAAGGCGGCATCGGAGCTCTTCGCGCCGGTCTCGGGCGTCGTGACCGCCGTCAACGCCGACCTCAAGAACCAGCCGGAGCGCGTGAACCAGGATCCGCACGGGACCTGGATGATTGCCCTGCGTCTCACGGAGCCGTCGGAGCTGTCGGCGCTGCTCGACAGCGCCGGCTACGCCGACCTCGCGCAGTAGCCGGTGCGAGCCGCCTGCCGGCATCCACACGATCGCGGGCGGTCTCGCGCGTCCATCCGCCTCGTGGCGCCACGGAACGCCTCTTCGCCCTGACCACCGTACCGATGAATTCACAACCCTTCGATCGCTTCGTGTCCCGGCACGTCGGCCCCCGGCCTGCCGACCTCCCGGCCATGCTCGAGGTGGTGGGCGCGCGGTCGCTCGACGCGCTGATGAACGAGTGCATCCCGGACTCGATCCGGCTGTCACGCCCGCTGGATCTGGCCGCCGAGACCGAGCACGAGTACCTCACCCGGCTGCGGACGATTGCAGCCCGGAACCGCGCCTGCCGCTCGTACATCGGCCTGGGTTACTACGACACCATCACGCCGGCGGTGATTCTCCGGAACCTCTTCGAGAACCCGGGCTGGTACACGCCGTACACCCCCTATCAGGCCGAGATCGCCCAGGGCCGACTCGAGTCGCTCCTCAATTTCCAGACGATGGTGTCGGATCTGACCGCCATGGAGGTCGCGACAGCCTCGCTGCTGGATGAAGCGACCGCGGCCGCCGAGGCGATGACGATGCTGCAGCGCGTCTCCGCCCGGCGTGATGCGGACGCGCGCGCGTTCCTGGTCTCGGCACGCTGCTATCCGCAGACCCTCGCTGTACTGAGATCGCGCGCGGAACCGCTCGGCATCCGGCTCCAGGTCATCGATCCGGAAGCGCTCGCGCCCCCCGCCGACGCGTTCGGGCTGCTGCTGCAGTATCCCGACGAACGCGGACGCGTGTCGGACC
>Ga0299914_10000684_pt1 | contig 21004 bp, 24 predicted proteins | sample RVTome_10_FD_201361 | JGI IMG/M metagenome (GOLD analysis project Ga0299914, IMG submission 201361) | Soil microbial communities from uranium-contaminated site in the Upper Colorado River Basin, Wyoming, United States - RVT153D57 (version 2) ...
TCCAGCGCGTCGAGGTGATCACCTCGGTGCAGCGCCGCCGGCGGTGGTCGGTGGCGGAGAAGATCCGGCTGGTCGAGGAACCGCTCGAGCCGGGCATGTCGGGGCGATGGATGCACCTCACCCGCACGATCGACCGCGGAAACGACTGGTACAGCGAGAGGGTGGTAGACCCCGCGCACCGGAGAGGTGGTGCATCAGTGCGAGGAGCCGCTTAGCGCTCACCGTCGCCACGGGTCAGCGAAGCCGGCGCCGGGTAGTGTCTCAGTTTGAAATTCGGGAGCCTTGAGTCTGGCCTCGCCGGGGCCATGTCCTTCCTGTATGCTTAGCGGAAAGCGCAAAGGCAGGAAATCACATGGTCCAGTATCAAGTCGTGTTTGTGGCAGTTGAAGGGCTGCACGAAACGGATATCGGTCCCACCTATCGGCTGGCTTCGAACGATCGTGAGGCCGCCGAAGACGAAGCTCTACGCTTGCCGCGTCCTGAGGGGGCGAATTTCATCAAGCTAATACGGGATGGTCTATACGAAGCCCCAAAACTTGGGTTTGCTCTCTAATGCCCAAAGGACCGAAAGGCCAGAAGCGGCCAGCCGACGTGGTCGGGAACGCCGTCCGCGTAATGGAGATTGCGACCGGGCAGCGTGACGAGGAATACGAGGGCGACAAAGGCAAGGACGAGTCCGCTGCCGCGCTGGGCCGGAGAGGCGGCAAGGCTCGTGCCGAGAGGATGACGGCTGAGCAACGGGCAAAAGCGGCTCGCGATGCCGCTAAGGCTCGATGGCGAGAGAAGGCTGCTCCGGATAAGACAGAATAGACTTCGTTTTTTCGTCAACCATCCCTTCCCGAATCCCTTTGATAATGATGTATGGCTGCATCATAGGATCGCTGAACCTATAGCGATATTGTCGCTCCTTGCCTCTTCTTGCCAAGATACTCCCTCTACTATCTGAGATGAATTCCGTCAGATGTCGCTGGAAGTTTGCATGCTGTACCGACTTCCGCAAAATAGCACTGAGCGGCTGGATAACGCTCGTTGGAGAGAAAGCCCCAGAGTCGTCCGATCTAGCTAGAGCGCACGCCAAAAGCACTTGCCGGAATATCGCGTCGGGCTGATTGCTTTCGGTCGCTCTTCGGTAATCCTCAAAGAATGATTGTTCTGTCTCCGAAATGAATTTATCCATTGCGGCGTCAACATCTTCTTCCTTTACCTCGAGTCGCTTTGCGTAAGCGCAATTCTGAAATGCATATTTGCCAAGAACATGGACATAAAATGGCAAGCCGCGTGCCAGCATTACCATCTTCCACCGCGCGTCACCATGAAGGTGTAGAGGCACGAGCGCCAGCCGAGTGTTCAATATCTCGTTGAGTTCATCGCGTGACATTCTCTCTAATTTTACCTGTGTGAGTGGGCGTCTTACAGACTCGTGATCTCGCACCAATTCCGAGACATTATCCGCAACGCCGACCAGCAATATCGTTGTAGATACAGAGTAATCGGACAGTGATTTTATGACATTGGCAGTCAGCTCCTTGGCGTCACGGTCACGTAGTTTATCGAATTCATCAAGGATGATGATCGAGATGGCGTTCGGCATGCATTTTTGTAACTCGCGCCGGATTGTGTCCGGCGTCACTTCTGCATAGTCGGTATCGATTGGAACGAGATCGCCGCGGCCAGTGTTGACGGCTGTTGCGCGCAGTTCCTCAAGAGCTTTGATCCATAGAGAAGAGAAGGTGTCCGAAGGGTCGGCTTGGATCCGCGCCGCAACGATGGATTGGAGAGTCTTGCCGTACCGCTTCCAGAAAATATTAGAAAGAGAGGTTTTGCCGACACCGCGTTCGCCGAATAGGATACCGTGCTTTGAACGTTCGAGGACCGTCTCTAGAAGCTTGCGAACTTCAGACGACCGCCCCGCAAAAAGCCTCTCCTCATCCACCGGGCCGGCCGTGAAGAGGTTCGCCACTTCAAACCCGAGTGCGAGCCAATCCTCTTCACTCAGCGGTCGGTGGCGCGGCGGCATCGCAAGCCCCTTCGGCGGTTTAGAAACCCGGCTTTGGTTTTAAGTAGCTCCCGGATAAGCGCAAGTAGCTTGTGTAATGAAAAAAATGCTTGACGCTACGCATAAAAGTTCATATCATGCTCGGCATGGACAAGCTCCCCGTTGCCAAGCGCGTCCAGATCCTTTCCATGCTCGTGGAAGGTTTCTCCATGCGGTCGATCTCCCGCGTGGTCGATGTGTCGATCAACACGGTCAGCAAGCTTCTGATCGAAGCCGGCCGCGTCTGCGCCGACATCCATGACGAGAAGGTCCGGAACGTGAAGGCGCGTCGGGTGCAGGTCGATGAGATCTGGAGCTTCACCTACGCCAAGGCGAAGAACGTACCGACCGCCAAGGCCGCACCGGAAGGCGCTGGCGATACGTGGACCTGGACGGCAATCGAGGCCGATACCAAGCTGATCGTCTCCTGGCTGGTTGGCGGGCGCGATGGCGAGTATGCGCTGGCCTTCATCGACGATCTGCGCTCCCGCCTGGCGAACCGCGTACAGCTCACCTCAGACGGGCTCAAGGCATATCTGGAGGCGGTAGAGGAAGCCTTTGGTGACGATGTAGACTACGCCGTGCTGCAGAAGCTGTACGGCAGCTCGCCTGAGGCTCAGAAGCGGTACAGCCCCGCTCAGTGCATCGGGACCAAGCGCGAGGAGATCACCGGCAATCCCGATCCGAAGCACGTCAGCACGAGCTACGCCGAGCGCCAGAATCTCACCATGAGGATGCAGATGCGCCGCTTCACCCGACTGACCAACGCATTCGGCAAGAAATTCGAGAATCACATGCACATGGTTGCGCTCTACACCGTCTGGTACAACTTCGCGCGCCAGCACAAGACGCACCGGCTCTCGCCAGCCATGGCGGCTGGGGTCGCCGACCGGCTCTGGAGCCTGGAGGATCTCGCGTCGCTGGTTGAGGCGGCTGCGCCGAACCCGGGGCCGCGCGGGCCGTACAAAAGGCGCGGCACTCAAGCCGCAAGGCAGGACTTTTCGTGACAAATTGACGCAATTAGCATTGCGCCGATCAACCAGAGAGTGTATTTTGCAGGGTGACTCCTCATGCGTGAGGGGAGAGTTCCCGTGACTTTGTCATCGGTTGCCGGATGCTCAAGCGGGCCGGAAGCGCGCGCGGAGGAAGGCAGGGAGGCTATGACTGGTCTCAACACACGGATGCTTCCGGGCGGTCGTCTGCCTGCGCTTCCATGAGCGCAAGGATAGTCAAGCTATCATTTAAGGGGCTGCCCAAGCGCGGCAACCGCCGCCGCGACCGCGCGCGGCCACATGTGGAGACTACCGAAATGCGTGACAGGCTGCTTTTGCGGGCTCGCGGATCATTTTCCCGCGCCGCACATGAGGACGCCCTCGAGGAGGCCGCGACCGAGAGCAGCGTGCGTCTCATGCGGGGGAACGTCTCTTGTCAGGATGGAGACATCCTTACAGAAGAAAAGCTTGAGCAAGAAGTGAAGGAGATGGAAGAACGTGCCAAAGAGTCCGATCGACGACGATGATTATTCGCTTCGAGAGGACGCATCCGCATTCATCTCGGGAAATTCTCTCGAACGTGCCCACTTCCATGAGGGGCTTGGCAACTTTGTCGCTTCCTGGGATGCGGCCGAAGCCGCTATTAAGGAAGCGGAGTTGTTCCGGGGCAAAGTTGTTTTTGCGTCTGTAAAAGAGCTGCGTTACGCTGGGCGTCGTTTTACCGACGCTCTAAAGCTGATGCTGCAGCAATGCGGACCTGAGCAAGCAGATGAGGCGCTTCAGCTGATACGTGAGGCGAGCGAGAATTGCATCCGGGCGCGCAATGATGCAGTCGATGCTCTCGTTTCATATTTGTATAGGTATTTTAATCAAGTGAAGAACGACTACGGTACGGTATTGATGCATGCGTACTTCCCTGATTTCATGCAGTTATTTGTGCGCTTGAACGAACTTGCTCATGTGATACCGGCTTCACGTTCCAATGAACGCGGCCGCCGTAACGAGATATACGACGGAATAGTAAAGGAGGACATTCCGCAACTCCGTTTGCTATACGAAAAGATCGAAACATCGAAGAATCTCATAGACGAAGACACAGGGCGCGAACGTGACGCGCAGCGGAGGAAGGATCGTATCAATCAAGGCATCGGCGTGCTGGGGCTTCTTTTGACCGCCATCGGAATAGCCTTGACGGTGCTTGCGCTCTAAATGAGAGCTCTATGGCGGCCTTGGCGGCGAGGCCCATTGGCCGCACTCGCGATCAGCTCCCTCGAAATTCAAACTGAGACACTACCCGGCGCCGGGCCCACTTGACCATCGCTTCGGCTTATTCTACAAATGTGAAGAAACTGCTGCGGGGAAGGTCATGCCGAAGGGCACGTACCTCGGCGCGTTCGAGCAACACGTCCTGACCGCACTGCTGCGGCTGCGCGACAACGCGTACGGCGTCACAGTCCGGCGTGAGATCATGGAGCTCACCGGCCGCGATGTGGCCGTCGGCGCGATCTACGCCACGCTCGACCGCCTGGAGGCCAAGGGCTACGTGTCGTCTCGCCTCGGCGAGGCTACGCCGGAGCGTGGAGGCCGAGCGAAACGGTACTTCATTATTGAGGCGCCGGGTGCCAAGGCGCTCGAGGAGAGCTGGCGCATGAGCGACCGCATGCGCCAAGGCGTGGCGCCGGCGGGAGTACTAGGTCAATGACAACGGGCCATGGACGTGCGGTGCTTCAACCGCTCACCGCCCGCGCCAGCGGCACCGTCAGTGCTGCGGCAGCCACGGCGACCGGAAAGGCGGAAGTGGTTGGGTTCGCTCCTGTGGTCAACGTCGCCGTTCCTGTCCAGGCTGACTTGCGGGTGCGCTACGATGTTGATAGCAGCTCCCCTGCTCCGCCTGAAAACGTCGAGCGCTTGCTCTGCTACTTGCTGCCGATGGATCGGCGCAACGAGATCCTTGGCGACCTAGCGGAGGACTACCAGACAAACTTGTTGCCGAAGTACGGCCCGCGAGAGGCGCGGCGCATGTACTGGTCGCACTTCATCCGGTCGGTCGCGGCGACCGTGCCGCCTTGGCTTTGGGCGGCTATCCTCGGTGCCGTGGGCTGGGTGTGGAGCAAGCTCGGAAGCTGATGGAGAGCTGCCGGCCCGAAGCCAAGGGTGGGCCGGACTCCTGACCCGATCCTGCCCGGGTCGCGCCGGTGCTCGAGGTCACCGAGCGGCCGATCTCTTCCTTCTGGGGCGGCGGAACAGCCAACCCGCGCCATATAGCAGTGCCTACACCGCGGCTGATCCGACAGGCTGCCGTTGCGTCTAGGCCCGAGCCGCGGCATGGACGCGTGGGGCGATAACCATGCGCGCCACTCTCAGGGCTTGACGAAGGTGCCCCGCCACATCCCTCGCCTGGACTTGCGGGCTTCGTCCTTGGCGTCGACACAGTCCGTCGAGTACCGCCGGTTCGCCAGGGCCCACCCCCGCCGACACCAACCTCCGGCCGATGTCGACCCCATTGGGCGAGAAGACCTTGGCGACGAGCCGGCCGTGCCGGTCCCGCTCGACGACCTCGCAGCGGACCTTGACCCCGGCCGTGAGCGCCTCCAGGGCGGCCAAAGACATCGTGCCGCACGCTATATGCTGGCCCCGCCACCAGAACGTCTGGTCCAGTTCGGGGGCGTCGATGCCGGACAACCTGACCAGCTGATCGGCCACGACGATGGTGTCGCCGTCGATGATCTTGGCGGGGCAGTGAAGCAGTCGCTACGACCGTGCGGCGTCAAAATAGTAACGACACCGGTCGCGAGATCTCTGAGCCTGCGGCTACTTAAGGCGGATCATCAAAATCGCGTATGTCCGACCCCGACGGAGGTCGAGGTGATCCCGGCTGGGCTACAGCCGAAGGGATTCAGGCTCACATTTCCGCGGAGACTGCCCGCCGCGCGAGTGTTTGCGTGACGGTCATAGCCCGGCGGCGAAGATGGTGTGCTCGAAGCGCATCTCGACGCCGGGCGTCTGTTGTCGCTCCGGGTCGACCTCTTGGACCAGGCGCGGCACGCCTGCCGTGACGTAGCGGGTGAGCTCGGTCATGCTGACCACGCTATTACGGTCGCCGTCAGCCTCCCGCCCGAGCGCCTCTAGAAAAACCTGAGTGAATGCTCCATTCTGCCAGTTCCGGTGCTCGATGGAGTTTTCCTCACCGCTGGACGAGGTGAGCACGGTCACGTTGGCCGCCGCCAGTGCTGTGCGCAGCTGGCTCGCGTCGATCGCGGTGTTGGCGCGGTCTTCGGTAACCGTTCCTGAGCGACAGGCATCGAGCAGCACCAGCACCCGGCCACGCTCGGCCAACTGCAGAAGTTTTTTTCGAAGCGCTTCTATATCGATTGCACTTCCCTCAACGCCGGCTGAATCCCTCGGATCGACTTCGTACGGCAGGAGGAAAAGCGCGTCGCCAACCCGCGCTCCATGGCCGGAAAAGTGGAACACCGCGACGTCATCCTGCAGCATCGTCTTTTGGATGGTATCGAGCGCGCGGAAGATGCCCGCGCGGGTGGCCTCGGCATTGCGGAGGATCTGCGGGTTGACCTTGGCGTAGAGGCTACCCTGCGTGTTGAAGAGCGCGGACGCCACGTCCCAGGCGTCGTCGTCGGCAAACTCCAGGCGCAGGCGCTTCGCGTTCTCTTCGTTGTAGTCGCCAACGCCGACCGCCAGCACGTGCAGCTGCGTTCCCGGCATGATCGCGCTGTTGAGGCGCCGTTGCGTGGCGAGCCGCGCCTCGTTCAGCTCGGCAAGGCCGAGCGCCTGCACGATGTCCATCTCCTGCAGCACGAGCGGCAGGACCTCAGGGCGACGCAGCTCCGCGATGTCCGAGACCGGGATGGCCTCGCCCGGCGCATCCCAGCCGTGGTTGACGTGCCAGCGCAGCACGCCATGGGCCCCTGGCGTCGCGGCGTAGAAACCATCGGGCGTCCACGCGACCCAGTTTCTGCGATCCTTCAGCGGAAAGAAGGCGAGGAGCTCCTTGCCGTCATCCATGCGGTGCCAGCGGATCGTGCCATCCTCGTAGGCTGCGACCACAAGCCGCCCATCGCCGCTGATGTTCACCGCGCGGACCACGGCGAGCGCTGCATTGCGCCAGAGCTCCTCGCCTTGGGCGTCGTAGGCGCGCAGGTACCACTCGGTGCCCAAGACGAAGCGCTCGCCCTTGGGATGGATGGCGAGGCTGCGTGATATCTCGTAGCGGTCTAGCGGCAGTGGCGTGCCGGCCAGCGTGGGGTGCTCGTGATACTCCCAGTTCTCGACCGGCAACTTGGTCTGCTCCGGTTTGGCGGTCAGGCGGTCATCGGGCGGATCGAGACTCAAATGCAGCGTCGCAAGTTCGAATCGCCCCGGGGCCTTCCCCCACCCGTAGCCGAAGTCGACGACGCCGCCATCGGCCGAGACCGCCAGTGAGTCCTGGCCACGGAAGTCCGCCTGCAGTGGCGGCTGCGCCCAGCGCTCGTTACCCTCGGGGTCGAGGACGGCGAGGTCCGTCCCCGCGACCAGAAGGCTACCGTTCGGAAGCGGTGCCAGGGTCGTGATTTCGCTGGCCGGCAGCTCGCGGCGGGCGCCCGCACCGGCCTCAGCCCATGCCACGACCGGATGGATCCCCGCGCGGTTGTACAGGCCGCCGGCGAACAGCGTACGGCCGTTTGCTGACCAGGCCACCTCTGAGAGATCGCCGTTATCGATCCCCTCGGTGTCGGGGCCCGGCAGTGCCGTCAGCATGTGGCCGTCGAGGAGGTCCACCGCCGTGGAATCCATGTAGCCGACGGCGAGCTTCGACCCGTCGGGGCTGAAGGCGATGCCGAAGGAATGCTCTCCGCCGGCCGTCTCCGTCGAGGCTACCAGCTCGAAGTTCTCGTTGTAGAGCCGAACACGGCCGTCATCGCTGGTCGTCGCCAACCAGCCGTCCGTCGAGAAGTCGACGCCGTAGCTCTTATCGGCATAGTCGGTGTCGAGGGCGACCTCGGTCCAAGCGTCGTAGCGGTCGTAGATGCGAAGCCCGGTCGCGCCGACCATCGCCGCGAGATAACGGCCGTCGTGCGAGAAGGTGAGGTACGTGACGCGAGCTCGCAAGCTGTCGATCCGCCTGACCATGGTGCCGGTCGCGCGGTCGAAGAGGTAGATCTGCTCTTGCGGATCCTTCTCGGTCGAGCGGGTCCACCCGCCCGCGGCGATGACCTCGCCATCCGGGCTGATCGCGACGGCATAGACCTTGCCGACATGTCCCGGCCCCGCCGGCAGCCGGATGGTCCGGAGCGGCCGGCCGTCTTTGGTTGACCAGACCCGCACCGTCTTGTCCCAAGACCCCGTCACCGCATAGCGACCGCCGGCGTCGACCGCGGCTCTAAAGATTTTGGCCGTGTGCACGCCCGGGTCGAGGGCCAGCACCGGGCGGTCGTACAGGCCGGTCGGCGGCGGAGGTGCGGCTGGATCCTGGGCGAGAGCCGGCGCCGCACCCCCCAGCGCCAGGATGCCGATCAGTTGGACGATGAAATCTCGGCGAACGCGGGCCATTTCGTGGCCTCCAGCTGGTTCTGAATGGTCAGGCGGGTAAGGCGGTCCGCCTCCTCGGCGTGGAAATAGATTTCCTTGACGGCCTCAATCACCGGACCGAGCGCGCCCCCCACCAGGTCGGCGATGACGTTGCGCTCGCCGGTGGTGTCAGGCACCAGCGGCTCGACCTGCCCGCACAGCGCCTCGCGGCCCTTGACGCCGCGCTCGAGGCGGGTCTCGAGATCGGGCAGGCTTTGCGGCTCCTCGTCCTTGACCAGCGCCACGATCAGGCCGGCGATCACGGCGTCGACCTCGGCCTTCGCCTCGCCGTAGGTCCGATCGCCTCGGCTGAGGGCGCCTTCATCCGCAAACGTTTTGAGAAGACGAACGCAGGTCTGGGCGCGGGTGCGCTCATGGGCGAGGCGCGCCACCGCCTCCTGCCAGCCGATGCTCTCCGCCTGCGTGAGGCCGGGGCTAGCCAGGAGAACCAAAGAGAGCCAGATGCCGTGCCTCAGATGTCTCAGGGCGGTCGCTCGCCGCCACCAGCAACATGCTCCATGCCCCGCTCTGGACACCACGCGCCTTCTCCTCAAAGCCCCGCCACGAACACATCGCTCTCGAACCGCGCCTCGATCCCGGGCGTCTGCTTGTTCCCGGTCAGCCGCGGCACAGAGTCGGCGAGATGGTTGATCAGCTCGGTCACGCTGATCAGCCCGTTTCGGTCGTCGTCGGCCCGCGAGAAGGCGAGATGATTGACGGTGTTCGGCAGGCCCTCGATGCGCCCAACCATGGCGCCGGTGGCGCCGTCGAAAAGGTAGATCTGCTCCTGCGGATCCGCGTCGGCCCAGCGGGTCCACCCGCCGGTAGCGATGATTTCACCGTCCGGGCTGAGCGCGGCGGCGAAGACCTTGCCGACATGCCCCGGCCCCGCCGGCAGGCGAATCACCTGGAGCAGCTTGCCTTCTGCAATCGACCAGACCCGCACTGTCTTGTCCTCGGACCCGGTCACCGCATAGCGACCCGCGGCGTCCACGTCGGCCCGCCAAATGGCGGCTGTATGCATACCCGGATCGAGCACGAGGACCGGCTGCTCGAACAGGCCCGTGGTCGCCCTCTCCTGCCCCAATGCAGGGTGGGCCAGGAGGAGCAGAACCGGCAGTCCCACCAACCAGGCTTGCCTGATCATTGTGCAGCTTCCCTGGCGCCTCACGCTTTTCAATATGAATGGCACACGCTCGCCAGGTCCAGGAGTGAAGCAGCTCACACCGACCACGACAGACACGGCGCAATGCCGTCGGCGCGTGAGGCGCCCCAATGCCGTCGATCTCGCGCAGACGTACCAGTGTGCTTGCGCGGCGCTCTCCGCGTCCGCCGCCATTTTCCAGCGCGCGATGAACCTGCGCGAGCACAAGAAGGAGGCCCAGCGCATGTCGGCGTGAACGAACTCACCTGCCCTGTGGACAACGCCGCGCGTTGCTTACAAGGGCCCACCACCGCCAGCATGACCCATTTTGCAGAAGATTCGGGAGACAACTAACGGCGAGAGAGCGGACCGGGCTCAGCATCCCTCACCCTCAGCGGTGGTGGACACATAAGGTTACGCGTATGGGGAGTGGTCGATCGGGGATAGGGTATCTATAGCTCCGACAGCCGGAAATTTTGGAAACATCGTGACGGCCGAGTCCACGCCATAGATGTTCGGTATAGGTGGTTGCGTGCCCCCGATTTGAACCTCCTAGTCCGGGTCCGTGTTGGTGCTGTTCATCCGGCATGGTTGTCATATGGATCGTCCCCGCTGAGGATTGGAAGGCGGCAAGCGCGCTTGACAACCGAGGCTCCTGACCAGGAGGGCGTCATGCGCGCCTGTATCTGCCGGCTCGTACGGCTCACCTGCCTGGCGCCGGACAGCGGCGAGGCGATCCTCGACGGACGGCGGCCAAAAGGCTGAGGCTGAGTGAGGTGCTGGGGAATGGGCCGCTGGCTGAGAGGAGCAGCGAGGGAGCAGGCGCACCGTTGCGCGGCGCAAAAAGGAGCGTCGTCGTGGGCGTGGCAGCGCCTCGATAATGGCCTGCTCGATCTCGCGGGCGAGTAAGATCGGATGATCCTTGGCGATCGATCCCGACGACCTCCTCGCCCAGTACAACATTATGCGCAGCTGGGCGACATCCAGGAGGCCTAAGATGAAGTTGCTCTACCCCCGCCGTCCGGCAAACCACCGGAATGAGATTCGATGTCCGGATCCCCGGCGTCGTGACCGCGCCGTTCACCCGCTCGGGTTGGTCGCCGCCGACCATCTACTTGATCTTGCCGGCTGCCCGGGCGGCCTCGTATTCAGATTGTGAAAGTTTCGCTATCTGCGTCGCGGTCATCTGGCCATGCATGACTGCGTTGAGATCTGGTGCGGGCGGGTTACCCAGGACATCACGGAAGCGGCCAGCCGTGCTCTCGGAACGGGTCGGACTTGCCCCGAACTTGGCGTCGCGACGCATTTGCTCATATTGCAGCTGTCCTATCGGCTTGCTGTGCTCAGGGGCCTCAGCTGGCATAGCCTCCGGACTGATCGGCTGCACTTCGTTGAGTTTACGCTGTATGGCTTCGATCTGCGCCTGTGCCAGCTCGATCGCAGCTGCGAGTTCGTTACGCCGCACCCGCGCCCGCTCCGATGAGCCCGAATTAGACTCCGCCGCAGCAATCTCGGACTCTGCCTCGGCAAACTGCGCCTGAAGCCTCCAAAGGTGTGACCGCGAGGCATCGAGATAGCGCCGGAGCCGGTGGGAAGATTCGGTTATGATGGCATCCCTTCAAAAAGCCGGCGACCCCTTCGAGCTTCCGCTGCGGGCCGGCGAGGCGCGCCTCGGCCGCCTCGATCCCGGCAGCGAGATGATCACGACGCGCGCGGGCCTGTTCGAACTCTTGCGTCCTCCCAGAAGCGGCGTGATCCACCATCGCCGAGCTGGCGTCCGCCTTCTGGGCTTTGAGCTCCGGCAGGCTGGCCTGCGTCGTCGCGATCTCGCGCTGGAGGTCCTGCGCGCTCGTCTCGGCGTTGCGCAGTCGCTGGCGCAGCTGCGCGAGGTTCCGACTTTCCATTGCGGTGTTCCTTCACGGCTTTGGCGCGGCGCGCCGGTGTAGGTTGCGCCGGTGTCGGCGCGGGTGGCTCGAGCCCGATCCCGTCGGCGATCGCCGGGATGTTCAGGACGTGCTGGCAGACCCGTTCCATGAGGATCTGGGCCCGGGCCCGCTGCCGGACGTGCGGGTCGTTCGACTGCAGCTTCTCGAGGAGTCGAAGATTGCGGCGAAGTACGACCTGGTCGATCCCTGCCGCGGCGGCGCGTTTCCAGACGGCCGTGTTCTCGAGGCGGGCGCGGTCGAGCTGGGCGTCGGCGTCGACCAGCGACGGGATTTGCGAGCGCCAGAGCTCCGGATCGACGCTGAACTTGTGATCTTTTCGCGGCCGTCCTCTGGGCATCGCTGGTCTCCCCCTCAAGCCGACATGCTGTAAGACTTCCAGGCGTAAGCTGACCCCCCATCCGCCGACACCAGGACACCCGCCGCGGCGTTGCAGAGATCATCATGACCGCCCGGCGCGTGATCGATGCTGTCCCGTCCGCCTCGAGCCGTCCGCCGCTCCAGCCCGCACAGCTGCGCCACCAGCCGCGAGCTATCCAGCAACTCCACCCGCCGACTGTTCAGCAACGGCAGTAGATCCCGGTAGAGCTCGCTCTTCGTCTTCTCGGCGGCTCGGTATTCGATCCCCCGCTTCCGAAACCCTTCGACGGGCCACTCGCCCGCATAGCGATCGCCATCGACCGTCGCGACGTCGTAAGCCCGCAACGTCTGCGCGAACTCGATCACCACCTCCTCCGGAGAAAACGGCGGCCGGCGCTCCCGCAGACAATCCAGAACCCGATGCTCACCCTCGAGATGCCCGATCGCCAGCGTCATGCTGTCCCGACTGCCGCCGGATGGGTCGACGAAGCCGTGGTAACGAAGCGCCGGCACCGGCGCCCGCTCGAAACATCCCGACTCCACCAGCGCCTCGACCACCTCCCGGGCGACATACGACTCCACATCGGTGCGGAACTGCGCGCCGTACTCGGCCGCCGCAGATAGCTGATCGTCCTCGTAAGCCTCATCGATCACCGCCTGCGGCACCGTGGGGTTCATGGTGCGCGTGTCGGCCTGCCAGACCAGGATAGGTCCGTCCTTGCCGTAGTGGCGTCGCCACGCCCGCCACAGTACGCCGCGCCTCGCGTAGGGCGAACTCGCGCAGATCATCATGGCGCCCGGTACCGTCGCCATCGCAGGGCGAACCGCCGCCACGATCTCGCTGTCAGGGTTCGCCGACTCCTCGCTTCGCCAGAACGCGATCTCGTCGAAAATCGCCGCCACGATCGTGTAGCCGCGAACAGACCGAAACGACGTCGTGTGAACTTCGATCGTCACCTGCCCGTCCAGGTCGTAGCCCGGGGCGTTCCTGTTGGTCTGCTTGCCGAGCACAAGCGGCCTCAGCAGCGGAATCTCGAGCAACGCCGCGAGGTAACGGACCACGATCCGGGCCTGCCGCATATCGCACGCGATGATCATCACCGTCGCGCGCTCGCCCAGTGCCAGGTGCGAGCGCCAGTCCCGAAAGGTCGCGATGTAGACCGCGAGCAGAGCCAGAACAAAGCTCTTGCCCGCCCGCCGCCCGCAGACCAGCCAGGCCTCCCGCGCCGGCTCGGCTGGCGGCTCGGCGCGGCCCGTGCACCGCCGGTACACCTCGAGGTCCTCGCCCTCGAGCGGCAGCCCGAAGAGCGCCCGCAGAAAGGCGAACCACGCCGACCAGGTCGCCGGGTCCCGGAACCAAGGGCCGAACAGGTTCGGGTCCTGGCAAGCTTGGAGCAAGTTCATGCCGCGCGCCCGCCGGCGAGATAGGTTCTGAGCGAGGCGGCCGGCTCAGGCGCAGCTTCGGTCGGTTCATCCTTGACCGGACCGAAACCCTTGATGCCGAGATCGCGCAGCACCAGGCGCAAAGCCTGCAACCATCCATGAATTAGTCGACTCGCGCTGGCGTCGCACTTACCCTTCACGATCAGCTGCCGCTCGGCGATCTCGAGCGCCAGAACGAGGCGCGCCGCTCGCCGCACCATGAGATCTTGGAGCATCGTGAGCTCGCCAACGCCGAGGCAGTCGGTCAGTTGCCGGATCAGCTCGCGCTCGCGGCGGCCCTCGAGAGTTCGGCCGTCAAGCTCGTAGGATTCGGTCGGCCGGCGCGGTTTTGCGAGCCGTACCCGGCGCTGCGCCCGGGTCAGATCGCCTGTCGTGACCGGCGGCCACTTGTAGGCGGTTTCGCGCCCGAAATTTCGACGAACCATCCTTGACCTTTTTCGAGCCAAAGTCGAGGTAGGTATTCCCAAGTCGTAGCTCGCGTCAAGCGAAAGCTTGTCGGTTGTGCCCCCGCTGTGACCCGAGAGGCGAGAGCGCCAGATCCAATCCAGAATATCCGCCGCGTAGCCCGCTTAGACCTCTTGTTGCGACATCAAGAGCACACCAGCGCCGGGAAGTGTTTCCGAATTCCGTCCCACTTCGGAAATTTCGGTTTGTCTTTCCATGAGCACCGATCATGGGCGCGAGAAAAAACGAAGCGCGAAAAATCGTGCGCGAAAATTCGATGCCAGAAAGTTGATGGAAGTAGCGGCAGCGGCCGGAGCGCAGATGCAGCGCGCCTTGGCACGGTGCCCGGGAGCGGTGCGCGTGTCCGTCCCTGTGCCCTCTCCCCCTCTCCGTAGGAGAGGGACACAGGGCTGGCGCACCCTGGCGCACCCTGGCGCAGCAAAGAAATCAATGGTTTGCGGCATAGGTGGCGCACCCTGGCGCAGGCTGGCGCGCTTGGCTGGCGCGCGAGCAAAATCAACGGGTTACAGGGATGGTGGCGCACCATGGCGCAAACTTCAGGAGGCATCGGCGGCCATCTCGGCGACCGGCACGATGCAGGCGCGGGTCTTGCGCTGGGGCGTGGTGTAGGTGCCCTGCCGGATTCTACCCTCGGCGAACAGTCGTTCCATTGCGAGCTCAAAATCTCGCCGCTTGAACCCAGCCCGGTCCGGTCGTTTCGTGAACAGCAGCGGGGCGTATTTGTCCGATGAGCGGGCGTCCGAAACGTAGCCCCGTTCGCTGGTCACCTTGGCGAGCAGCTCGAGAAACACGCGGTCGCAGCGGTCCCGCTCGAGGTGGCCGAGATAGCCGGGCTCCATGGCGTGGACGGCATCGTCGAGCTGGAAGACGTCATCGCGCCAGCGCAGGCTCAGTTGGTCGCCCTGCCGGGCGTAGTTGGATTTACGGCGGCTCAGGATACGGGCGTCGTCGTCAGGAGCCTCGCCGTCTTCGGGCTTCGGGCGCTCGAGATAAAGGCGCGAGCGGACGGCGTTGTTCCAGTCGGTCGAGCCCGAATAGCCGCCGCTGTTCGACATCCCGGCTTGGCTGGGGTGGGCGAGCAGGACGCCGGTCGCCGGGCGTGGGCAGCATCGGATCAGCCGGCCGAAGCATCCCTGGATGAATTGCCGGACGTGCACCCGATTGGCTTCCTGGCCGCCGAACAGGTCGGCCGCCGGGTCGAGCCCGACGAGATCGGGATCGAACTTCCGGCATTCGGCCTCGAGCTGCTCGAAAAACGGTGTCAGGTGGCCTACGTCGCCGGTAGCAAACGCCATCAGCAAGTTGTCGCGCCCGACCCGCTCGACGAAGCGCAGTTTTCCGCGCAGATCGCTGTAATCGAGTTTATAGTGGCGATTTATCGCCTCCTGACGCCGATGCAGCTCTTCTTGATCGTCTTCGCAGAAGACTATCAGGGCGCGGCCTTCCATGGTTGGCAGCCCGAGCCATGGCTGGCCGACGGCCGTGCATGTTCCAAGCTGCTGAACGAGGGTCGATTTTCCCGTTCCGCCGTCGCTGTAAAGTGAGGTTATGCATCGTCTGGGCATCCAGCCGCCCACGGTCCACTCCCGCTCGGGGACTGGTTTGCCGTGCCAGTCTGCTGGATCGATCACGCCCTCGAGCGGCCCGATCGACTCGGCCTGGCCGTTGGCCTTGGGCGCCTCGGGATCTTGCTCTCGCTGGCGCTGCTTGTGGGCGGCAGGGACGTTGAGCCGTACGGTCATGGGCGGAAGCCTTCGGGGAGATCGGGCGCCGCCCTGGCTTTCGCGCGCGCCCAGTCGATCGCGTCCTCGTTCGCGCTCGCCCGGCCGCCGTGACGGGTGCAGCGCTGCCGGCGCTCGCCGGCGCTCAGCGGGAGCTCGGCCGCGGCGAGCAGGCGCCTCGTAACGTCGGCAGGATCGAGGAGTCCGGCATCGGAGAGTGAGAACAACCGGACCGCGACGGCCATGAGGGTCGGGTGGCGGTCGCCCGTGATGGCATTGGCGACGGCCCTGAGCGCTTGTTCGGCGTAGCGTTCGGCGCGCCGGCGCAGGAAGCCGTCTGCGGGCTCCGGATGCTGCCATCTGCCGGACACCAAGGCGTCGACGTCGACTGTCTCGGGTGACGCGGGCTCGGGCAGCTCGGGGACCGCCACGGCGTTGACCAGGCGCCACCAGAATCCGCACCGTCTCGGTACTGGATCGAGGTCGGTCGGATCGAAGATCGGCGCGGCGACGTAGTGTGCCTGGACGGGGCTGTAGAGCGACCGATCGACGGGCGAGGCCTCAAGCCAGCGCTTGGCCTCATCGTCCGAAACCGGACGGTCGAGACGGTACCACAGCCGGAGCCGGATCCCGGGCTTGATACCGGCGCTCGAGGTCATCTGCCACCAGGTGGACGCTGCGTGAAACTCGGGTGGCAGGGTCGCGACCGCGGCGCGGCAGACGAGCTCAGAATCGTGCACCGGGTCGATCGGTGCCGGATTGGCGTCGCCGGCGATGCCCTCGGCGAGGTCCCGGTCGTGCTCATGCTCGTCATCGATGCGCCACAGCGGCCAGGGCTTCAGGTGTTCCGGACAGCCATCTGGCTGGTTGCGCTCGGCATAGTCCTGCAGGATCGCCTGGCGCCGGCGGGCAAGGTCCTCGGGGCTCCAGCCGGGAACCGACAGGTCGTCAAAGTCGAGCGCGATCCAGCGCCGCAGGCAGGGCTCGAAGGTGGCGGGGTGCTCTGTCCCGTCCTCGTCGACCTGCGGGTAGATCAGGCGTCGGGTACGGCCCCAATTGATATCGGCCAACGGCTGGCCGCGGATCACGCAGGACCGCGGCTGGCGCTCCAGCTCGGCGAGAGCTTGGCCGAGCGACACGAGATCATGGACCTGGACCTGTCGGACCGCGAACCATGTCGCGCGATCGTAGGGCTCGACGTGCCACTCGCTCTCGACCAGACGGATCCGCTTGGTCAGGAGCTTGCCGGGCTCGACCGCGGTCAGGACCGTCAGGTGGTCGCCCGTCATGGCCGCGCCTCGGTCATCAGCCTCGCGACCTCGAGCCGCACCTGCTCGCGCAGCGGCTCGAGCGCGGCCTCGTAGCGCTCCGGTGCGTCATCGGGCAGGTATCGGGTGATCGCTTGGCGGCAGAGCTCGCGGCCGGCCTCAGGCCGGGTCACCAGGGCGTTCGCTTCGACCTTCCGGGGGCCGAACCGGCGCAGGAACTCCTGGACGTGAGGCTTGCCGTGATCGGGATGCCGCGGGTCGTCGAGCCGTCCGCCCGATCCGGTCTCGAGGTTGTCGATCCAGCTCAGGCCTTGCGCTTCGATGAAGTCGAAGTTCAGACCGAACCGATCGACGATCAGGTCATCGGGCGACCAGCCGACCGCATTGGCGAGGTCGGCGATGTTGGAGCGCAGGGAATCGGAGATGTTCAGCCCGACCGGATCGTGGTCGCCGCAGTACAGGAGGACGCAGCGCTTGCCTTTGCCTTCCCACTCGGCGAACCGGCGCATCATGGACGCCCGGCTGTTGAGGTCGGACCAGCCGCGGGCGTTGGCGATCGGGATGTTGAACTCTGCGCAAATCCGCCCGAACAGCGACTTCAGATCGATCTTCTCGACCAGCATCTGGATATAGACGTCCTGGCCTGCCCAGAAGGAAAGGGGTGTGTAGTACAGGTGCCGGTGCTTAACGCTGTTGACGATCCATTCGGCCTCTTCTTCCGGCGAGGTGTCGTCCGGGTCGCCCTCCAAGTTCTCGAATGACCGGGCGCCGTCTTCGGCCACGATGTCGAGCGGCAGCAGGCCTCGCTTGCGACAATCGGCGATCAGGCTTTGGGCGTGGTCGAAGTCGCCCTTGGCCAGCCCGTGCTCCTCGAGGATGTACGACCAGCCGCGGGCGCTGACCTGGAAATCGAGCCTTGACCGGATTTCGACGATCGCCCGGCAGAACGCGGCCAGTTCGGCCTCGTAGCGCTCGAGTGCAGCCGCGGACTGGCGACCGCGACCGCGGCGCGGCAAGTTGATCGCGCTCACCGCCCGCGCCCCGTCAGGTCGCGGATCGCAGCCTCGCTATCGTCGACCCAGCTGGCGGGCGGCTCGCGCGTAGCCTCACGCGCCGCGGCACGGGCGCGTTCCTCGTCTGTCGGTGCCCGGCGGGCGCTATCGCCTCGGTAGCCGCTTGGCTGGCGCGTGGACTGCTGCGCCGGCCGCCTGGACGGATCACGCTCCTGCACCATAAGGCGCCAGACGTGCACCCGCTCGCCCGGCCGGGTCGGATGATCCTTCTCTCCGCCGTCGAACAGCAGGACCTGGCAGTCACCTATGAAGCCGGAGAAATAGCGCGTGCCCCTCGCCGAGGTCCTCTCCCAGAGCTCGGCGAGCTTGACCATGCGGGGCTGGTCCATCATGGCCGGCCCTCGCGCGCTTGCGCCGAAGCTGGTCCCCGATTACCGTTGGCGTCGACGAGGTTTCGGGTGATGAGCGGTCGGCCGGGTGCAGAGCCCGGCCGTCTGCGCTTCAAGGCCCGGCTCCTCGTTCGCTTCGTTCCTCGTCCTCGAGCTCGGGCTTGCGTTGGCCGCCGACGCGCGGCAGCGCGGCCTGCGCCTCATCGACCTCGTCCTCGTACCAGCCGACCGAATTGCGCCCCAGCTGGACTGGGGCGGGGAACTGGCCGTTCTTGACCCGGCGCTTCAGGGTCGAATCGGACCATCCCATGCGTTCCTTGACCATGGGACGGCGAAGAATTCGTCTCGACATTGCTTGGCCCCTGGCAGTCTGTGATGACTGCCCGCGAGCCTAAGAAGGCGAGATCGCGATCGTCAAATTCCGCAATTCCGCCGCGGAATTTTTCCTGCGGAATTAGCTGAACATTCTATTTGCCTGAACGCTTGGGGCCTCTTTTCTTCCATGCCTCTGGGGCATGTTGATCTCTCAATTGGCGAATACGGTCGCGCAATCCGGGTCCGAACCGCTGGACGGCGGCCTTTTCGTCTTCGGCCAGCGTCGAGATCTTTCCCCGAGCCTCCAGCTCAGAAATCCGCCCCTTGTACCAGGGCTCTACTTCCTTCGGAGCGTACTTGCCCTGCCCTCTCTGCGGGATCGACCGGCTTGGCGCCGTGCTCACGCTGTCGAAGTATTGCTGGTAGGATTCACGATCCAACTGCACGCGGCGCCAAGCTCCATTGTCGTTTATCCGCCGCCCCCTCATGCTGAATGCCGCCAGCGACACGTGCCATAGGCGCGAATTCTGCCAGTCGATCTCGCTTTTCCAGTCCGCTCCTTCAAGCTGGCAGAGCACCGTGCCGTCGTCATTGAGCAATCGACCGCGGATGTCTTCCGACAAGCCGCCAGCAGTGGTGACCTCGCGGCGGTCTGCCGGCACCTCGCGAAGCTCGAGCCACTTCCGGGAAATCATCGCGCTCGCCCCCCTACGGGCGCCCTACAGAGGAGGAAGGCGGCGCGGCGGCCCGGTGTAGGGACCGGGATTCGGGCTGCAGACCCTAGCCGCGCCGTAGCGGGAACCTATGCCGTCTTGGGGCGGAACTCCACCACCTTGGCGCCGTGCACGATGCGCTCGAGCTCGGCAGACCAGAGCTTGAGCGCCTGGCGCATCTCATCGCCATATCGGTGCACGTCATAGGTGCGCTCGACTTTCTTGCCGATGAGATGCGCGAGGATTCGCTCGCTGATGTGCGGCGCCACACCTAGCCGGCCGAGATTGGTCCGCACGGCCCGACGCAGGTCGTGCCAGCACCACGGCGCCAGCTTGACCTCCTTGGGATTCTCGCCCCGCTCCGCGGCCTCCTTGCGCAGCAGCTGCAGGGCCAGCTCATCGGCCTTCAGCCGCGCCTTGGTGAAGCCGCTCACCGGACGGTCGCTGCGCAGCCTGCTCGACGGGAACACCAACGGCGAGAACTGTTCCTTGTTGGCATCGGCCGCGGACCGTTTCACCCGCGGGACGCCGCGCAGGATCTCGACCGCGGCAGGCGGCAGCGGCAGCTCGTGCGGCCGCCCGTTCTTCATGCGCGCCGCCGGCAGGCGCAGCACGGCATTCTCGAAGTCGATCTCCTGCCACGCCAGGCCCGCGACCTCGCCGCGACGCAGGCCGGTCAGCAGCAGCAGCTTGCCGATGGCGCCGAACGGATTTCCCATCACCTCGAACGCGCCCCAGAGCGCCCTGATCTCGGCCGCGCGCAGCTCGCGCTCCCGCGGCACTTCCTTGTGCGGCGGCTTCATGCCGGCCGCCACGTTCACCTCCAGGATGTCCCGCTCGACCGCCCAGGCGAACAGCCCCTTGATCAGGCTGAGGACCCGATTGGCCGAGACCGGGCTGCCGCGGTCGACAACGGCGTCGACCACCTCGATCAATTCGCGCTTAGAGACAGCCCGGATGAGCCGGTTGCCGAGTACCGGCAAGACGTCGCGGTCGAGCATCTGCTCGACGTCGTGCCAGCGGCGGGTGTTCCGCTTCAGATGGCGCTCGACGTACTGACCCGCGACGGCGGCGACGGTGTCGGGTTTCGCTTCCTTCTTCTCGGCCGCCGCGGGATCGATCCCCTGCTCGAGCAGCTGCAGCTTTTTACGGGCGGCCGTGCGCGCCCCGGCCAGCGTCATGACGGGGTGCTTGCCCAGCGTGATCCGCTTCATCCCCCCATGGATCCGGTAGCGCAGCGAGAACGTCTTGGCGCCGTGCTCGCCGACCCGGAGCGCCAGGCCGGGGATCCCGCCGGGCCCGTCCGGCAGGTCGTAGCGCCGGCCCGAGCGGGGCTTTGCCCGGTCGACCGCCAGCTGGGTCAAGATCCGATTCGTCGCCATCAAGAGGCCCTCCGGGTCACAGCGGGGTCACAAATTACCCTGATCTACGCTGGCCCACCCTGGCCTATGGTGTACCCCTCAATGGCCGAAAGAGCAAGTATTTTCAGGCCTTATAACGCCATTTCTGACCTGGCGTGACCCGCAGCGAACCCGGCGTCAACTTGAATGGCATTCAAGAGGTCGGCGGTTCGACTCCGCTCGGCTCCACCAACTCTCCAATCGTGACCCATGGCGCAGATCCGAACGGGCCTGCGCA
>Ga0299914_10000685_pt1 | contig 21002 bp, 16 predicted proteins | sample RVTome_10_FD_201361 | JGI IMG/M metagenome (GOLD analysis project Ga0299914, IMG submission 201361) | Soil microbial communities from uranium-contaminated site in the Upper Colorado River Basin, Wyoming, United States - RVT153D57 (version 2) ...
CGCACCCGGCCGAGCTCCTCGATCACCTTGTCCTCGATGTGGGACAATCGATGCTCTTCCAGATGCCGTCGCATCGTGCCTACCATGCCGCCGGGCAGCTGGTGGTGCAGATAGGCCGCGTCGAACGCCTGCGGCCGCCCGACGGCGAGCCCCTCGGCCTCGGCGAGCCGGTCGAAATAGCGCCCGACCTCGGCCAGCGCCTCGTCGTCGATGTCGACCCGGTGGCCGAGCGCGCGAAGATTGGCGACGACTCGCTCCGACGGCGGATTGGAGGTGCCGTCGCCGGCGGCGCCCGACGCGCACTGGACCGCGCTCACGCCATATTCGGGCGCGTCCATGTAGACGAGCTCGGCCAGCCCGATGGTGCAATGGGCATGCAGCTCCAGCGGCTTGTCGCCGATCACGGCTCTGATCGCGGGGATCAGCGTGCGCGCGCGGCCCGGCGTGAGCAGGCCGCCCGGATCCTTGATGTACAGAGCATCGACATCGTCGCTGGCGCCGAGCGAACGGGCGCGGTCGACATAATGGGCGTCGTCATGGACCGGACTCAAGGTGTAGACGAGCGCGGCGACGACGTAGCAAGCGCCGCCGGCCTTGGCCATTCGCGCCGCTGCCAGGTTGCCATCGAGGTCGTTCATCGGGTCGGCGAGCGCGAAGCGGCCGATGCCGTTATTGGCCAGGGTCCGGTAGGCCAGCGCCATGAACTCGGGGCTGGCCGTCTCCCAGGCGATGAAGCGAAAGCCGGTCGACAGGAATTGCAGCGGCGTGTTGGGCATCGCTGCCGCCATCAGCCGGATCCGTTCCCACGGATCCTGCTGCTTGTAGCGCACGGCCACGCCCATATGGGTCGACGTCGTGAAGTCGATCGCCTTGAAGCCGACGCGGTCCATCACCGGTGCGATGGTGAGCGTCCGGGCCGTGTCTATGCCGAGCGCCGCCCAGAGGCACTGATTGCCGTCGCGAAGCGAGGTCTCGACGAGCTGGACGTCGGCCATGCTCAGGCGGCCGCCGGCGCCGGCGCGGTCGCGCCGGCGCGTTCGAGGAAGCGCGCGAGATAGAGGGTGTCGACGCCACCGTCTCGGAATTCGGGATCGTCCAGCACGGCGCGGTGGAAGGCGATATTGGTGGCAACGCCGCGGACGATCGTGGCGTCGAGCGCCCGCCGCAGCCGGTCGAGAGCGCCGGCCCGGTCCCGGCCATGGGCGATCACCTTGGCGAGCAGCGAATCGTAATAAGGCGGCACGGCGGAGCCGGATTCGATGTGGGTGTCGACGCGGATCCCCTCACCGGCCGGCCATACCGCCTCGACGACGATTCCCGGGCTTGGCGCGAAGTCCCGTTCCGGATCCTCGGCATTGATGCGGCATTCGATCGCACATCCATCCGGTGCTAGGTCCGCCTGGCGCAACCGAAGCCCCCGGCCCTCCGCGATCGCGATCTGCTCGGCGACGATGTCGACGCCGGTGACCTGCTCGGTGACCGGATGCTCGACCTGGATGCGCGCGTTCATCTCCAGGAAGTAGAATTCGTCCCGCTCGACATCGACCAGGAACTCGACCGTCCCCGCGCCGCGGTAGGACAGATGCTCGCCGAACCGGACGGCGGCCTCCAGGATGCGGTCGCGCAGGCTGATCGCGAGGCACGGCGCCGGCGTCTCTTCGATCAGCTTCTGGTAACGCCGCTGCACCGAGCAGTCGCGCTCGCCGAGATGGACGATTCGGCCGGCGCCGTCGCCGAGGATCTGGACCTCGACATGGCGCCCGCTCGCGACGAATCGCTCGAGGTAGACGCGCTCGTCGCCAAAGGCGGCATCGGCCTCCATGCGCGCCAGGGCGATGGATTCGGCCAGGACCCCGAGATCGTCGACCCGCTTCATGCCGCGGCCGCCGCCCCCACCCACCGCCTTGACCAGCAAAGGCGTCCCGATTCTTCGGGCCAGCGCCTCGGCCTCGCCGGCAGTGGCCGCCGCTCCGCCCGGTGCGACCGGAACGCCCGCCGCTTCGGCTTCCGCCCGGGCACGCAGCTTGTCGCCGACCGCCTCGATCTGCGCCGCCGTCGGACCGATGAACGTCAGGCCCTCATCCTCGCACATCCGGGCGAGCGTCGCACGCTCGGACAGGAAGCCGTAGCCCGGATGCACTGCGTCGCAACCCGATCCGAGCGCCGCCTGGACGATCGTCTCGACGCGCAGATAGCTGAGCGCCGACGGCGCCGGCCCGATGCACAAGGTGCGGTCGGCGAGTCTGGCGGCCAGCGACTCGCGGTCCGCCTGCGACGCCGCCAGCACGGTTTCGACGCCCAGCGCCTTGCAGGTGCGGATGATCCTCACCGCTATTTCGCCGCGATTGGCGATGAGGATCCGGCGGATCGCCACGGCTCAGGCCGCCGGGCGGACGCGGACGAGCGGGTCGCCATATTCGACCAGCGCGCCGTTCCCGGCCGGGATCTCGACCACCTCGCCGCGCATGCCGGCCCGGACGGAGTTCATCAGCTTCATCACCTCGATGATGCCGACGATCGTCTCCTCCTCCACCGCCTGGCCGATATCGACGAAAGGCGGCGCCCCCGGCTTGGGCGCACGGTAGAAGACGCCGAGCAGCGGCGAGGTGACGTCGAGCAATCCGGATTCGGCGCGGGCCCGGTTCGGCGCCGGAGCGACCGGCGCTTGTCCGGCGGCCTCGGGCTCGATGATTGCGGAAGTCTCGCTCGGCGATCCGGTAGCCGGCACGTCCACCGCCCCGTTCTCGCCGCGCTTCAGATGCAGCTTGAGGTCTCCCACCTCCAGCTGCAGCTCGTCGAAGCTGGAGTCGTCCAGCAGGCGGACGATTTCGGCAACGTCCTTGGCCGTCAGGCTCATCGGCGACCCCCGAAGATCGACATGACGTGCGCGAGCGGATCGGCCTGCGGCGTCGCCACGGGCACCGCGTCCTTCGATGACCACACCGTCTCGGGTCGGCTCTGCAGCAGCAGGAGCCTTCCCGTCTCCCGGTCGATCGCCCATTCGATGTCCTGCGGACGCCGGTAGTGACGCTCGACCTTCAGGGCGACGTCCTTGAGCTGGAGCAGCTCGGCATCGCTCAGGCACGGCGCCTTGCGATCGGCGTCGGCGACAGGGACGTCCTCGATACCGCCTTCGGGGCGGGGAAGCTGCTGGATATGCTTGTCGGAGATCTCGCGCACCGGGATCTCGCCGGTGATCTTCGCGACGACCCAATGATCGGGGGTGACCTCGCCGGCGACGACCGCCGATCCCAGCCCCCAGGCCCCCTCGATCGTGACGACCGAACGATCGCCGGTCGCGGGGCTGCGCGTGAACATCACGCCGGCGGTGCGGGCATCGACCATGATCTGGACGACCACGGCCATCGCCACGCCGTCCTCGGAAAGGCCGTGCTTCAGGCGATAGGCGACCGATTCGACCGAATAGAGGCTGGCCCAGCAGCGGCGCACCGTGCGCAGCACCTCGTCGCCGCCGATGACCCATAGATAGGTGTCCTGCAGTCCGGCAAAGCTTGCATCCTCGCTATCCTCGGTGGTCGCGGAGGAGCGCACCGCGACCGGACGGGCGTCCCCGCCGCCGCAAAGCTCGGCATAAGCGGTCAGTATCTCTTCGCGCACGTCGGCCGGCAGCTCGGCCGCCTCGATGCGGCCGCGTATCTGTCCGGTCCGCTCGGTGATCAATGCGAGATCGCCGTCGTCCAGTCCCTCGATTTGGGACCGCAGCGGCGCCTGCGCCTCCAGCGCGTCGACGAAGCGGTCGAAGGCGTCGGTCCTGACGACGAAGCCGGGCGGCACGTCTATTCCGGCCCGAGTGAGTTCGCCGAGGCTGCCGCCCTTGCCGCCCACGGAAAGGCGGTCGGCAAGACCGACATCGGCAAACCAGGCGATGATCTCCGTCGATGGCACGGCTTCGTCCTATTCGAGTATCGTCACGACGCCCCGACCGCCGTCGACGCGGATCCGCTGGCCGTCCTTGATGCGCGAGGTGGCCTGGCCGGTGCCGACCACCGCCGGCAGGCCATATTCTCGGGCGACGATGGCGGCGTGACTCATCGACCCGCCGATGTCGGAGACCGCGGCCGAGATCTTCTGGAAGATCGGCGACCAGGTCGGGTTGGTGACCTGGCAGACCAATATGTCGCCTTGCTGCAGTCGCTCGATCTCCTGGACCGATTTCACCACGCGGGCGATCCCCTCGACCACCCCGCTCGAGGCTGCGAAGCCGCGTATCTCGTCCGAATCCACGTCGGCGGCGGTGAGCCAGCTGTCGAGGCTCTCACGGGTGATGCCCCACAGCATCACGATCGCCGGATCGTCGATGATGTCGGGGACCGGGCCGAGCGCCGGCGGCGTATCCTGCTTCGCCCACTCGGCGAGGGCCGCCTTGCGCTCGGCGATCAGCTGCGGGAAGCGCGACGGCCCGCGTGGCGGCGAGCCGTTCGACCAAGAGGTCATGAGGTCGATGATCGCCGCTTCGAGCTCGAAATGGGAGAGGTGGAAGACGTCCTCGCCGTCGGCGAAGAAGCCGTGCTCGGCGAGCAGCGCGCCGAACTGGCGGATCTTGTTGAAGAAGAGATTCGTATACCAGTGCTCGCAGTAGAATTTGTGCCCCTCGACATAGGGGAACACCCGGCAGGCGAGCTCGATCATCTGGTCGTAGGCGGCGCGCTCCTCCTCGCTGACGAGCAGGTCGCGATAGCCGTCGATCAGCTGCTGCCTTTCCCTGATCAGCTTCTCGACGGGCCGCTCGAGAGTCTCGCCCGCCTTGATCTTCCTGATGTAGCCGGGGAGGGCGGAGAAAGGCAGCGACAGATCATCGTTCCACGAGCGGTGGTAATGGTAGAAGCCGTCGCCGGTGTTGACGTTGAACCAGGGATTGCGGGACGTCTCGAGCTCGTTCAGCCAGGCACGGCCGGCCTCGCCCATCTGCTCCAGCGACTTAAGGACGTCGTCGACGCTCGCATTGTCATGGAACTTGCCGTCGACCTCGAGGTCGACCGCCCGCCGCGCGAGGCGCTTCAGCTCATCGTCGGGACGAAAGATCTCGGCCTCGAAGCCGGCCACCATGCGGGCGATGGTCTGGTCGGTGATCTCCGGGAACGCCTTCTTGCAAAAAGCGAAGAAGGTCATGTAGGCGCCGTAGCCAAGCAGCAGGAACTCGAAGTGGTGGTGCCACATCCGGAAATAGCCCTCCAGCGTGCGCTGGTAGGAGTCGAGCAGATAGTGGTTTGACGCCACGCCGCGGCCGGCATGGACATGCTCGAGCGGCTCGAATTCCGGCAGCGAAGGATCGGGAAGCGCCTGCGCGTCCGCGATCAGGACCCGCATCTTCTCTTTCCACTGGTCGTAGAGCCGCTCCCAGTTGGCGTAATAATAGAATGCGCGCTTCTGGAATTCCTCGGTGCGCCGGGCGATCTCGTCCGGATCGGTGACGCCGTTGCCGCCGATATAGACGCGGCCGTTGACGATCCGGCAGTCGATGCCCAGCGTGGTCGGCAGGCTGTGGACCCGCGTGTTCGCGGCGCCGAGCGCGCAATAAGCGGCCTCGGCGGTGACCATGTCGAACACCGACATCGGCTCGGGAAAATGCATCGAATTGTAGAACCAGAAGCGCGCATCGTCGCCTTCGGCAAACTGCATGTAATAGGGATAGGCCGCCTGGGCGGCTTCAGTGCCAGGAACCACTTCCAGCGAGCTGGGAAGTGGAAAGCCGCGCTTCGGCTCTCCACCGGCTGCGACCCGGGTCGCCATGGCTGATTCTCCTCTCATTACCCACCGAGAAAAGTGTTCGGCCGATAATCGTATGTTCTGCATTCGAAAATGACCTCGACGGCCTTCCCGTGAAGCCCTTCGCCGGGTATGTTGCACTCGGTGAAACGCAAGCCATGATCGAACGGAAGGTCAAATCGGTCCGCGCGCTGGAACGGGGTCTCAACGTGCTGTTCGAGATCCGCCGGTCGCGCGCCGCGAGCCTGAAGGATCTGCACCAGAGCACCGGCCTTCCCAAGGCGACGCTCCTGCGGATGCTGCTGACCTTGTCCAAGCACGGACTGGTCTGGCAGCGGCTGGCCGACGGCGCCTTCCTGCCGAGCCGGCTGCACAGCGAGATCGGCTGGCAGACGGATCGCACCGGCGCGCTGGCCGAGCTGGCATCGCCGCACATGGCCGACCTGCGGCGGCGCGTCGCCTGGCCGTCCGCGCTCGCCGCCCCGCGCCTGGACCATGTCGAGATCGTCGAGACGAACAGCGCGATCGACCGGATGGATTCCGCCATTCTCGGCCCGATCGGAGTCAAGCTGAGCTATATCCACACGGCGACGGGGCGCGCCTATCTGGCCGCCTGCGATCCGGATGAGCGCGGCGCGATCATCAACCGGATCAAGCCGGACGATGCCGATCCGGCAAGCATCGCCGCGCTCCATCGAATCGTCCTCGAGACGCAGTCACGCGGCTATTCCGAGCGCGACCCGCCGCATCCCTGGACCGACCGCAACCGTTCCGAAGTGGTCATCGACGGGCGCCGGTCGATCGCGGTCGCGATCATGGCACACGGCCACGCCGTCGGTTCGCTGAACATGACCTGGCCCGGACATCGGATCCCTGTGAAAGAAGTCGTCGCCCAACATCTGGCCACGCTGAAATCGGCGGCTGCGGCGATAGGACGCGAGGTCGAGGGTCCGCCGTGCCGGCCCGCATCGGCGCTTCCGCCGGAGATGCTCGACGCGAGCATCGGATCGGGCGCGCCACCGATCCTGCTTGACGGAACCGGTTCAACGAGATTGTAAGTTATGCTAACAGTTTTCGTCGTGGAGAGGCAGGCGTTGGAGTGAGTGGCCGAGAGCCCTGGACGGCCGAGGAGGCCGAGCAGATCGTCCGCCGGCACGAAGGCAGGAAGGGCGCGCTGCTGCCGATCCTGAACGACATCCAGGCGGCGTTCGGCCATGTGCCGGACGGCGTCGTGCCGATCGTCGCCGAGGCGCTCAACCTGTCGCGCGCGGAGGTCCACGGCGTCGTCACCTTCTACCACGATCTCAAGCGCGCCCCGCACGACCGGCCGGTCGTGAAATTGTGCCGCGCCGAGGCCTGCCAGGCACGCGGCGTCGAGCGGATCGCGCCCCTGTTCGAGCGGGACGCGCGGATCCATGTCGAGACGGTCTATTGCCTCGGCCTGTGCGCCAGCGGCCCCTCGGCGATGGTCGGGGACCGCGTCTATGCGCGGCTCGACAATGATGCCGCCGCGCGGCGGCTGATCGACTCGGCGGCCGAAGGATCGCCGGCATGAGGTTCTTCATCCCCGGCGATGCCGCCGCCTGCGCGGTCGGGGCGGACGCGGTAGCGGCCGAGCTAGCCCGGCTGGTCGAGGCGCGCGGCCTGAACGCCCGGATCGTCCGCAACGGCTCGCGCGGAATGTTCGAGATGGAGCCCCTGCTCGAGGTCGAGACGCCGCAAGGGCGCCACGGCTATGCGCGGCTGTCGGCGGCCGACGTCGGGCCGGTGCTCGACGCGATCGTCGACGGGACCGACCATTCGAGCGCCGTCGGCCTCGTCGAGGAGATCCCGTTCCTGAAGCGGCAGACCCGACTCACCTTCGCCCGTTGCGGAATCACCGATCCGCAGTCGATCGAGGATTATCGCACTCATGGCGGCCTCAAGGGGCTGGAGCGGGCGATCGCCCTCGGCCCGGCCGCCACGGTCGAGGAAGTGGTGGAATCCGGGCTGCGCGGCCGCGGCGGCGCGGGCTTTCCGACCGGGATCAAATGGCGCACCGCCGCCGGCGGGCCGGCCGGCCAGAAATATATCGTCTGCAACGCCGACGAAGGCGATAGCGGCACCTTCGCCGACCGGATGCTGATGGAAGGCGATCCCTTCCTGCTGATCGAGGGCATGGCGATCGCCGGCCTCGCTGTCGGCGCCGACCAGGGCTACGTCTATATCCGCTCCGAATATCCGCACGCGATCCGCGCCATGGGCCAGGCGATCGAGACGGCGCGGCGGCACGGGCTGCTCGGGCCTTCGCTGCTCGGCTCTCGCCACGGTTTCGACATGGAGATCCGGGTCGGCGCCGGCGCCTATGTCTGCGGCGAGGAGACGTCGCTGCTCGAGAGCATCGAGGGTCGCCGGGGCGAGGTCAGGGCCAAGCCGCCGCTGCCGGCTTTGGTCGGGCTGTTCGGCCAGCCGACGATCATCAACAACGTCCTCAGTCTCGCAGCGGTGCCGTTCATCCTCGCCGAGGGGGCCAAGGCCTATGCCGATTTCGGCATGGGCCGGTCGCGCGGCACGATGCCGATCCAGCTCGCCGGCAACATCAAATTTGGCGGGCTGTTCGAGACGGCGTTCGGGATCACGCTGGGCGAGCTGGTCGAGGATATCGGCGGCGGGACGCTGTCGGGCCGGCCGGTCCGCGCCGTCCAGGTCGGCGGCCCGCTCGGCGCCTATTTCCCGCCGTCCATGTTCCACCTCCCGTTCGACTATGAGGCGTTCGCCGCTGCCGACGGGCTGATCGGCCATGCCGGAATCGTCGTCTTCGACGACAGCGTCGACATGGCGCGAATGGCCCGCTTCGCGATGGAGTTCTGCGCCGCCGAGAGCTGCGGCAAATGCACGCCCTGCCGGATCGGCTCGGTCCGCGGCATCGAGCTGCTCGACCGGATCCTCGCCGGCGAGGACGTCGCCGCCAATCTCGAGACGGTCGGCGATCTGTGCGAGACGATGCAGTTCGGATCGCTGTGCGCGCTGGGGGGTTTTACCCCTTATCCGGTAATGTCCGCTCTGAAGCACTTCCCCGAGGATTTCACGCGCAGTCGGGAAGTGGAGACCGCATCATGACCCTGATCCGCGAGCCCGATCACGGCACCCCCGCCTCCACGCTGGAGGAGACGGTGACGCTGACGATCGATGGCGCACAAATCGCCGTCCCCGCCGGCACGTCGATCATGCGCGCGGCCAGCCTGATGGGAACCGAGGTTCCGAAGCTGTGCGCCACCGACACCCTGAAGGCGTTCGGGTCGTGCCGGCTGTGCCTCGTCGAGATCGAGGGCCGCGCCGGCACCCCGGCTTCCTGCACGACGCCGGTCGCGGAAGGCATGGTCGTCCACACCCAGTCCGACCGGATAGCGAAGCTGCGGCAGGGCGTGATGGAGCTCTATCTCTCCGACCATCCGACCGACTGCCGCGCCTGCGGAAGCCATGGCGGCTGCGAAGTGCAGGACATGGCCGGCACCGTCGGCCTTCAGACGCTGCGCTACGGCCGGGACGGCGCCAGCCATCTCGATGCGCCGGCCGACCTGTCCAACCCCTATTTCGCCTTCGATCCCGCCAAGTGCATCGTCTGCTCGCGCTGCGTCCGGGCGTGCGACGAGATCCAGGGCACGTTCGCGCTGACGATCAGCGGGCGCGGCTTCGGCAGCCACGTGTCGGCGAGTCAGGAAGAGCCGTTCCTGGGCTCGGAATGCGTGTCGTGCGGCGCCTGCGTCCAGGCCTGCCCGACCGGGAGCCTGGTCGAGAAAAGCGTGGTCGAGATCGGACAGCCCGAGCACAGCGTCATCACCACCTGCGCCTATTGCGGCGTCGGCTGCACCTTCAAGGCCGAGATGCGCGGCGAGGACGTGGTGCGGATGGTGCCGTGGAAAGAGGGCAAGGCCAATCGCGGCCACAGCTGCGTCAAGGGACGCTTCGCCTTCGGCTATGCCACCCATCGCGAGCGCATTCTCGAGCCGATGATCCGCGAGTCGATCGACGAGCCTTGGCGCGAAGTGAGCTGGGAGGAGGCGATCGCCCACACCGCCGCCGAGTTCCGCCGGCTCCAGGAGAAATACGGCACCCGCGCGGTCGGCGGAATCACCTCGTCGCGCTGCACGAACGAAGAGACCTTCCTGGTCCAGAAACTGGTCCGGGCCGGCTTCAACAACAACAATGTCGATACCTGCGCACGGGTCTGCCACTCGCCGACCGGCTACGGCCTCAAGACGACCTTCGGTACCTCGGCCGGCACGCAGGACTTCGATTCGGTCGACCAGGCCGACGTGATCGTCATCGTCGGCGCCAACCCGACCGACGGCCATCCCGTGTTCGCCAGCCGGATGAAGCGACGGCTGCGCCAGGGGGCGCGGCTGATCGTGATCGATCCGCGGCGCATCGACATGGTACGCACGCCGCACATCGCGGCCGACCACCATTTGCCGCTGAAGCCCGGCACGAACGTCGCGGTGCTGACGGCGATGGCGCACGTGATCGTGACCGAAGGGCTGCAGAACGACGCGTTCATCCGCGAGCGCTGCGACCTCGACGAGCATCGCGAATGGGCCGAGTTCGTCGCCCGGCCCGAACATTCACCGGAAGCCAACGCGCTTTATACCGGCGTCCCTCCCGCCGAAGTCCGGGGCGCCGCCCGGCTCTACGCAACCGGCGGCAACGGCGCGATCTATTACGGGCTGGGCGTCACCGAGCACAGCCAGGGCACGACCGCGGTCATGGCGATCGCCAACCTCGCCATGGCGACCGGAAATATCGGCCGGCCGGGTGTCGGCGTGAATCCGTTGAGGGGCCAGAACAACGTCCAGGGATCGTGCGACATGGGGAGCTTCCCGCACGAACTCAGCGGCTATCGCCACGTTTCCGATCCGGCGGCACGCGAAATGTTCGAGAAATTATGGGGCGCGCCGATCGACCACGAGCCCGGCCTGCGCATCCCCAACATGCTCGATGCCGCGGTCGACGGCGTGTTCAAGGGCCTCTACATCCAGGGCGAGGACATCCTCCAGTCCGATCCCAACACCCGGCACGTCGCCGCCGGCTTGGCCGCGATGGAATGCGTCGTCGTCCACGACCTCTTCCTCAACGAGACCGCCAATTACGCCCACATCTTCCTGCCGGGATCGACCTTCCTCGAGAAGGACGGCACCTTCACCAACGCCGAGCGGCGGATCCAGCCGGTCCGCAAGGTGATGACGCCGAAGAACGGCTATGCCGATTGGGAAGTGACCCAGCTGCTCGCCAACGCGCTCGGCCTCGACTGGTCCTATACCCATCCCTCGCAGATCATGGACGAGATTGCGGCGGTGACGCCGACCTTCAGCGGCGTTTCGTTCGCGCGGCTCGACGAGCTGGGCTCGATCCAGTGGCCGTGCAACGATAGCGCGCCCGAAGGCACGCCGGTGATGCACGTCGACCATTTCGTGCGCGGCAAGGGCAAGTTCGTGATGACCGAATATGTCCCGACCGACGAGAAGGTCGGACCACGCTTTCCGCTGCTGCTGACGACCGGACGGATCCTCAGCCAATATAATGTCGGCGCGCAGACCCGGCGCACCGCCAATGTCGTGTGGCACGAGCAGGATCTGCTCGAGATCCATCCGAACGACGCCGAGGATCGCGGCATAAGCGAGGGCGACTGGGTCAAGCTCGCCAGCCGCGCCGGCGAGACGACGTTGCGCGCGACGATCACCGACCGCGTGGCGCCGGGCGTCGTCTACACGACCTTCCACCATCCCGACACGCAGGCAAACGTGGTGACGACCGAATATTCGGACTGGGCGACCAATTGCCCGGAATATAAGGTGACGGCAGTCCAGGTCAGCCCGTCGAACGGCCCGAGCGACTGGCAGGAAGCCTATGAGGCGCAGGCGGCGCATAGCCGCCGGATCGCCGCGGAGGCGGCGGAGTGAACGCGGCGAGGCATGGCGGCGAGACGGGCGAAGGCGCGGCCGGCGGCATCTCCGGCGGCCACACGATCGACCGGCTGGTCTACATGGCGAACCAGATCGCCCGCGAGTTTGCCGGCCAGCGCCCGGGCGAGGCGGCGGCGGCGACCTGGGACCATCTCTGGCATTTCTGGGACCCGCGGATGCGGACGATGATCGTCGCACATCTCGAGGCCGGCGGCGAGGGGCTGAGCGACATCGCTCGCGCGGCGGTTGCCAGGCTCGCCGGGGCGACGGCGCCGCAGCCGCAGACCAAGGCCACCGAGTTCAATCGCGCCGGGGACCATCATACCGACCGCAACCTGATGTCCGACGCCGGCTGAGCCGCGGCGAAACCCGAGCGCTTCGCCGCCACCAAAGGAATTGTCCCCGCCCCGGCGGCCCGCAGGAAGCGGACCGCCGGAACGGGGATGTTGACGAGTGGAAGAAGGACTCCGGAGGAACGACCGGGAGCCGGTAGCCGAGGCCCCGGTGCGGAGATGCATCGGGTCCTCAGGTCGTCGTGGATCGGTTAGCGAAGCAGGTTCAGAACGTCCTGCTTGCTCTGATTGGCCTGGGCCAGCATGGCCGTCGAAGCCTGGCTCAGGATCTGCGCCTTGGCGAGGTTGGTGGATTCCGCCGAGAAATCGGCGTCCTCGATCCGCGACCGCGAGTCGGACAGGTTCGTCACCGTGTTCGACAGAGCGTTGACGACCGAATCGAGGCGGCTCTGGCCGGCGCCGAGCGAGGCACGGGTCGTGGCGATGTCGTCGAGCGCAGTGTCGACTGCGCCGAGCGCGGTGTTGGCGCCTGCCGCCGTCGAGACGTCCGAAGCGGTCGCGGGGGAAACGTCGAAGCCGAGGATGGCGAGGTCGACCTGCTCGCCGGCATTGGCGCCGGTCTGGATCGACACGGTGATGCTGGCTGAGCCGAACAGGGTGACGCCGTTGAACTTGGCGTTCGCGATGATGTCGTCGACCTGGTCGCCGAGCTCGGCGACTTCCGCCTGCAGGTTGGCGCGGTCGTCGTCCGAATAGGTGCCGCTCGCGCTCTGTACCGCCAGCTCGCGGATGCGCTGCAGCATGTTGGTGACTTCGCCCAGCGCGCCTTCGGCGGTCTGCGCCATCGAGATGCCGTCATTGGCATTGCGGATCGCCTGATTCATGCCGCGGATGTCCGAGGTCATGGACGAAGCGATGGCGAGGCCGGCGGCGTCGTCCTTCGAGGAGTTGATGCGCTTGCCGGTCGACAGGCGCTCCATGGCAGTCTGCAGAGCCTGGTTGGCGATCCGGCTGCCGTTCTGCGCGCGAAGCGCAGCGGTATTGGTGTTGATAACGGTCATGTTCGTTCCCCAATCTGACCCGACTACCGGGCTCCGAAGCCAGGCAAACGGCTCCACGGACCTTGTGGTTAATCGGACAAGGTTAAAATTGTGGTAACGAACCGGTCGGCTAAACTTTTCGACTTTCGTGCCGTATGGCCCCTCGGCAAAACGCGTCAGGGAACCAGCGCACACGCGGCATTGCCCGGCCTTTTGCCATGCTTAACGCACCGGCCGGCCACACTGCCGACGCCATGGCGCAGCCCGTCGTTCGGGCGGGAACGGCGTCCAGGTTCCATCGGTTGATTCTCCAACCCCAGGAGGAGGAGAGACGGATGCCGGCCATTTCCGACACGAAAATTCTCATCATCGCCACCGACGGCTTCGAGGATTCCGAGCTGCTCGAGCCGCGCCGACAGCTGCTGGAGGCGGGCGCTGAGATCGTCCTGGCGGCGCCTGAGAAGAAGGAGATCAGGGGCGACAAAGGCGCTGCGGTCACGCCGGACCGCGCTCTCGAGGACATCGACTGGCGTGAATATGATGCGCTGCTGCTGCCGGGCGGAACGAAGAACCCCGACAAGCTGCGGATGGAGCCGCGCGTGATCGACACGGTCCGCGCCTTCGTGGAGGCGGGCAGGCCGGTCGGTGCGATCTGTCACGCGCCCTGGCTGCTGGCCGAAGCGGACGTCATCCGCGGGCGAACGGTGACCTCTTGGCCTTCGATCCGCACCGACCTGAAGAATGCGGGCGCCACAGTGGTCGACCGGGAGGCGGTGGTCGACGGCCCAATCGTCACCAGCCGCAAGCCCGACGACATTCCGGCCTTCACCGACGCCTTCATCCGCCTGGTGGAGAAGGCCGAGGCCCTGCGGGAGAGCGCCTGAGCCAGCCCGAAAAGGAAGCGGCGCCCAGGCAAGGCCCGGGCGCCGCAATTTCTCATCGGTTCCGAAGGTCAGAAGACCAGATCGGCGCTGATGATCAGGACGTTGGTCTGGATCGTGAAGTCGGCGACGCCGTCGCCGTCCACATCGCCGGCCAGATAGTGGCTGCCGCCCTGGCTGTAGGACCGCAGCTCGCCCGCCGTGTTGCTGAACGCCGACGCGCCGACCCAGCTGAACGCGTCGTCGCCGCCGCCCGAGACGGCGTCGAGCCCGCTGAGATCGATCTTGTCCTGGCCATCGTTCTTGTTCTTGCCGCCGGGCTTGCTCTCACCGCGGAAGAAATCGGTGATCGCGTCTGCACCGCCAAGATCGGTAAAGGCGAAGACGTCGTTGCCATTACCGCCGGTGAGCATGTCGTCGCCGGCGCCGCCATTCACGACGTCGTTGCCGTTGCCGCCATGGAGATTGTCCTCGCCGTCGCCACCCTCGAGCGTGTCATTGCCATTGCCGCCGATCAGCGCGTCGTCACCCTCGCGGCCCAACAACCGATCCTCGCCTTGATTGCCCGTGAGCACGTTGGCGGCACTGTTGCCGAGCAGGATATCGTCACCGGAGCCGCCGCTGGCATTCTCAATGACGACGCCGCGGGCGATGGTGTAGCCGCCCCAGATCCCGTCGACGAACGAGACAACGCCGCCGCCGGTGGGCGTATAGTCGATCGTCGCGGCGAGCAGATCGATCTGAGTATCACGCTCGCCCGAATAGCGGATCTCGTCGGTGCCACCGGTGTCCCAGATCGTCTCGTAATAGACGCCCGGATCGTTCGCGTCGCCAAGTTGGTAGACGTCGTCGCCGGTCGCATGCTCGTTGATGATCCCGTAACGCTCCTGCAGCGCCGCGATGTCGAAGGCACTGAGCGTACCCGACCAGCCGCTATCGATATTTGCCCCCGTATATGGAGTCGGGCCGTTGGGACCGGTGTCCCAGGCATCGTTGTAGGACATGACGGTATAGACGCCCTGGTTCAGGTCGTAGATGCCGTAGCTGCCCTGCGATGCCGACACGCCCAGCATCACGTCAGAGCCGCCGCCGCCATCATGCGGATGCGCCAGGCCGTGGGCATGGCCGAACTCGTGCAGGACCACTGCGAAGGCGAAGCCGCCCTGCAGGAGACTCTGCTGTTCGTCGAAGTTCCAGCCGCCGCTGAGGACGTTGAAGGCGCCAATGCCCTGAGCGTCTCCGTAGCCGGGATCCTGCGGATAGAAATAGGCGCCATACTGTTCGGATTCGGTCGTGATGAGACGGAAGTCGGCCTCGCTGGCGTCGGTCGTCTCAACGTAGGTGAAGCCGAGGATCTTGGTGTATTCGCCAAAAGCCTGCATGATCTGCTGCTTCTCGAACGGATTCCAGCCCAACGACAGCAGCGGATCGGTGCCGTTGTCGGCCAGCTCGCCGAAGCTCTCGCCGGGAGTCGCGAAGTAGACCTTCACCACGCCATCATCGCCGGGAACGATATTGGCGGCGTCATCCCAGATGAACGCATCCAGCGGATCGTGGTCAGCCGGGTTGATCTCGGCGACGTCCAGCGTGTAGCCGCCGAAGGTGCCATCGAAGCTTTCCGCCCGGACATAATAGGTGCCGCCCGTCTCAGCGAAGAAGCTGATGCCGGTTTCGTAATTCACCGCGGTGGCGATCTCGTTGCCGTCTGCATCGTACACCCGCAGACGTCCGATATTCTCGCCGGGCTCACCGTTCCGGTCACCCGCGCCGGAAACGCCGCCGGCGTAGGTCACTGTATAGACCATGCCTTCGGTCGCCTCGATCTTGTACATATCGAGATCGGCAGCGGAATCGAGATAGGCGAATGTGGTCCCGACATCGATGGCCACGGCGCCCGCAAGGGTTCCGGGCGCGTCGTGCGCCGGATCGGGGCTCCAGACATCGATCGTGTAGTCCCCCGAGTCCCTGTAAGTGGGATAGCCTGGAGCACTCGGATCAACGTGATACCACGAGGTGGCGTAAAGGTAGTACGTGCCGCTCGACGCCGCGGTGTAAGTAATTTGGGACGACCGACCGAGGCCGCCGTCATCGTCCTGCGCGATGACAGTAGTCAGCGTAGGATTGAAAAGTGCCAGGTACGGATCATCGACGCCGCCCTCGACAGTACCGCGATAGGCGAAGGTATAGGTCTGGCCGGCTACAAGATTGACAGCGATGAGGTCGTAGGCCTCCGAGCCCGAAAGCGAACCCGCAACCGTCGTCTCAGCGTGCGTGGCCAGCTCGGCGGTCGCAGAGATCGTTCCCGGCCCAGCGGAATCGAAATAGCCGCTCAGATCGACGGCAATGCCGGATTCATATGATTTGCCCTGACAGGCCGCGCAGCCACAGAAGCGAAAATCGCTGACGTTGGAGACATCAGCGCCATCAGCAGTCGAAAATTCACGCTCGAACATTGGGTAACCCCCTATGATGATTTCGGATTTTGTCGCCCTGGAAGGTGCAACCCCGATGAACTAAACTGACCATGGATCGGCGGCCGTTGCAAGACCCTCGGAATGACGCCATGACGCGAAGCAAGGGAGTGGGATAGCTGCCGGAGGCAGGCATTGAATATATTGACGAATCTGGCGATCGCGGCGCTCGCAGGATGCGCGGCCGGCGAGCCGGAGCCGCCACCCACGGCGCCGGATCGATCCACGACGGTGACCCCGTCCGCGGCGAATGGAGCCGAGGCGGTCATGCGGGATGACGGAGCACAGCAGCCGGTGAGCGACCTTCCCTATGCGCGCGGCAAGACGTTCAGAACGCTCGACCAATATCTTGCCCATCTCGAGCAGCAGGGCGCGATCGACCTGCCCTGGTGGCGGGAGATCTCGCCCGGCGTATATGAGCATGTCATCCACATGCCAGGCGCACGTCGGGAGACGGCGACCCGCGAGGAACTCATGCGGCGCTTCGGTTTCACGCGCTGACGGCCAAGGCAAAGCCGGAGCTTCAGGCCACAAACAGGCCGTGCGGATCGGTCATGACCAGCAATGAATCGCGTCGTGCAAGGGCGACCAGGGTGAGGCCGGATTCGCGCGCGCGATCGACGGCGAGGTCGGTCGGCGCCGAGATGGTCGCGAGCAAGGGGATGCCGGCGAGCGCCGCCTTCTCGACCAGCTCGTAGGAGCAGCGGGCGGTGAGCAGCGCGAATCCGCCGGCCGTGTCGAGGCCGGTTCGCAGGCCATGGCCGATCAGCTTGTCGAACGCGTTGTGGCGGCCGACATCCTCGCGCGTGGCGATGACGTCGCCGCCGGGGCCGCACAGAGCGGCGGCGTGGACGGCGCCGGTCTCGGCGTTGATCGGCTGGTGGGCGCCGATCTCATCCAGAGCGCGGAAGATGGCGGACGGGAGGATCGGGGCCGGCGGCGGCAGCACCGGCAGCGGCCGCAGCGCCTGCTCCAGATTTTCGATGCCGCACAGGCCGCAGCTCGATTCGCCGACGCGGTGGCGCACCCGCTGAAGCACCCGGTCGTGCCGCTCCGGCACCAGCTCGATCCCAAGGAGGATGCCGCGCGATTCCTCGCGGACGTCGATCGACAGCACGTCGGCCGGCGAATCGATCAGCCGCTCGGCATAAGCGAAGCCGAGTGCGAAATCCTCGAGATCGAACGGCGTGGCCATCATCACCGCATAGCCGATGCCGAGGAAGCTGATCGCCACCGGCACCTCGGCCGCGATCGTTCGCTGCGCCGATTCGACAGTGCCGTCGGCGGCGATCCTGAGGCAGTCTGCGGTGGTGACAAATTGTATGCGTTGCTGCATATTGCCGTTCGCTCTCATGAAAGGATCGGCATACTGAAATGGCGACGATAGCTCAGGATAGCGATGCCAAGGCCGCCTTGGCGAGGCTGCTCGAAAATTATTCTGCCGAGATCACGACCCGCGACCAGAAGTCGCTCGACGCCGCGGGCGACCTTCTGCGGCCGGAGACGCGGGTGTTCATAGCCTCCTTCCCGAAGGACACGGTCGACGACTTCATCCGCGGCGCGGTCAAGCTGCACCGGGCGGGCATGATCGCCATTCCCCACATCGTCGCCCGCAATATTCCGAGCCGGACGGTGCTCGACGAAATGCTCGCGCGGCTGGCGGGCGAAGCCGGCGTCGACCGCGCCCATGTGGTCGGCGGCGACCGCGACAAGCCGGACGGCGAATATGATGCGGCGCTGCAGCTCCTCGAAACCGGCCTCTTCCAGAAATACGGCATCACCCGGATCGCGCTCGCCTGCTATCCTGAAGGCCATCCGCGCATTCCGGACGCGGTGCTGGAATCGGCGCGCGAGGCTAAGATGAAGGCGGCGGCGGCCGCCGGCCTGCAGGTGTGGATGGTGAGCCAGTTCGCTTTCGAATCGGCGCCGATCATCGCGCTGGCGCGCCGGATGCGCTCGCAGGGCATCACCGTGCCCTATCGGGTCGGCGTAGCCGGCCCGGCCGACCGGACGACCCTTCTCAAATATGCGATGTTGTGCGGCGTCGGCGCCTCGCTTCGCGCGCTTCGGGAGCGCAAGGATCTCGCCCGCTCGATGGCGGCCGGCGAGACGCCGGAGGCATTGCTCACCGAAATTGCGCTGGCGCGCGAGGCCGAGCCCGCGTTCGGAATCAGCGGCGTTCACTTCTTCACCTTCGGCTCGCTGATGAAGACGGCCAAATGGGTGGAAAGCGTGCGCGGATAGTAACGCTTCCTCTCCCGACTGCGCGGGAGAGGAACAGCGCCGTCAGGCGCGCTGGGTGCGCCAGCCTTCGTGGTAGGTTTCGCGGGCGACCTTGGAATAGGGAACGGAGCTGACGACGGCGCGAACCTCGATCTGCTTGTGCGGCTCGACGGTCGTCTTTCGCGTGCCGCCATTCTCCTCGCCCCAGACGACGCGAAGCTCGGTGCCTTCCGGAATTTCGTGATCGATGATGGCGAGGCTGAGCGCCGATTTTTCGTTGTAGCTGTAGCCGCTGAACATCGACAGCCCCACGTTGGTCCCGCCAGCGTCGACAACCCGGTCGTAGTTGGACGAGGCATAGTTGGCGAGCGGCAGGTCGAAAAATTTGTAATTCTCGCCGTCCGGATCGAACATGGAAGCGAAGATCTTCGCCATGTCCTCAGGATTCCAGGCCAGCGTCACCTTGCTGCGCTGGGCGGCGGGATCGATTTGCTCGAGCGCCTCGCGGCCGTGGAAGTCGTGGTCGAACTTGACGAACGGGCCGTAGCCCAGCTCCCACGGATTGAGATAATAATCCTCGATGGTGTCGGAGACGAAGCTGCCGCCGATTCCGCCGGTCGCCTCGTAGCTGTCGGCGCCCAGCCATTCGCGATAGGGTTTGAGCTTCTCGCCGGTGTAGATGGCGGGCAGCGGCGACGGGATCCAGCCGGATTCGAGCGTGTTCGACGGATAAGCGCGGCTGCCGACCTGGACGAGGCCGAAGTCCCTGCCCGCCTCAACAATCGCGGAGCGGATCTCCTCCTGCTCCTCATAGGGACCCCAGATTTCGAGGCCGGGAGCGCCGGCCATACCGTGGCGCAGCGTCCGCACCTGGCGGCCGGCGATGTTCATCTCGCTCATGTTGAAGAATTTGAGCCGCTCGAGCGAGCCGCCATGCAGCTTCTCGATGATCTGCCAGGCGTTCGGACCCTGGATCTGAAAGCGCCAGTGAACCCGCTTGACGGGCTTGCCCATCGGCCGCGACGGCGAGCGGTCGTCCTTGACGACCTCGACATTGTAGCCGCCGGTCTCGGCATGGAACATGAGCCAGTTCGCGGCAGGGGCGCGGCCGACGTAGAGGAGCCGTTCCTCGGCGAGATAGAAGAGAATCCCGTCGCCGATCACATGCCCGTAGGGCGTGGTCGGCACATATTGCTTCGCTTTGTTCACGGCGAAATTCCCGAACGTGTTGATCGCCGTTTCGGAGACCAGCTTCACCGCGTCGGGCCCATTGATGAACAGCTCGACCATATGGTGCGACTGGTCGAACAGGACGGCGCTGTGCTGCCAGGCCCACTGCTCCGAGCGCCAGTTCGAAAATTCGGGCGCCACCACGGGATAGACATAGGCGCCGATCTGGGAGTTGCGCAGCATCTCGACCGGGTTGCCGGCGGCGTTGATCACTTCCTCCAGGTTCTTCGCACCCATGACGATCTCATCCTCTCCATTGTCGTTCGGAGGGCTTGGGTCCGAGGCGAATCGAGGCTCGCACGAGCCTCCCTTTTCGGACCTTCCGCCACTCGTAAAAAGCATTCTGGCGCCGTCCGAGATAATATGCAACACAAACTAATTATGACGACAGCTCACATCCTCACCCTCTCTTGCGACGACCGTTCGGGCCTGGTCGCTGCGGTCGCCGGTCTGCTGTTCGAATGCGGCGGAAACATCCTCGAGGCGCAGCAGTTCGACGACGTCGAAACCGGCCGATTCTTCATGCGCGTGCTGTTCGACCTGGACGGCGATTCACGCGCGCTCCGCGACCGCTTTGCCCCGCTGGCGGAGCAGCACGGAATGGAGTGGAGGCTGCGGGCCAAAACCGAGCGCAAGAAGGTGATGATGCTCGTGTCGAAGTTCGATCATTGCCTTGGCGACCTGCTCTACCGGACGCGAATCGGCGAGATGAACATGGAGGTGGTCGGAATCGTCTCGAATCATCCGCGCGAGGTGCTGCAGACCTCGATGATCGGCGAGATTCCCTATCACCATCTGCCGGTCAGCAAGGAGACCAAGCCGCAGCAGGAAGCGCAGATCAAGGCGCTGGTCGATGAGACCGGCGCCGAGTTCATCGTGCTCGCGCGCTACATGCAGGTGCTGTCCGACGATCTCTCGGCTTTCCTGCACGGCCGCTGCGTCAACATCCATCACAGCTTCCTGCCCGGCTTCAAGGGCGCCAAGCCCTACCACCAGGCCCATGCCCGCGGCGTGAAGATGATCGGCGCCACCGCCCACTTCGTCACCGCCGACCTCGACGAGGGCCCGATAATCGCCCAGGACGTCGAGCACATCACCCATTCCGACACGCCCGACGATCTGGTCCGCAAGGGCCGCGACATCGAGCGCCGGGTGCTGGCGCGCGCGGTCCATTATCTGCTCGAGGACAGGGTCCTGC
>Ga0299914_10000686_pt1 | contig 21001 bp, 19 predicted proteins | sample RVTome_10_FD_201361 | JGI IMG/M metagenome (GOLD analysis project Ga0299914, IMG submission 201361) | Soil microbial communities from uranium-contaminated site in the Upper Colorado River Basin, Wyoming, United States - RVT153D57 (version 2) ...
TCTCCCTTTCTGCGATGCACGGAGTACAGAGCGATCTAATTATTCCAGAGGCAATCCTGGCGCTGGATGCATCCGGCCTTGCGCCGGGAGTTCTGCTTATGAACTGGATCGATTCCGGTTCGAAAGGCCAAGACTTCTGGGAAGTGTTTGGGCGTGGTCTGGCGCAGATGCATCGAAGTACAGACGCCAGATATGGTTTTGCCGAAGACAATTTCATCGGCCGTATCCCGCAAGAGAATACGTGGGAGGATTCCTGGGTGACGTTCTTTCGAGAGCACCGCCTGGAGTCGCAGGTCGCTCGGGCTCGAACGAACCGGCGATGGCAAGCGTCGTGGGACAGACCACTCGACCATCTTTACGCCCGATTAGCCGACGTTCTGCCCGAGAAGCCGGAGGCCTCGATTCTTCACGGGGATCTCTGGGGAGGTAACTATATGGTTGAACGAGGGGGAAAGCCGGTCCTTATAGATCCGGCATCATATCACGGCCATCGAGAAGCGGATCTCGCGATGACAGAGTTGTTCGGTGGATTCGATCGGCGGTTTTACGATGCCTATCGCTCAACATGGCCGATCGAGGGTGGATACGACGAACGCCGACAGATTTACAATCTATACCACCTTATAAACCACCTCAATCACTTCGGGTCAGGATATTCTGATTCCGTCGCCGGCATTCTGCGCCTGTACTCAGTTTAGGATGCGCTGGGTGAGAGATGCGATGAGCTACGGGTGCCGGGCCTGGGTGGGATGAGGTGAGGCGGGGGCGAGGTGAGGTGAGATGAGGTGAGGCGAGGCGGCGTGGGGTGGGGTGGAGTGGGGTGGGGTGAGGTGAACTGAGACGCTAGTCCATCACGAACGGAGAGCCTTCGACATCTTCGTGCCGAATCTCGTCAACAGGCCCCTTCTTACCTTCGCCCGCGTAAAGTCGATTCGGACAGTTGACGCTGTACGCATCGGCCTCCCCCGCATTCTTGTAGGCATGGACAATCCCGGGGGGAATAATCACCACAACAGGATCGGCCCGACCTACCTCTAGTCTCAGTCGCCTGCCAAGAGTCGGCGAATCGCGCCGCGTATCCCAGAGATAGAGGTGGAACATCCCATCGAAAAAGACAAAGAGGTCCGTCTGTTCTCGATGCTCGTGCGGACCCCTCGAAACGCCCGGATGTGTCAGGGAGAGGTAGCCCATCCGGGGATGAAACTCGTCGGGCATATCATCGTGGCGAAAGAATTCAGCAAGCCAACCACGCCGATCGGAGAATTTCTGTAGGGGTTCGATCCGACAGTCGTGGATTTCGCCCTCCTTCCAAACTATTTCCCCGGACAGTTTCACCGATTGGTATCCCCATTTGCCAACTCGTCATACACGATGTTTCTCGCCAGATCGTTCGCCTCGTACCAGCCTTCGAGTGTACCGGCATCACCCCACCAGCCGTCGAGAATGCCATAAGTAAGTCGACCTGCCTTGATATAAACATTGCTCACGTCGCTGATCTCGTATTCTCCTCGAGCACTCGGGGTAAGACCTCGAATAATTCCATACACGCTCGGATCGTAAAAATACATCCCGGTGACGGAGTAATTGCTTGGAGGATTCGCGGGTTTTTCGACGATTTCAACGACATGGTCTCCCTCGATTCGCGGTACACCGTACCGCTCCGGATCCGGCACCTCCTTCAGCAGAATGCGTGCGCCGGTTTCCTGCTCGTCGAGCTGCCTGCAGTAGGCCTCGACGTGCTCTCCGATTCCTTCCCCAAGTATATTGTCCCCTAGAATGACGAGGAACGGATCGTCAGCAGTGAAATTCTCACACAAACTCAGTGCCTGGGCGATACCACCGGGTTCATCCTGAACACGAAACGTGAGATCGAGGCCGAACATTCTACCGCTCCCGAGAAGGTTCACGACGTCGCCCATATGCTCAGGGCTCGTAACAACGACGACGCATTCAATGCCCGCTCGCGTCATCTGCATGAGCGGATGGAAGATCATGGGATAACGACCCACCGGTAGCAGGTGTTTATTCGTTACCTTGGTGAGAGGGTAGAGGCGGCTTCCGGTTCCTCCGGCAAGCACGACACCCTTCATCCGATTGGTCACTGACGATTCGGGAGTTGAGTGAGAGTTCTGGCGGATTACGAGCGGAGGCGTCTATCTTAGTTCGTACTGGCGCTGATAATAATCTCTGTAGGAGTCGTCCGATACCGCCTCGACCCAGTCACGATGAGAGAGGTACCATTCTATAGTCTCTCTTAGACCATCCGCCAGGCTGTGGCGCGGAGCCCACCCCAACTCGCTGCGGATCCGCGAAAAATCCATCGCGTATCGAAAATCATGGCCGGCCCGATCCTTCACAAAGGTAATCAGTTTACGCGACTTGCCGGGCTCGCGTCCGGTGACTTCGTCAAACGTATCCAGGAGCTTTTGAACGAGGGCGAGGTTCGGGATTTCGGCATCACCACCTATGACGTACGTTCGACCGGTCTCTCCCATCTGCAGTAAAGTCTCGATTGCTTCGCAGTGATCCTCAACATATATCCAATCTCTGACGTTGTCCCCGCGCCCATAGATGGGAATGGATTCACCGCTCATCGCACGTGCGAGCACCAGTGGGACGAGCTTTTCCGGAAACTGGTACGGTCCGTAATTATTCGAACAGTTCGAGATGACGACCGGAAGTCCGTACGTATGGGCATATGCCCGCGCGAGGTGATCGCTCGCCGCCTTGCTGGCCGAATAGGGGGACCGGGGATCATATGGGCTGTCCTCGCGAAAAAATCCTTCACTGCCGAGACTGCCAAATACTTCGTCCGTAGAGATGTGGTAGAACCGAAATTGATCGGTATCCGATGAGGGCTCACCCCAGCGCTCTCGCGCAGCCTCGAGCAGCGTCAACGTGCCAAGGGTGTTCGTCTTCACGAATGCTAGAGGTGCCATGATCGAACGGTCGACGTGGCTCTCTGCCGCGAAATGCACGACTGTCGAGACATCACGGTCATTGAAGATCCGTCGTACGAGTTCCGCATCCGAAATGTCGCCATGGACGAACGTATAATTCGGTGCATCCTCGATGGACGCCAGGTTCATCAAATTGCCTGCGTAGGTAAGCAGGTCGAGATTAATGAACTGAACGTCTGCGTACTTCGGCACCATCCGCAAGAGGAAGTTTGAACCGATGAATCCGGCCCCTCCTGTGACCAGCATGGCCCTGGGATGATGTCGAACAGATTGTAGCATGCAGGAATGATTCGGTAGGTTCAGGCAGCGCCGAGGGCGTCAAATACGATTCAGTCAAAAATTTAGAACGAATTCGCACCGCGCGCTTTATAAAGAACGCAGGTCCTCCAGTTCCACTCTATCAACAAGCTTATTCTTAATGACAGTTGCGAAGCAAGGCGAGACCGGCCTCGACGAACGGCAGCTATACCTAGTCGACGCCATGGCACTCGCCTATCGATCCCATTTCGTCTTTATCAGTCGGCCACTTATTAATTCAAAAGGGCAGAACACGTCTGCGGCTTACGGCTTCACGACCACTCTTCTGAAGTTGATCGAAGACCACGGAATGGCTCACATGGCTGTTGTTTTCGACGTACTGGGAGCCGAGGAAGGTACTTTTCGTGACGAGATGTATGACGATTACAAGGCGAATCGAAGCCCGATGCCCGAGGGCCTCGTCGAGAATTTGCCTTACATCAAGAAGATTGTACGAGCCCTCGATGTACCCGTCATCGAAATTACCGGAGTGGAAGCCGACGACGTGATCGGCACGCTCGCCCGCCGTGCGGCACGAGATGGCGCCGATGTCGTAATTGTCTCGCCGGATAAAGATTTTCAGCAGCTATTAGATCCAAACATCTCCATCATCAGGCCTGCACACCGCGGCGAGGAGTTTGACCCAATCACTGCTGATACATTTCGTGCCAAGTACGAGCTTGAGCCGCAGCAATTTGTCGACATGCTTGCGCTGATGGGTGACGTGAGCGACAACGTGCCGGGCGTTCCCGGAATCGGCGAAAAGACCGCCATGAAGCTTCTTCAGGAGTATGGATCCGTCGAGTCTCTGCTCGATCACGCCGAAGACGTGAACGGCAAGCGTGCACGCGAAGGACTGATCGAGCATCATGACGCAGCACTGCTCAGCAAGAGGCTCGTGACGATCAAAACGGACGTCGATGTCGATCTCGATTGGCGCGCCTGCAAGAGGGCACAACCCGATCGCAACAAACTACTCTCGCTCTTCAGTGAATTGGAGTTCTCGAGCCTCTTCAAGCGAGTGCAAGACAACGATCTCTTCCGCGTTAACGGCAGCGTGGATGCGCCCGCGGAAACAGCTACGACCTACCAGCCGAACGACGGCGTTGGCGTTCGCGCTTATGAAAACGAAAAGGTCGATTATGTCACGATTCGCAACAAAGCGCAGCTTGTGGAGCTAAGTGAGATGCTGGCGCGGCTGGATCGATTTGCATTCAACAGCGAAACGACCAGTACGGATGCGATGTGGGCCTCGCTGGTGGGACTGGCTGTCTGTTGGGATGCGGGTCAGGCGAAATATATACCCACGCCATTGCCCGATGGCACCTCGACCGAGGAGGTCATTCACATTCTGCAGCCGGCTTTTGCTACTCCCGCTCTCAAGATCGGCCAGAATCTGAAGTATGGTATAATGACTGCGTCGAGGCACGGGCTCCCTGTTTTGGGACCGCTGTTCGACACCATGGTCGCTCATTATCTATTGGCACCCGAGGAATCTCACGCGCTGGATCTCCTTGCCCTGAAGTACTTGAACTACCGCATGGTCCCGAAGACAGACCTGATCGGTACGGGAAGGAATCAGCTGTCAATGCGCGACATTTCCATCGATCGGGTGTGTCCCTACGCCTGCGAGGATTCTGACATCTCGCTTCAAGTGGCCGACGCTCTGATGGAGGAGCTCGAGCGGGACGGTCTTCTCGCAATCGCCAAAAACATCGAGATGCCCCTAACTCGAGTCTTGGCTGATATGGAGCTGACTGGAATCCGCATTGATCCGCAAATGCTCAATGAGATTTCCGATCAGCTCTCGACGCAGATCCAGATACTCGAGCGAGAAATTCAGTTGCTCGCCGGTGAGGATTTTAATATTGCTTCAACACAGCAGCTCAGCGAGATTCTATTCGAGAAACTCGGCCTTCGCGTCGTCTCCAAGACGTCGAAAGGCGCGCCATCGACTAAAGAGAGCGTCTTAGAGACGCTGGCGATCGAACATCCGTTGCCGGGAATTATCCTCGATTGGCGAAAGCTTTCGAAGCTCAAGAGTACTTACGTCGACAGCCTGCCCGAGCTGATACATCCGGAGACGGGCCGCGTCCATACCAGTTTTAATCAGACAGTAGCTGCGACTGGGCGCCTATCCTCTTCAGGGCCCAACCTCCAGAACATTCCAATTCGGACGGAAGCAGGACGTGAGATACGGCGCGCCTTCGTCGCCGCAGATGGATGTGAGCTTCTTTCAGCTGATTACGTGCAGATAGAGCTACGCATTCTCGCATCGATGAGCGGTGATGAATCACTCAAAGATGCGTTCCGGCGCGGAAAGGACATCCACACAGAAACCGCTGCCCGCCTATTTGGAATTGCCCCTGAGGACGTCACTCGCGATCAACGAGGTCAGGTAAAGCAGATAAACTACGGTATCCCATACGGTATCTCCGCGTGGGGACTGGCCCAGAGATTGCGAACGTCCGTCGGGGACGCCCAGGCGCTTATCGATCAATACTTGCAATCCTACCCCGGAGTCACGACGCACATCAATCGTGTCGTGGAGCAGGCACACAAACACGGATTTGTCGAGACCCTGATGGGACGGCGCCGTTTCGTGCCGAACATAAACTCCAGAAACCGGACACAACGCTCGTTTGCCGAACGTGTGGCGGTTAATATGCCCATTCAGGGTACGCAGGCCGACATGATAAAAATCGCCATGGTTCGTCTGCACGAACGTTTAGCCGCCGAGGGATTCAAGTCTCGTATGCTCCTGCAGGTTCACGATGAACTCGTTTTTGAAGCACCGCAAAACGAGATCGATAACTTGCGGGAAATCGTTCGCGACGAGATGGTGGGGGCTCTTCCTCTCGATGTACCGGTCGAAATAGAAATGGACATCGGTAAGAACTGGTTGGATGCACACTGAGCAGCCTCTTAAATTTGACATGATTAACTCCAAACCACCATCTGACAAGCGTCCTTTCCTGGACGAAAAAAAGCACGGTGCATTCGAGTTCGAAGAGGAATCGGGAGGAATCGAGGCATATCGCCTGAAGGCGAATGATCTGAAGGTCTTGATCTTAAAGGAAGCGGCAGCGCCGGTCGTTACGTTTATGGTGACGTATCACGTCGGCAGCAGAAACGAGTCGCTGGGTCTCACGGGCGCGACCCACTTTCTGGAACATTTGATGTTCAAGGGTACGGAGCGGTTTAACAAGATCACGGGAACGTCCGTCTTTAATGTACTTCAGCGTGTAGGTGCGGAGGTAAACGCGACGACGTGGTTCGATCGCACGAACTATTATGAACTACTGCCCAAGGAGCATCTCGCCCTCGCCATCGAAATTGAGGCGGATCGAATGCGTGGCGCCCGAATCGCTCCGGACGATCTCGAGAGCGAGCGAACGGTAATCTTGAATGAGCTCGATCGCGGCGAGAACGATCCCACGCAGAAGCTTTATCATGCCGTTTGGAGTTCTGCTTTCACGGCACATCCCTATCATCATCCGACAATCGGATGGAGGAGCGACGTCGAGAATGTGACAGAGGAAGGCCTCCGGCATTTCTACAACACGTTCTACTGGCCGAACAATGCGACCATTAGCATTATCGGCGACCTGGATAGATCGGAGGTATTTGATCTGGTGGCCCATCACTTTGGACAAATTCCAAAGGCTACTAAAGCGATCCCTGATGTCCATACGTCCGAGCCAATACAGCAGGGCGAGCGGCGTGTTATCGTGAAGCAAAGCGGCCAACTGGGCGCGGTGATGATGGCGTACAAATCCCCTCCCGGACTCGATTCAGACACCGATGCACTTGACGTCTTATCCGTCGTGCTGACGTCCGGCAAAAGCAGTCGACTTTACCGACGGCTCACAGATAATGGTCTTACGACGCATCTGTTCTCCGGCTCATCGCGGCTGCGTGATCCCGGCCTTTTTTACCTCTTTGCGATGCTGGCGCCTGATCGAACGCACGACGAAGTCGAGTCCGCAATTCTTGACGTTTTCGAAGCCTTTAAGTCGGAGCAGATCAGCAGTGATGAACTTCAGCGAGCCAAGAACCAACGCAAGGCGCAGGAGGCGTTTGGCCGCGACGGGCCTTTCGCTGTGGCGTCACAGCTCAACGAGGCCATCGCAACCGGCGACTGGAAACTGTACACCGGAATGCGCGAGCGGATTGAGCGAATTACAGCTGAGGACGTCCAGCGCGTCGCACAGAAATATCTGGTTGATGATTTTCTCACGGTAGGCAATTACGTACCGACCTGAGGCGGCATCTGAAGGCACATCGACCCTTCTGTGGACTGCATCTTGTACCATCTTAATGAACGAATCAACTCTGACAGACGAGTCGAACCTAACGGGGCTCGCCGAGCGCGTGCAGGAAAGACAGGTAGGACCATGCCGACTCTTGATGCTGCGCACGCCCGTCCGTTCGGTCGTCACGTGGAAAGGATCATTTAAGGCCTTCCCCGACTTCGGGGCCGAAGAGGATCTTCATCAAGGTCTTGCCGTGTCGCTGCTGGACAAGGGCACCAAGAGGCTCGACCGTTTTGCGATTGCCGAACAGCTCGAGAATCGCGGGGCGCAGGTGCAGTTCGAGTCCGACGGCCTGTACGTCGAATTCGCTGGACGGGCATTGACCGAAGATGCTTCTGACGTGCTCGCTCTTGTGGCGGAACAGCTCCGCGATCCGCTTTTTGACGCGACTGAATTCGAGAAAAGTAAATCACGCATTGCTGCCTCCATTCGGCGGTCACTGGAGAGCACGGGAAGCCAGGCGCATGGGGCGCTCACGAGACGTATTTATCCGGGTGCACATCCGAACTACACTCCGGAGCCTGAAGAACGTATCTCACGTCTTTTCGAAATCGATGTGGATGCGGTACGTCGTTATCACGACACGCATTTTGGGTCGAATGGTCTGACGTTAGTGGTGGTAGGGGACTTCGATGAACAGGTGATCGAGGAGACGATCCGAACGCATTTTGGAGATTGGAAAGAGCACCAGGCACCGGATCGACTGAATTCAACACCGAAATCCGCGAAGCCTGGAGTCAGCAGGGTCCCTATGCCCGACAAGCAGAATGTCGACGTCAGGATCGGGCAAGCCGTTGAATTCTTGAGAGACGGCCCGGAGTACATTCCGATGTTTTTGGCGAACTATGTCCTCGGGGGCAATTTTTCCGCCAGGCTCATGCAGGTGATACGCGATGAAATGGGCCTTACGTATGGGATCCGATCGGGGCTCTACGGAATCTCGACGATGTATTCAGGCCACTGGCAGGTGGCGGTTACGCTGAGCACGGAGAATCTTCAGCGGGGCATAGAAGAGACGACGAAAGAAGTGCGTCGCTTTGTGAAGGATGGCGTCACTCAAGCCGAAATCGACGACAAGAAGACGACGATTATAGGCAGCTTCAAGGTTGGTTTGGCGACTACATCGGGCCTGGCCGGCACGCTTCTCAAGAATGCGGAACGGGGTTTCGACGTTGGGTACCTCGATCGCTTTCCGGCTGAGGTGGAGTCGGTCACGCTAGATCAAGCGCACGATATCGTCAGATCGAACTTAGATCCCGATCAATTTCAGATTGCTATGGCCGGCATGCTGCCGGAGCTCAAGCACTGAGTGACTGTACGTTAAGCCACCGACCAAGCGCTTCTGTAAGCACGTGTTGCCGAAGGGGCTTGATCAAACAGTCATCCATTCCCTTCCTGATGCAATAATTTCTGTCGCTTGGCAGCGCGAATGCCGTGACTGCAAGTATCGGAATTCGACTCCGGCTTCCTCTGGCATGCTCGATATTGCGAATCGCTTCTGTCGCGGCTATTCCGCTTAGGCCGGGCATCTGCCAATTCATCAGTATCACGTCATAATCCGTTCGCCTGAAGGCTTCCACAGCTTGATAGCCGGATGCCACGGCGGTCACTGTGCAGCCTAGCATTTCCAGAAGCAAGCGACTCAGCCGCCTATTTATCGAGCTGTCCTCAGCGACGAGTACCCTTACACCGTCGTAGCGAGGTGGCCGAATTTCGCGGATCATTTGTGGAAGTCTACATTATCGAACATCGCACGCCCTTCCGTGCGTCGTTCAACTGCAGACAACGACCGTGCCGTTCACGTCGAGAATGCGGAATCCCGCCAATCCACCTTTTTTGCCGCCGTCATACCTGCCTCTATCCGGTTAATTTGCACCGCTGACAGGGACAAACATACCGTTAGTGAGAGCACAGCCCGCGGCCAGGTGATGAGGATGCGCCATGCGTGTGGTAACCTCAAATTTACGATCTGCGTGGCGCCTTTGAATTGTCCTCACGTAATAACCACCGGTCGAACCATCCATCTTTGGCATCTCCTGCATCTTCGTAATCTAGTACCATCGTTCGCCGGCTGCACTCAACGAAGCACGATAGGTCGCTGGAGTCGTTACAAAGAAGAAGTATCTGTTTGAGGTAAAGACATGACCCGCGACGACGCAATTCGGAAAAATCTCTCTGATATGCTCGCCTTAAACCGGCACATCCTTGAAGCGGTAGAGCGACAGCGGGGTGATGAGGCGGTACGAGAGCGTCCTGAGGTAAATGAACTAGTGATTCGTATTGAGCGCGTGATAAAAGCTCACGTCGCCGAACTCGAGTCAATGGCGGAAACGTATGGAGCGGCGAAAGAGTCCCTCCTGAAGAAGGCCGTGACGGGTGCTGTCGGGGCTGCGGCGGGATTATATGGAAAGATCCGTGAGCACGAGCGTTCTCGAATGCTCCGAGATAACTACACTGCGCTCAACCTGCTGGCGATCTCGTATGCGATGCTGCATACGTTTGGTCTATCGGTCGATGAAAGCAACATTGCCGATCTTGCTCATCGCCATCTAAAAAATCTACCGGCCCTTATCGGAAGTATCCGTCATGCCATCCCGTCGACGACAGCCGCCGAAATCTTGGAGCAGAACGAATTTACGGCCGTCTCTGACGCAGCTTCCCGCGCTACAGCGAATCTTGCGGAAATCTGGAAAGACGGTCCACTTATCGCTTCGACCGATTAGCATACCTGCAGAGTTGCGAAAAGGCCGGTGACGCAACAGGGCATCACCGGCCTTCGGAGTACAGGGGGAAGGTCAAGTGGTCTTGTCGATCAGGTATCCTTCGGCATGATCAACCACAGGATGGCGTAAATCAAGAGACCTGGAAATCCTGCCGAGACCGCACTCATCAGCACGTAGCCAGCACGTACGAGCGTAGGGTCGACATCGAAATACTGAGCGATGCCGCCACAAACCCCTGCGATCATGCGGTCATCGTACGAACGCGTAAGTCGCTTTGTGGTATTCATAGCCATCTCAGTCTTTGATAATGGTGATACTCTTCTCCGATGCATCGGTGTCAGGCTCCGGCATGACCATTGCCATGATGATATAAGCCAGGATAACAGGTGGACCACCTGAAGCAATCAATCCGACCACGAACGCGATCCGAACGAGGGTCGGGTCGATGCTGAAATATTCGGCGATGCCGGCGGCAACACCGGAAATCTTCTTATTTCGAGATCTCGTGAGCCGCTTCTTACCATCTGCCCGCTGCTTGGTCTCGACGACGATCTTCTCCTTACGACCCGATGCGTCGACTCCCTTCTTGACCCGGCGCTTCTTCTTGGGTCGCCAGGAGAGCACACCGAAGCCAAGCAGGATGATCAAGATGCCGGCCAACCATGGAAGCATTTCAGCGAGCACGCTGATGTCGAATCCGTTCCAGAACCCGAGCTCCTGAAAGAGATAAGCAATGCCGACCACGATCAGCGACAGTCCGGAAATCGTTGGAAGATTCCACAGGCCGCTCTCAGTGGCCGGCTCCTCCTCGAACAACAGGCGCTCGAGCTCATCGTCGGTCAACGACTCAAGATCGAGCGCATCAATCTCTTCGTGAAGCAGGTCGTCCGTGGAATCCGCCGTTCGTCTGTGGGTGCGTGTTTTCATACTTATCGTAAAGCCAGAGCGCGTGTCGGATGTATATACGAAAAGCGTGGTCGGAGGTTACATTTTCAGTGGAAACCCGTACAGATCGCCGCGCAATCCGGCGGTCGTTCGTCACGCCTCATGGACCGACGGCCGACTCGGCCGCATGAGATTTCGTTCGGTGACCAGAACGTCCATGGGCACGTCGTAGGTTTCCGTCCGTATGGAGTTGACGAGACAGGCATCATACAGGGGTGCGATTTTCGGCGCTGAGGTTTGAGTGAGAAACTCATCATAGTACCCGTACCCGTAGCCGATTCGGTGTCCGCTACGATCTGCTCCCAAAGCAGGGACGATGACAACGTCCAGGTCCCCGACGGAAACCGGGTCCCGCTCACGCGGCTCGGAGATGCCCCATTCGTTGACGCGAAGACTTTCCTCCCCGGGATAGCGCACGTGTACCAGTCTTGGCGCTCCGGTCACTTCCAGCGTAAAGTTAGTTACTACGGGAAGAACAATTTCCTTCTGATGGGCCTGTAGCCAATGAATTAGCTGGCGCGTATCAACTTCCCTCCGAGTGACAATCGGCCAATATACATGCACAATGGAAGCAGACGTTATCTCCGGAAGCTCGATCAGACGGGCGACGATCTGCTCACTGAGTCGTTCATAGGACTGGGAATTTAAGCTGCGCCGATAGGCATCGAACCGACGTCGAAGGGCCGCTTTCTCGACGCTCATGGTTGGGCGAAGGTGAAGATTCACGTGAAAAAACGAGGAGGAAGTGCGAATCGGTGCCGCACTTACGGCGTGCGCGGATCATGCCGTGAAGGTGTTGCGTATTCGACGACGAATCACAAATAGGTTCATACCTGCCCTCGATCCGCAGTTGGTGGATTGCGATCGGAACGCAGTGTACCTTAGCTTTTCTGCGCCCCGGCGATTCAGGCTTCCCGTCTAGTCCGTCGTTGGAAGCCTTCTTTTATTTTTGGTAACCGTTCGCCAGTACGCGAAATATACATGTTTGAGAGTCTATCTGAAAAGCTCGAAGGCGCGCTCAAGACCGTCAGCGGTCAGGGACGCATCAACGAACTTAATATTGCAGAGACGATGCGCGAGGTCCGTCGTGCATTGTTGGATGCGGACGTGAACTATCAGGTAGCACGCGAATTCACTGATCGTGTAAAGGAGCAGGCGCTCGGGGAGGATGTCCTGAATTCGGTATCTCCCGGGCAACAACTCGTAAAACTTGTTTATGACGAGCTGGTTCATTTGCTCGGCGACGTGCAAGTGGATATCGCACGAGCCCAAAATCCTCCGACCGTTATTCTCATCGCTGGACTGCAGGGCTCCGGAAAGACGACCTTCTGCGGGAAGCTGGCTCGCTATCTAAAATCGGAAGGAAGTGCGCCGCTGCTTGCCGCTGCCGATGTCTATCGTCCCGCCGCCGTCGATCAGCTGAAGACGCTCGCGCGCTCGATTAACGTGCCTGTCTATGCCCTCGAAGAGGACGGCAAACCGATCCAGGATGCCGTGCGGGTTGCGAAAGAGGCCGTCACCGAAGCGCGCCGCACGGCACGCGATGTCGTAATCATTGACACGGCCGGCCGCCTGCATGTTGACGAAAAGATGATGCAGGAAGTCGCAGAAATCAAGGAGGCCGTTAATCCGGACGAAGTGCTCTTTGTGGTAGACAGCATGACCGGCCAGGATGCTGTAAATACGGCTAAAGAGTTTAATGATAGGCTCGATTTCGACGGCGTCGTTCTGACGAAGTTGGATGGTGATACCCGTGGCGGGGCCGCGCTCTCCATTCGCACCGTCGTCGAGAAACCTATCAAGTTTGCGTCGACCGGGGAAAAGCTCGATGCGATTACGCCGTTCTATCCCGACCGGATGGGCCAACGCATCCTGGGAATGGGCGATGTGGTCTCATTCGTCGAGCGTGCACAGGATCAGTTTGATGAGCGGCAGGCCGAACGACTGCGGAATAAAATACGCTCACAGGACTTCGATCTCGCCGATTTCTATGAACAGCTGCAGAAAATCAATAACTTGGGTTCGCTTCGCGAACTCGTTGGGATGATACCCGGAGTCGGTCGTCAGATCAAGGATCTTGATGTGGATGACGATGCATTCCAACACATCGAAGCGATTATACTATCGATGACGCCGCAGGAGCGTCGGAATCCTGACGTGCTGAACGGAAGCCGCCGCCGACGGATTGCAATGGGGAGTGGTACAAAGGTTAGTGACGTGAACCAACTGCTGAAGCAGTTTCGCGAAATGAAGAAGATGATGAAGACCATGTCACGTCTCATGGGAAAGGGACGATCCGTCGATCTCGAGCAGATGATGGGGAAGATGCAGTAGTGTGCTATGGTCCCCCTATCATTTATTGAATATGAAAGGTTTACTTCTAACGTCATAAGAATTAAGAGGACGAGTCACCGTGTCTGTTAAACTTCGTTTACGACGGATGGGCCGAAAGAAGCTTCCGGTTTTTGCAGTCGTAGTAGCCGATTCGCGCAGTCCGCGCGACGGCAGATTCATTGAGGACCTTGGCCGCTACATGCCGCTTCGCGAGCCTTCGAGCGTAGAACTAAAGGAGGATCGGGTACTATACTGGCTTTCCCAGGGTGCTCAGCCGAGCGATACGGTTCGAAATCTTTTAAATCGCGAGGGTGTGCTGCTGGCACATACTATGCGCCTCAAGGGGAGCTCGGAAGACGAGATCCAGGAGGCCGTCGCCAAGCATCGTGCCTATCGTTATGAAAAGCTCGGTGCAGACGTAAAGGAGACGCCTGCCTCTCGTCGCAGCCGCGCTCTCGAAGAAGAGCGTGAGAGAGTCGCAAAGGAGGAAGAGGAAGCCGCAAAAGCGCGAGCCGAAGCCGATGCCAAGGCAAAGAAGGAAGCTGAAGAGGCCAAGAAGAAGGCCGCCGAAGAACGTGCCGCTGCCGCTGCCGAGGCACGCAAGGCACAGGAAAGCGCGAACGTCGCTCAAGAGGAAGCAGAGACCGACGAAGCAGTGGCTACCGAGCCGAAAAAGGCCGACGACAGTGCTGCGGCCGGCGAGGAGGCTGATGTCAAGAGTGCCGGTGAAGCAGAAGTTGCGGAGGCACAAGAAGAGCCCGTCGCGAAGTCTTCCGAGAGTGAGCAAAATGCGGACGTGGAGGAGGTTCAGCCGGAGCCGGCGGATGAGGCTGCCGGTACCGAATCGAAAGTTGCTGGAGAAGTTGAGACCGAGGAGATTGCCCCCCCAGACGCCGCGGCCGAACCCGAGGATGCTGAAAGCACCGGAGATGTCGAAGCGGAAGAGAAAAAGGACAAGGGTGGTGAATAGCGAGTTGAATGCAAGCCCCTCCGGCGCCGCACCACGATGACTGAACAGGTCGAGACGGATTCATTGCTACTGGTAGGTCGCGTCTGGCGAGCCCACGGGCTTCGTGGCGACGTCAAAGTGATGCCCGAAACGGACGACCCTACGCGATTTACGGATCTCCGGATTGTCTATGTCGGTTCGTCGCCGGTTTCAGCGCGCGTCCTGCGGGTGGAAAGCGTGCGGCTTCAGGCAACCAAGCGCGGCACCATCATCATCATGAAGCTCGAAGGAATCGATTCGCGGGAGCAGGTCGACACGTTGCGACGCGCTAATGTGTTCGCCAGAGAAACGGATTTACCTGCGCTGGCGGATGACGAGTTCTTTATCCACGATCTGATTGGTCTTCATGTGGTCACGGACAAAGGAGAACCAGTCGGCACAGTAGAGGAAGTAATGACAGTCCCCGCGCAGGAGATTCTCGTCGTGTCTCGTCAAGGGAAGGAGGCCGTGCTGATTCCTGCCGTAGGCGAGTTTGTCGTCGAGATGGATCTCGACGAGCGGCGAATCGTTGTTCGGCCGATCGAAGGACTGCTCGATTAACATACAGCGAGTAGGTCGTGCGTATTGACATACTGACTGCATTACCCGGGATTGTAACCGGACCGCTAGAGCAAAGTATACTCAAAAGAGCGGCACGGAAGGATCTCATCGATATCAGGGTACACGACCTTCGTGCCCACACCTTCGATAAACATCGGAAGGTTGATGATTATCCATACGGCGGCGGCGCAGGGATGGTACTGAAGCCGGAGCCGATCTTTCGATGTGTCGAGTCGATCCGCGAAGAAACAGCGAAGTCCGGGCTCGGGATCGATGCAGTTGTCTATCTTACACCTGATGGAGAGGTTCTGACGCAGGGCATTGCCACGGAACTGTCCCTGCTCAATCACGTGGTGCTGCTCGCGGGCCACTACAAAGGAGTAGATCAGCGAGTCCGCGACGCACTCGTCACTCGTGAGATTTCGATTGGCGACTACGTTTTGAGTGGGGGAGAGCTTCCCGCTCTGGTTCTCGTCGATGCGATGGTGCGCCTTCTTCCCGGCGTGTTGGGAGACGCCACGTCGTCGCTTTCGGACTCGTTCCAGAACGGTTTACTCGATGCACCGAATTATACGCGTCCAGCTTCTTTTCGAGGGATGGATGTCCCGGACGTGCTGCGCTCAGGTGACCACGAGCGCGTCGCAAGATGGCGCGAAATGCAGCAGGTAAAACATACACAGGCGCGTCGGCCGGACCTTCTCGAGGGCGGTTCGGTTGATGTCGACTAATCTTTTAGATACTTCTCACTTTAGATAATCGGAGGTGCGCCCATGGCTACGGATTTGTTGGATCTTGTTGAGGCGACCCAGTATCGTGACGACATTCCGGAATTTCAGCCGGGCGACACCATTAACGTGCATGTTCGCGTGATTGAGGGAGATAAGGAACGCATCCAGCAGTATCAGGGTGTCGTAATCGCGATGCAAGGGGGCGGTGCAGGCCGCACGTTTACCGTACGTAAAGTATCGAACGGTGTCGGCGTCGAGCGGATTTTCCCGCTGTTCTCACCAAAAATCGCCAAGGTCGAGCGTATACGCGAGGGGCAGGTTCGCCGCGCCAAGCTCTACTACCTTCGTGAGCGGCGTGGGAAGGCGGCCCGTATCAAGGAGAAGATGTACGATCCGACACGCAGGGGCTGACGCCGAATCTCCAAAGATCTCTGTGTGAAACAATTCTTGACCCGGACGATCAGAGAAAAAACCGCCGACACTCGATACGTCCGGCGGTTTTTTTATGACCGAATGTCAGTCCTTCGAACAATCCGTTTTTCATTTGATGCGGATCGCCGTCTGGAATATGCCGCCGGCTGACCTTCTCGTGAGCGGTCTTCGGTCTGGTCCATTTCAGGACCGGTTTGAGATTCTCAGGAACGAGATCAGTGACTGTGAGCGACTTCTCAGAGAAGGCGAAGTCGATATGGCGCTGTTGCCTACGACAACGATCCTCCGCAATACAACGGATTTTGACGTGCTTCCGGCTGTCGCGCTGTCCTCGTGGCGTTATCCGTTTGCCCGTTTGTCGATTGATCATGGTCTAGATGAGCCTATCAAGCGCGTGGCCTATGATCCACGATTTGATCAGGAGCGATTCCTAACCGGCATCACGCTTCGTGAACACTACAACATGGAGCCCCAATTTATCGAGCATCCAGAAACCACCGTAGAGGAGCTTCTAGATGCCGATGCCGATGCGCGCTTACTTGTTGGTGCAAACGTTCCCATGCGTTCAAGTGGTGATTTGATGCTTGATGTCGGGCAAGAGTGGTACGAACTCGCACAATATCCGATGGTGTGGGGCCTGATTGCGTCACTAAAGGATCGCTTGAATCCTGTCGTGATTCGCTCGATACGCGACGGAATTCAGGCTTCTGAAGAGCAGCGGGGGATCTGGATTCGTGCACAGGAGACGTCGGCCGACCTGCACGCGTTCTATACGGAAGACTTGCGGCTGCGGCTCGATGATCTGGCTGCAGCAAGCCTGACTGAACTCAGACAGTATCTCTTCTTCTTCGAACAGGGCGACGAAGTGCCTGATGTCCCCTTTGTGTTTCTTCCAGACGAAGAAGACGAAGACGAAGAAGACGAAGAAGACGACGGTGGTATCGTTTGACCGAGATTTCAAATGTCTGAAGGAATTAAGATAATAGCGAAAAATAGGAAGGCTCGTCACGAGTACTACATCGAAGAGACGCTTGAGGCCGGAATGGCGCTCAAAGGCAGTGAGGTGAAGTCAATTCGCGAGGGTAAGATTAACCTGCAGGAGGCGTTCTGCAGGGTTGAAAATGGAGAGATGAAGCTCTTTAACTGCCATATTGCTCCGTACTCTCATGGAGACGAGTCAACGACGCATAACCCAACGCGCGACAGGAAGCTCCTTTTGCATCGCTCTGAGATTCGGAAATGGAAGAAAGCTGCCGAGCAGCAGGGATACACTATCGTGCCTTTGATGGTGTATTTCCGTAATGGTAATGCGAAACTTGAGATCGGTCTTGCCAAGGGAAAGAAGTTCTACGACAAGCGATCAGATATTGCCGAGCAGGAGTCAAAGCGGCGACTCGAGCGCGTCATGCGTGGAGAGCACCCACAGTAATTGAGATGCGATCTGCTCCCGGCTCACAACCTGAAATATAATTAGACTCGAGTACGTGATGGCATCGTTTCCTCCCATTGAGGAGCAGTTAGCGCAGATCAGAAGAGGTGTGGAGGAAATTCTTCCTGAAGACGCGCTTGTGGAGAAGCTGAGAAAGGCGGAGATGACGGGCAATCCGCTCGTCGTCAAGTTGGGCTGCGATCCGAGTCGACCTGATTTGCACATCGGCCATGCCGTCGTTCTGCGAAAGCTTCGGCAATTTCAGGACCTGGGGCACAAGGCCGTGCTCATCGTAGGCGATTTTACGGGGATGATCGGTGATCCCAGCGGCCGGTCGAAATCACGTACTCCTCTCACAGTGGAAGAGACGCGCGAAAATGGCCGCTCATACTTCGAACAGGCTTCTAAAATACTCGATCCGGATCGAGTACGAATCGTATTTAATTCAGAGTGGCTCGGGAAGATGACGTTCAAGGATGTCATTAAGCTGGCAGGCCAGTATACAGTGGCACGCATGCTTGAGCGAGATGACTTCGAGAAACGCTATAAAGCCGGCGAGCCGATCGGCGTCCACGAGTTCCTCTATCCGCTGGCCCAGGCGCAGGACTCAGTGGACATCCACGCAGATATCGAACTTGGGGGTACCGATCAGAAGTTCAATCTCTTGGTCGGCCGTGACATTCAGCAGGCTTATGGACAGGAACCGCAGGTCTGCATCACTCTTCCGATTCTTCCCGGGACGGACGGTGTCGAGAAGATGTCGAAGTCGCTCGATAACTATATCGGGATCTCCGAACCGCCCGAAGAGATGTATGGGAAGACGCTGTCCATCTCCGACGATCTCATCTACACCTATTTCGTCCTCACGACCGATTCACCTACCGAAGAGCTGGAAAATCTGAAGGCATTTGCGGCAAGTGACCCCCGGAATGCGAAGCATGAATTGGCGCGGTCAATCGTGAGCATGTATCACGGAGTCGAGGCTGCGGACGCTGCCCGCGAGCACTTCGAGAAGACGGTGATCAAGGGCGAGGTGCCGAGTGACATCGATACGTTTCAGCCCACTCCCGATGAGGCGACGCGGATTGGGATATTAAATCTCATGTCCCAGGCCGGTCTTACGGAGTCGAATGGCCAGGGGAGGCGGATGGTTCAGCAGAACGCAGTCGAGATCGACGGAGAAAAGGTCACGGATATCGGAATGCAAATCGACCTCGCGACCGCGACTCCTTTTATATTGAAGGTGGGCAAACGGCGATATGCCAGGATTGTCTGGAACGGGCGATAACCGCGTTCTCTTCGTACCTCCGGGCGCAACGTTTTGCCCCGGTAGCATCGGAACTGGGACAGCCATGCTGCATATATTCGCATGCGTCTGTTCCAAGCGCTACGCCCTCATCTTCAGGACAAATCTGTCCGCCTGTGGCTATGAAGACCTTGTTGCCAACCGTCCTCGTGTTCCTTCTTCTCTCGACGCCAGACCTCGTTTTCGCGCAATCGGAGGAAGATTCTATGCGCGAAGGGATTCTAGCCTTTCGCGAAGGACGGTACGAGGTTGCGGAGCGGGCGTTTGAGCGGATTACGGATGCCGACCCGACGCAGGCCGAAGCCTATTTTTTGCTTGCTCGTCTCTACTCGGAGACACCGCTGGAGAATCGTTCGAAGGCGAATAGGGCTCTCGACAAGGCACTGCGGTTAGAACCAGACAATCTGACGTACCTCGTCGGCCGCCTTCAGCAGCTCCGAGAGGAATCGTGGAATTTCTTTACGGAAAAGATTCGCGAGCAAAAGAGGATCGAGCTATCGCAGCGGATTCTCGAGTTGGATTCGACCAACGCGTTCGCGCACGAAGAGCTCGGCGCGGCGTTTATACGTGATTTCTGGCGCTATCGAAACGCCATTATGCTGCCAACCGTCCGGTTCGGTGGCTCGACGTTCCAGATCGACAACGACATGCCCGGCGGGCTGAGCACTACGGCGGTGGGGCTCACCTCCCAGTCGGGTCAAAGCGTTGATGGTACTGGTGATCTGGGCATGGCGGGCGCTCTATCTGCTGATGCATTCGATTCGCAATTCTCCGATCCCAATTCGGTGTTTCTGGGCGATCGTTTCGACATCGACGCTCTTATTCGGATTGGCGTACCCGTTCAGGATCTGTCAATGCGTGCTCAGCGCGCTTATAACAGGGCGATCGATCATCTGAAAGCTTCGCTCGCGACTGATCCGCGGCGCCGATCGGTCTACGATCGTATGATGGAGATCTATGCTCTAAAGGGGGAGTACTCCGAGGCGCTCGGTATGCTCGAGGAAATGTACGCCTTCTACTCGGAAGACCCGCGCACGTGGCTTTACCTCGGGCTCGCACAATATCGATCGGGCAACTTGGATGCAGCGGCAAAGAGTTTCGAGACCGCGATGAAGCATCTCAGTGAAGACGACCGGGAAGCGTTTCAAACACTCGATTATCTCCTCTCCTCAGATGAGGAGCGCGGTTACAGACAGGATCCCGTTGCGTATGCGTCAAGGTTCTGGACCAGCAAGGATCCTCGGTATCTTACCCCCTACAATGAGCGCAAGTTAGAGCACTACGCACGCCTCATTTACGCGGATTTGCTCTACGGCTCTGAAGATCTTGACTTGCGCGGCTGGGATACGGAACGTGGTCGAATCCTCGTACGCTACGGCGTGCCGCACCGAGACGTCGTTATCGTTCCGCAGAGCACGTCGCAGGTCAATGTTGTGAGTGTTTTCAGTTCCGAGGGAGATAACTCGTCCCCGTCCGGCGACACGGGCTTCGATCAGGCCAGCGGAACGCCGCTCAAGAATTCCAGCTTCAGCATGCTCGAGGAGGCGAACACGTTCAACATCTGGGACTTCGGTGACTTCCGATTCGTTTTTGAGGATCCGTTCCGAAATGGCGAATATCGTCTTTACAGCCCCAGTGCGGCCGACATTTCTGCAGGCAGTCACCCGTGGCTGAATGACTACGTGCTCCGCGCCCGAGAGACGTTCGAGCGCGTGCCGGAGCATTATGAATACACCGCCCCCGGCCGGCAGATCGAATTGCCCTATCTCGTAAGCGCGTTCAAGGGTGAAGACGGTAATTCCGATATCTACGTGAATTACGGCATCCCAGTCACGAGGGAGGGTCTGGGGCAGGAGACGATCGAAATAACGGCCAACATAGGCACCTTTCTGATTGGTGAGGATCGTGATATCCTCGTCGAGCGGCGCCGAACGATCTATGGACTCCGTGGGACAAACGTGCGATCATTCGAAGAGGCGAAT
>Ga0299914_10000687_pt1 | contig 20988 bp, 24 predicted proteins | sample RVTome_10_FD_201361 | JGI IMG/M metagenome (GOLD analysis project Ga0299914, IMG submission 201361) | Soil microbial communities from uranium-contaminated site in the Upper Colorado River Basin, Wyoming, United States - RVT153D57 (version 2) ...
GCAAGGGTGCCCGACCGCCTTCCCTCGGTCCCTCTAGACTGCCGCCGCTATGAGCGTAAAGACTGAAGCTATTGGCAAGGAATGGCCCGCCACCACTTATGAGGTGGGCAAGGAGAAGATCGGCGAGTACGCGCGGGTCGTGGGGTTGGACAACCCGGTGCACTTCGATCGAGAGGCCGCGAAGGCAGCTGGCTACCGCGACGTCGTCGCGCCGCCGATGTTCTGCGTCGTCTACGGCGCCCCGGCGCTGGGCCCGGCGATGTTCGACGACGAGGTCGGCATGAACTTCGCCGCGATGGTGCACGGCGGCCAGGAGTTCGAGTGGGGCGAGCCGGCCTGTGTCGGCGACGAGATCACCACCACCGCCAGGTGCCTGGAGATCTACGAGAAGGACGGCAAGGGCTTCTACGTGTTCGAGACGCGCTCGGTCAACCAGGACGGCGCCGAGGTCGCCAAGGGCACCTGGACCAACATCGTGAGGGGGGTCTGAGATGGCTGAGCTGAAGGCGGGGGACGCGATCCCCGAGCTGCGCCTGACGCCCGATAAGTACCTGCCGCACCGCTACGCGGGCGCCTCGGGCGACTTCAACCCGATCCACATCGACCCCGAGTTCGCCAAGGCCGTCGGCCTGCCGAACACGATCCTCCACGGCCTCTTCATGATGGGCTTGGTTGCCCGCGCGGCGACCGACGCGGGCGGCGGCGACCCGAAGGCGCTGAAGCGCCTCTCGGTGCAGTTCCGCGGCATGGGCGCGCCGGAGACGGAGATCGTCGTCAGCGGCACGGTCGAGTCGGTCGAGGGGGGCACGGCGACGATCGACGTGGTGGCGGCCCAGGGCGAGAACCAGACGATTCGCAACGCCGAGGCGGAAGTCGTAGTGGCGTAGGGCCGCCGGGCGCCCCCTGCCAAAACGCTCGGCAGGAGCCTCGCTTGAGTGTTTTGGCAGGGGCACCCGGCGCTCCTCCTAGACTTCAAGCATGCTTTCGCCTCGACAGGAGCTCATCCTCAAGGTGACCATCGATGCGTATCTCGCCTCGGGGCGGCCGGTGCCCTCCAAGGCCGTCGCGGGGAGGCCGGAGATCGAGTGGAGCGCCTCCACGGTGCGGGCCGAGCTGGCGGCGCTGGAGGCGGCCGGGTATCTGACCCATCCCCACACCTCGGCTGGCCGGGTGCCGACCGAGCTGGGCTACCGGCGGCACGTCGACCAGCTGATGGCCACCGGCGGGCCCAGCGTCGAAAGCGCGGTGGGGCTGGAGCTCTCGCGCCTGCGGCGCGAGCTCGGCGAGGCGATGCGGGAGACGACCGCGGCGCTGGCCCAGGTCACCGACCTGATGGCGCTGGTCACCGCTCCGCGCGGCGACATGCTCTACATGCACGGCCTCTCCCGCCTGCTCTCGGCCGAGCACCTGGCGGACCTGCCGCAGGTCGACGAGCTGATGGGCGTGCTCGAGGGGCGGGCGGCGGTGCTCGGGGCGCTGCGCTCGGCGCTCGAGGAGCAGTCGGTCTTCCTCTGGATCGGCGGCGAGAACCCGCAGCCGGAGCTGCGCTCGGTGAGCGTGGTCGGCGCCAACTACGGCCTCGGCCACCGCAATCTCGGCGCCGTCGGCGTCGTCGGCCCGCTGCGCATGGACTACGCGACGGCGATCGCCTCGGTGCGCGGCGCCGCCCGCGAGCTGTCGCGCTACTGCGAGACCGCATACGACGGCTGACCCGATGCCGCGCGACTACTACGAGCTGCTCGGCGTCCAGCGGGGCGCCTCCGGGGCGGAGGTGAAGCGGGCCTTCCGCAGGGTCGCCCGCGAGCTGCACCCCGACGTCAACGCCCATGACCCCGAGGCGGAGGAGAAGTTCAAGGCGGTGGCGGAGGCCTACGAGGTGCTCTCCGACCCCGAGCGGCGCCAGGTCTACGACCGCTTCGGCCACGAGGGCCTGCATGGCGGTGGCTTCCAGCCCGGCGCGGGGCCCGGCTCGCTGGAGGACCTGCTCGGCGCCGTCTTCGGCGGCGCCTTCGGCTTCGAGGTGCGGCGCGGGCCGCTGCGCGGCCAGGACCTCGTGCACGTGGTCGAGATCTCGGCGACGCAGGCGATGCTGGGCACGACGATCGAAGTCCCCAGCCACGACGGGGGGCGGGAGATCGAGCTGCCGCCGGGGGTGCAGCACGACGCTCAGCTCGCCCTGCGCGGGCACGGGCTGCCGGGGTCCGACGGCGGCCCCCCGGGCGACCTGCGCATCGTCGTCCACGTGGTCGTGCCGATCGACCTCTCCGAGGAGCAGCGCGAGCTCGCGGGGAGGCTCGAGGAGACGCTCGGGCCGCGTAACCTGCGCGGCGGCCGGCGTGCCGAGGACAGCGGCTTCTTCTCGCGCGCCTTCCGCCGCGCCTTCCATTGATCCGCCTGGCGGTGAGGTGCGCGCCCGAGCAGGCGGAGATCGTCCTCGCCGAGCTGGCCGTGCTGGCGCCGAACGGCGTCGAGGAGGAGCGGGGCCCGGGCTACGTCGAGTACGCGATCTACGGCGGCGAGGGGGAGCTGCCGGAGCTGGGGGAGATCGAGGTCGCCGCCGGCGACGGCCTGGTCGAGGTGGTCGCGACCGAGGTCCCCGACGACTGGGCCGACCGCTGGCAGGACTTCCACAAGCCCCTCCTCGTCGGCGGCCGGCTCTGGCTGCGCCCCTCCTGGGAGGCTCCCCGCGGTGACGCGATCGACCTCGTCGTCGACCCCGGCCGCGCCTTCGGCACCGGCGCCCACCCGACCACCCGCCTCTGCCTGGAGCACCTGCTGGAGCTCGCCGATGCCGGCGAGGCCAGCGGCCCCCTCACCGACCTCGGCACAGGCTCCGGCGTCCTCGCCATCGCCGCCGCCAAGCTCGGCTGGAGCCCGGTGAGCGCCTACGACCACGAGCCCGCCGCGATCGAGGCGGCAACCGCGAGCGCCGCCGCCAACGGTGTCGAGCTGGCGCTCGAACGCCGCAACCTCCGCGAGGCCCTCCCCAAGCTCGCCCCCACGGTCGTGGCCAACATGACCGCCCCCGTGCTGCGCGTCGTCGCGGAGCGGCTGAGCGCCGCCCCGCCCACGGCCTCGACGAGTCCTCTCCCGACTCCCGTCACGCTGATCTGCTCCGGCCTGCTGCCGCCCGAGCTGGACGGGATCGCCGCCGCCTTCGCCCCCGCCGGCCTCGCCGAGGCGAGCCGCCGCGTCGAGGGCGATTGGGCCGCCCTGCTCCTCCGCCGCGAATCTGCAATTACCGGGGCCAGAGAGGGGTAATTGCAGATTCGCGCCCGCCGCCGCGCCGCCGCGCGGGGCGATATGTTTCGCGCCGATGCTCGCGGCGATCGGCGATCCTGGTTACAAGCTCGCGGCCTTCCTGCACATCCTCGCGGTCGTGCTGGCCTTCGGCCCGACCTTCGGCTACGCCTTCTTCTTCTCGGTCGCACCGCAGTTCCCGCGCGCCACCCCGGCGATTCTCGCCGGCGTGCAGAGAGTCGACCGCTACCTGGTCAACCCGGGGATGATCGTGCTGCTGGGGGCCGGGATCTACGTCCTCGTCGACGGCCCCTGGGAGACGAGCGACGCCTTCATCGGCGTCGGCTTCCTGGCGATCATCGTCCTCTTCGCCCTCCAGCACGCCTTCTTCCAGCCGCAGACGCGCCGCGCCCGTGAGCTGGCCGAAAAGGACCTGAAGTCCGGCGACACGCTCGGCGACGAGTTCACCGCGCTGAGCGACCGGATCGGGAAGGTCGGCTCTCTCGCTGGCTTGATCGTCGTCGTGACGATCTTCTTCATGGTCTACAAGCCCTTCCTCTAGTGGACCGCTAGGGCCCCTGCCCTCCGCTGCCTCCCAGCTCGACGCCTCGCTCCCGGTCGCGATGTTCGACTCCGGCGTCGGCGGCCTCACCGTGCTCCACGAGTGCCTCGTCTCGCTGCCCGAGGAGGACTTCGTCTACCTCGGCGACACGGCCTGGTTCCCCTACGGGGTCAAGGACCCAGGCGAGCTGCGGGCGCGGGTTCGCTCGATCGGCGAGCTGCTGCTCGGCGGTCGGGCCAAGCTGCTGGTGATCGCCTGCAACACGGCCACCTCGATCGGCGAGGACGTCGCCCGCGAGGTCGCCGCCGCGCACGGGGTGGAGGTCGTGCCGGTGGTCGAGCCCCAGGCGGAGATCGCCGCGGCGATAACGGACAGCGGCCGGGTCGGCGTGCTGGCGACGCCGAACACGGTCGAGAGCGGCGCCTACCGGCGGGCGCTGGAGGAGCAGGGGCGGGCGCTCGAGGTAACCGAGGTCGAGGCGCCCGACCTGGCGCCGTTCATCCAGGACGGCTCGCCCTTCGACGAGGGCGTGATGACGATGGCGCGCGGCTACTGCGCGCCGCTGAAGCGAGCCGAGGTCGACACGCTGATCCTCGGCTGCACCCACTACCCGCTGGTCGCGCCGATGCTCCAGCGCGTCCTCGGCCGCGACGTGCGCCTGGTCAGCGGCGGCCACGCGGTCGCGGCGGCCGTGCAGCGCACCCTGGTCGCCCGAGGCCTCGCCCGCGAGCCCGACGGCGAGGGCGCCTACCGCTTCCTCTGCACGGGCGAGGTCGATTCGTTCCGCCGGCTCGGCACCCGCTTCCTGCAGATGCCGCTGGGCGAGGTCGAGCGGGTCGAGATCTCCGCCTGAGGCCGGCTCCCCGCGCCCTGCACGAGGTGGGCAACGCGATCGGCGTGAAGCGGGGCAACGCCCGCCCGTCGCCACGGGCTGGACGCTGGTCAGCGCCGACGTCGCCGGTCTCGTCTCCCGGGGCCTCGCGGTGGCGCCCGACGCCGCCGACTACCCTTAGGGCGGATGAGCGTTCTCGAGCAGGTGCAGGCCGACGTGCGGACCGCGATGAAGGCGGGCGACCGCGAGCGCGCCGCCGCCCTGCGCATGATCGTCGACTCGCTGCAGCAGGACGCCAAGCTGGGCGAGGGCGACGAGGTCGCGGTGCTCCAGCGCGAGCGCAAGAAGCGTCTCGAGGCGGCCGACGCCTACGCCGAGGCGGGGCGGGAGGACCGGGCGCGGGTCGAGCGCACGGAGGCCGGGCTGATCGAGGTCTACCTGCCGGCGCAGCTCTCCGACGAGGAGCTGGCCGAGCTGGTCGACGCCGCCGTCGCCGAGACCGGCGCCAGCGAGCAACGCCAGATGGGCCAGGTGATGTCGGCGCTGATGCCGAAGCTCGGCGGGCGCGCCGACGGCAAGCGGGTCAGCGCGGCGGTGCGTGAGCGGCTTGGCGCGTAGGCGGCTCACCCTCGACAACAGCGTGGCCGCCGAGCTGGCCGGCTCCGAGGACGCCGTGCTGCGCGAGCTGCGCGGGCACCTCGAGTGCGACCTGCACCTGCGCGGCAACGTGCTCACGCTCGACGGCGAACCCGACGACGTGCAGATGGCCGCCACCGTCGTCGACGAGCTGGTCGAGCTGATCGAGCAGGGACACGAGGTCGCCCCCGGCACGATCGAAGCGGTCGCGGGAGCGCTCGACGCCCACCGGAGCCCCGCCGAGATCCTCGAGGACGTCGTCTGGCGCCATCGCAACACCAAGGTCGCGCCGAAGACGCTCAACCAGAAGCGCTACGTGGACTCGATCCGCGATCACACGATCACCTTCGGCATCGGCCCGGCCGGCACCGGCAAGACCTTCCTCGCCGTGGCGATGGCGGCGGCGGCGCTCTCCGAGCGCCAGGTGCAGCGGGTCATCCTCACCCGGCCCGCCGTCGAGGCGGGCGAGCGGCTCGGCTTCCTCCCCGGCGACATCCAGGCCAAGGTCGACCCCTACCTGCGCCCCCTCTTCGACGCCCTCTTCGACATGCTCGACCCCGACCGGGTCAACGGCTACTTCGAGCGCGGCGTGATCGAGGTGGCGCCGCTGGCCTTCATGCGCGGCAGGGCGCAGCCTTCGGACACCGGCGTCCTCACACCGACCGGTTTCCGTCCAATGGGCGACCTTCGGGTTGGCGATCTCGCGATCGGGTCCGGCGGTAAGCCGACTCCCGTGCTTGGCGTGTATCCGCAGGGTCGCAAGGAGGTCTTTCGAGTGACGACGCAGGACGGTGCCAGCACTCTCTGCTGCGGCGAGCACCTCTGGCACGTCTCTACGGCATCGGATCGCCGCCGTGGGCGACCGGGGCGAGTGCTCGAAACGCGGGAGCTGGTGGGCGGGCTGCGGTCTGCGCACCGCTACGAATTGCCGCTCCTCTCCGGCCCGGCCGAGTTTCCGCCGCACGCGGTGCCGATGGACCCGTACGCGCTCGGATTGCTGCTCGGCGATGGCTGCATCGCGGGGAGCACGACACCGAGCTTCTCCACGGGGGATCCGGAGTTGGCGAGTGCCCTGGAGGGTGCCCTCGATGGCATAGAGCTTCGTCACCGCGGAGGCTTCGACTACGACCTCCACCACGTCGGCGGCCATCGCGGCGGGGCGATCGTGGCCAATCCGACGATGGCGGTGCTTCGCGACCTTGGCCTTGCCGGAACTCGATCGACGACCAAGTTCGTGCCCGATCTCTACCTGCGCAATGAGCCGGCGGTGCGCCATGCCCTGCTCCAGGGATTGCTCGACAGCGATGGCGGCCCGGTGGTGCAGCGAGAGCGGACCTGTCGGGTTCAGTACGTGACTTGCTCTGAGCGCCTTCGCGACGACGTCTGCTTCTTGGTCCGCTCCTTGGGCGGCGTCGCGTACGTGCGGCGACGGGAGGCGGCTGGCCGACGCCCGGGTTGGGCCCGAGGTCGGTTGGTTCGCCATCGCTCGGATGCGTTCGTCTTGGACCTGTGCCTGCCTGCGGAGATCGAGCCGTTTCGCCTTGAGCGCAAGCGCAAGCGCTACAGGGAGAGCGGAGCGGGCAGGCCGATGCGCTTCGTGCACGCGATCGAGCCGGCCGGGGAAGCCGAGACCGTTTGCATCCAGGTTGCTGCGGCGGACTCCCTCTATGTCACCGACGATTTCCTCGTTACGCACAACACCCTGAACGACTCCTTCGTGATCCTCGACGAGGCGCAGAACACCAGCCCCGAGCAGATGAAGATGTTCCTCACCCGGCTCGGCTTCAACTCGCGCATGGTGGTGACCGGGGACGTGACCCAGATCGACCTGCCCACCGACCAGCGCTCCGGGCTGGTGGTGGTCCGCGACATCCTCGGCGCCGTCCAGGACGTCTCCTTCGTCGAGTTCGGCGGCGAGGACGTGGTCCGCCACAAACTGGTCCAGCGCATCGTCGCCGCCTACGACGAGCACGGCAGCCGCGAGCGCGCCGCCCGGGCCGAACACGGCCCGACGCCGGGACCTTGAGCGTCGACCTCTCCGACGTGCCGCCAGGGTTGCGCCGGCCCGTGAGCGCCGCTCTCGCCGCGGCCGGCGTCGCCGACGGCCACCTCGCGGTGGAGCTGGTCGGGGCGGAGCGCATCCGGGCGCTGAACCGCGAGCACCGCGGCCGCGACGCAGTGACGGACGTGCTCGCCTTCCCCGTCGACGGCGCCGGGCCGGCGCCCGGCCCGCGCGAGCTGGGCGACGTGGCGATCTGCCCGCGGCGCTGCGACGACCTGACCGAGGCGGCGGTGCACGGCGTGCTGCACCTGTGCGGCTTCGACCACGAGGCCGACGCGGGGGAGATGCTGGCCTTGCAGGCCGAGGTCATGGCGGGGCTGGCGTGACGCGGGCCGGCTTCGTCGGCCTCGCGGGCCGGCCCAACGTCGGCAAGTCGACGCTGGTCAACGCGATCGTCGGCAGCCGCGTGGCGATCGTCTCGATGCGCCCGCAGACGACCCGGCGGGCGATCCGCGGCATCCATACCGACGCCGAGGCCGGGCGCCAGCTCGTCCTCGTCGACCTGCCCGGGGTGCAGAAGCCGCGCGACGTGCTCACCGAGCGGATGCAGCGGCGGGTCGAGCGCGAGCTGGCCGACTCCGACGTCTCCCTCTTCGTCGTCGACGGGGCGCAGGGGGTCGGCCCCGGCGACCGCTTCATCGCCAGCGCCCTGCTCGGCGCCGGTCCGCGCCTGCCGACGGTCTGCGCGGTCAACAAGGTCGACCGGGTGGGGCCGAACGAGCTGGTCCCCGTCCTCGCCGAGGCGGCCGAGCTGGACGGGGTGGACGAGGTCTTCCCGATCTCCGCCCGCGGCGGCGAGGGCCTCGACGAGCTGGTCGCGCGGCTCGCCGAGCTGGTGCCCGAGGGCCCCCTCCTCTACCCGCCGCAGGATCGCAGCGACCAGTCCTCGGAGCTGCTGCTCGCCGAGCTGATCCGCGAACAGGTGCTCAACCGCACCCGCGAGGAGATCCCCCACTCCGTCGAGGTGGTCGTCGGCGAGGTCGAGCGGCGCGACGACGGCCTGGTCGCGGTCGTCGCCGAGATCTGGGCCGAGACCGAGTCCCAGAAGGGCATCCTGATCGGCAGGGGCGGCAGGAAGGTCGCCGAGATCGGCACCGCCGCCCGCGCCTCGCTCGAAGCCGAGCTGGGCGCCAAGGTCCACCTCGACCTCCAGGTCCGCGTCCGCGACCGCTGGCGCCGCGACGACGGCCTGCTCGACCGCCTCGGCATCGAGTGAGGCGATGGGGACGCCCTCGCCCGGGGGATGTCGCGCCGGTCGGCGCGACGATTTGAGCACCCGCCCGTTCGAGGGCAGCCACTCCCTGTCATACGATTGCCCGGTGTTCGAGCGGGTGAAATTCGACGAGCGCGGGCTGGTGCCCGTGGTGGCGCAGGATCACTCCACCGGAGAGGTGCTGACGCTGGCCTATGCCAATGAGGAGTCCCTGCGGTTGACGCTGGAGACGGGGGAGATCCACTTCTACAGCCGTTCGCGAGGAAAGCTCTGGTGGAAGGGCGAAGAGTCGGGCAACGTGCTGAAGCTGCGCCAGCTGCGCCTCGACTGCGACGGCGACGCGGTCGTCGCCCTGGTCGAGCCGGCCGGGCCCGCCTGCCACACCGGCGAGCGCAGCTGCTTCTACCGCGAGCTCGAGGGCGGCGAGCCGGACCCGGCGGCTCACGAGGCGCTGGCGGCGCTGGAGCGGACGCTGCGCGGCCGTGCCGCCGAGCGCCCCGAGGGCAGCTACACGGTGGAGCTGCTCGACGACCCGGGGCGGATCGGCGAGAAGGTCGCCGAGGAGGCCGAGGAGGTCGTCCGCGCCGCCCGCGAGGAGAGCGACGAGCGGGTCGCCGAGGAGGCCGCCGACCTGCTCTACCACCTCGCCGTGCTGCTCGTCTCGCGCGAGGTTTCGCAGGCGGCGGCGCTGGAGGTGCTGAATGGCCGTCGCCGCTGATCCCGGCCTGGAGCTGGAGCCGAGCCGCGAGCGGGCCCGGGCGCTGGCCGCCGAGGGCAACGTGGTCCCCGTCCGCGCTCGTTTACTGGACGACACCGAGACGCCGGTCTCGGCCTTCCTCAAGCTGCGCGCCGGCGAGCCGGCGGGCGCTCCCTGCTTCCTGCTCGAGTCGGCCGAGCAGGGCCAGGTCGGCCGCTACTCCTTCGTCGGCTTCGGCCCCCGCGCGGTGCTGCGCTGGAGCGACGGGGTGCTCGTCGAGGACGGGGAGGCGCGCGAGGCGCCCGATCCCTACGCCGCCGTCGCCGAGCGCATGGCGCGCTTCCGCCCGGCGCCGGTGGAGGGGCTGCCGCCGTTCAGCGGCGGCGCCGTGGGCTTCTTCGGCTACGACCTGGTGCGGGCGGTCGAGCCGCTCGGCGAGCCCAACCCCGACCCCGTCGGCCTGCCCGACATGGCGCTGATGGTCACCGACCTGCTGCTCGTCTTCGACCACCTCCGCCACGAGCTGACGATCGTCTCCTGCGCCTTCGTCGAGGACGAGGGCGGCATCGACGCTGCCTACGAGCGCGCCGCCGAGGCGATCGCCGAGGCGCGCCGGCGGCTGCGCGGCCCCGTCCCCGCCCCCGAGCGCGCCGCCGTCGCCGAGCCGCCCAGCTTCGTCGCCAACATGGAGCGGCGGGAGTTCGAAGCCGCGGTCGAGCGGATCGTCGCCTACGTGCACGCCGGCGACGCCTTCCAGGTCGTCCCCTCGCAGCGCTTCAGCGCCAGCTCGCCAATCGAGGCGTTCTCGGTCTACCGCGGCCTGCGCGTCGTCAACCCCTCCCCGTACATGTACTTCCTCGACTTCGGCGACTTCCAGATCGCCGGCGCCTCTCCCGAGCCGCTCGTCAAGGTCGTCGGCGACCGCGTCGAGACGCGGCCGATCGCCGGCACCTACCCGCGCGGCTCCGACGAGGAGGAGGACCGCCGCCTCGCCGAGCGCCTCGTCGCCGACCCCAAGGAGCGAGCCGAGCACGTGATGCTGGTCGACCTCGGCCGCAACGACCTGGGCCGGGTCTGCGAGTACGGCTCGGTGAAGGTCGACGAGCTGATGGTCGTCGAGACCTACTCGCACGTGCTGCACATCGTCAGCCAGGTTTCGGGCAGGCTGCGCGAGGGCGTCGCGGCGATGGACGTGCTGCGCTCGGCGCTGCCCGCCGGCACCCTCTCCGGCGCGCCCAAGGTGCGGGCGATGCAGATCGTCGACGAGCTGGAGCCGGTCAAGCGCGGCTCCTACGGGGGCGCGATCGGCTACCTCTCCTGGAACGGCGACCTCGACACGGCGATCCACATCCGCACCGTCGTCGCCAAGGACGGCCGCCTGCACGTGCAGGCCGGCGGCGGCACCGTCGCCGACGCCAAGCCGGCCTACGAGTACAACGAGTCCGTCAACAAGGCCAAGGCCGTCTTCCGCGCGGTCGAGCTGGCCTGCGAGCAGCCCGACTGGGCGTGAGCCGATGCGCGTGCTGACGATCGACAACTACGACTCCTTCACCTACAACCTGGTCCAGTACCTGGGCGAGCTGGGGGCCGAGGTCGAGGTCGTGCGCAACGACAGGGCGACCGTGGAGGAGCTGCTGGAGCGCGGCGCCGACCGCCTTGTCGTCTCGCCGGGCCCCTGCACGCCGGCCGAGGCGGGCATCTCGGTCGAGGCGATCCGCCGCTTCGCCGAGGCGGGCACGCCGGTGCTGGGCGTCTGCCTCGGCCACCAGTCGCTGGTCGAGGCCTTCGGCGGCAGCACGATCCAGGGCGAGCCGGTCCACGGCAAGGAGGCCGAGATCGAGCACGACGGCCGTACGGTCTACGCGGGCCTGCCGAGCCCGCTGGTCGCCGGCCGCTATCACTCCCTCGTCGTCCACCCCGACCTGCCCGGCGAGCTGGAGCTGAGCGCCAGCCTCGGCGACGTGGTGATGGGCGCCCGCCACCGCGAGCTGCCCGCCGAGGGCGTCCAGTTCCACCCCGAGTCGGTCCTCACCCCGCAGGGCAAATCGTTGCTCGCCAACTTCCTCGAGGACCAAAAATGAGCTCCGGTGCGCCTTTTGAACCTGTGGGGTACATAAGGCGCACCGGAACGGGGGGGGTATGGCCAACGACGTAGTCACCCGGGCGATCGACGCGGTCTGCGCCGGCGATCACCTCACCGCCGACCACGCGGCGGCGGTGCTCGCCGAGATCATGGAGGGGCGGGCGAGCGAGGTGCAGACCGGCGCCTTCCTGGTCGCCCTGCGGGCGAAGGGGGAGACCGTGCCCGAGCTGGTCGGACTGGCCCGCACGATGCGCTCGCTGGCGACGCCGGTCGCGACCCGGCGCACCGACCTCGTCGACACCGCCGGCACGGGCGGCGGCCCCTCGACCTTCAACGTCTCGACCAGCGCGGCGCTGGTCGCCGCCGCGGCCGGCTGCGCCGTCGCCAAGCACGGCAACCGCTCCCACACGAGCAATTGCGGCTCCGCCGAGCTGCTCGAGGCGCTCGGCGTCGACATCGAGCTGGACCCCGAGCAGGTCGGCCGTTGCATCGACGAGGTCGGCTTCGGCTTCATGTTCGCGCCGCGCCACCACAGGGCAATGGCGCACGTCGTGCCGGTGCGCAGGGCGCTCGCCGTGCGGACGATCTTCAACTTCCTCGGGCCGCTGACCAACCCGGCCGGGGCGACCCGGCAGCTGCTCGGCGTCTCCGACCGCCACTACCAGGAGACGATCGCCGAGGCGCTGGTCGGCCTGGGCAGCGAGCGGGCGATGGTCGTCGCCGCCGAGGACGGCCTCGACGAGATCTCGCTCTCGGCGCGCACGCGCGCGATCGAGGTCGAGGGGGGGCGGACCTTCGAGAGCTTCGTCGAGCCGGGCGACTTCGGCTTCGCCGAGGCGGAGCTGGAGTACGTCGCCGGCGGCACGCCGGAGGAGAACGCGAGCGCGACCCGCGCCGTGCTCGCCGGCGAGCCCGGCCCGCGCCGCCACCTCGTGCTGCTCAACGCCGGCGCCGCGATCTACGTCGGCGGCCGTGCAGGGAGCCTCGGCGAGGGGGTCGAGAAGGCGAGCGAGGCGATCGACTCGGGCGCCGCCCGCGAGCTGCTCGCCCGCCTGGTTGCCGCGACCGCCGCGGCCGGCGACTAGGCTTTGCCCTTCAGGTGGCGATGATCGAGCAGCTGATCGCGGTCGCGCGCGAGGGGGTGGAGGAGCGCCGCGGGCAAGTCCCGCAGGCGGACCTCGAATCGCGCCTCTCCGCACGCGGCGAGGATCGGCCCTTCAGCGAGGCGCTGGTGCGGCCGGGCCTCTCGCTGATCGCCGAGTTCAAGCGCCGCTCGCCGAGCGCCGGGGAGATCTCCGCCGCGGCCGGCGTCGCCGCGCAGGTCGGCGCCTACGAGCGCGGCGGCGCGGCGGCGCTCTCGGTGCTGACCGACAAGCGCCACTTCGGCGGCTCGCTGGAGGACCTGCGCGCCGCCCGGGGGGCCTGCGACCTGCCGATCCTGCGCAAGGACTTCATCGTCGACCCCTACCAGTTGCTCGAGGCGGCGGTGAACGGGGCCGACGCGGTGCTGCTCATCGTCCGCGCTCTCGGCGACCGCGAGCTGGCGGCCCTGTACGGGGAGGCGCGCGGGCTCGACCTCGACTGCCTGGTCGAGGTTCACGACGGCGAGGAGCTGGAGCGGGCGCTGGCGCTCGACGCCGACGCGATCGGGATCAACAACCGCGACCTCGACGAGGGCACGGTCGACGTCTCGCGCACCTACGAGCTGATGCCCGACGTGCCGGCCGGCAAGACCGTCGTCGCCGAGAGCGGCATCTCCACCCGCGCCGAGCTGGAGGAGCTCGAACGCGTCGGCGTCGACGCGGTGCTGATCGGCGGCGCGCTGATGAGCGCCGCCGACCCGGAGGCGAAGACGCGCGAGCTGGCCGGGCTCGACGAGGGCACCCGCGAGCACCATCTACCCTGAGGGTCCCTCATCTTTAGAAGAATTTTGAGGAGGTGGTGGAGTATCGACGCGATGAGGCGCTTCTTTCGCACGTCGTTTGGATCCGCTCTCCTCGGCGGTGCGGTCGTCGGCGCCTTCGGTTGGGTGGCGATCGCGGCGGGGTGGATCGAGTCCGAGGGCGGCACGACGACGACGGTGAGGAGCGGCACCGCCGCGGCGCCGATCTCGGTCGAGGACGACGGCGGCGTCAACCTGATCAACGAGATCTACCGCCGCGACGGGCGCGGCGTCGCCTTCATCGAAGCCTCGCGCCCGGGCGACGAATCTCCCCAGTTCAACCCGTTCGGCCCCGAACCCGAAGGCGGCGGCACCGCGACCGGCTCCGGCTTCCTGATCGACCGGAAGGGTCACGTGGTGACCAACAGTCACGTGGTCGAAGGCGCCGACCGGGTGAGGGTTACGCTCGGCGCCGAGGAGACCAGCCACCCGGCCGAGGTGATCGGCACCGACCCGGCGACCGACGTCGCCCTGCTCAGGATCGACGTCCCGACCGAGCGGCTGCACCCGCTGGCGCTCGGCGACTCCTCGGAGGTGGTGGTCGGCGACTCGGTGGTCGCGATCGGCAACCCCTTCGGCCTCGACCGCACCGTGACCAGCGGCATCGTCTCCGCCCTGCAGCGCCAGATCCAGGCGCCGAACGGCTTCTCGATCTCCAACGTGATCCAGACCGACGCGGCGATCAACCCCGGCAACTCGGGGGGGCCGCTGATCGACGCGACGGGCTCGGTGATCGGCATCAACTCGCAGATCCAGACCGGCGGCGGCAGCGGCGGCAACGTCGGCATCGGCTTCGCCGTGCCGATCGACACCGCCCGCGAGGTGGTTCGCCAGCTCAAGCAGGACGGCGAGGTCGAGCACGCCTTCATCGGCATCACCGGCGGCAGCGTCACCCCGACGCTCGCCAAAGCGTTGAAACTGCGCGTCGACAAAGGCGTCCTGGTCAACGAAGTGGTCGAGGACGGCCCGGCCGACGAGGCGGGGGTGCAGGGGGGCGACACCGAGGCGACAATAGAAGGCGCCGAAGTGCGCACCGGCGGCGACGTGATCGTCGAGATCGACGGCGAGCCGGTCACCTCGATGGACGACGTGATCGACGCCGTCAACGCGGCGCGGCCCGGCGACCGGATGAGGCTGAAAGTCGTCCACGACGACGGCGAGAAGAAAGCCCTGGCCGTCACCCTGGGCGTCCGCCCCGATTCGGCGAAATAGACCCCCCGCCGAAGGGGCGACATGTCGCCCCATGGGGCGACATTTCGCCCCTTCGGCGGGGGAGGCGAGGCGGCCTCGCGTACCCTGGGGCGTATGCGGGTGAAGGTCTGCGGGATCACCAACCTGGACGACGCGGCGGAGGCCGTGCGGCTGGGCGCCTGGGCGATCGGGCTGATCCACTACGAGAGGAGCCCGAGGGCCTGCCCGCCGGACGAGGCGACGGCGATCTGCGCGGCGTTCCGGCGCAAGTGCGAGGTCGTCGGGGTCTTCGTCAACCCCGAGCTGGACGAGGTGGCGAAGGCCGTCGAGGGGGCGGGGCTGACGATGGTGCAGCTGAGCGGCGCCGAGGGGCCGCAGCTCTGCGCCGAGGTGGCGCGGCGCGCGGGCGTGAAGGTGGTCAAGGCGATCCACGTCGCCAGCGCCGCCGAGGTGCACGGGGCGGAGGCCTTCCGGACCGACTTCCACCTCTTCGACCGGCGCGGGCGCGGCCTCTGGGGGGGGACCGGGCAGAGCTTCGACTGGACGCTGCTGCGCGACCGCCGCTCCGAGGTGCCGGCGATCGTCGCCGGCGGGCTGCGGCCCGACAACGTCGCCACCGCGATCGAGATCGCCCGTCCCTACGCTGTCGACGTGGCCAGCGGGGTCGAGGCGGAGCCGGGCCGCAAGGACCATGCCGCGATGGCGGCGTTCTTCGCGGCGGCGCGGGCGGCTAGCGTTACCGCGCGATGAGCGCCGCCGAGGAGCGATTCGGGCCCTACGGGGGCCGCTACGTGCCCGAGACGCTGATCGCGGCCCTCGACGAGCTCAGTGCCGCCTGGGCCGAGGCGCGCGAGGACGCCGCCTTCGACGAGCGGCTGCGCCTGCTGCACCGCGACTTCGTCGGACGGCCGACGCCGCTCTACCTGGCCGAGCGGCTCTCCGAGCGCGCCGGCCGCCGCGTCTACCTCAAGCGCGAGGACCTCGCCCACACCGGCGCCCACAAGATCAACAACGCGATCGGCCAGGCGCTGCTCGCCGAGCGGATGGGCAAGCGCCGCGTCATCGCCGAGACCGGCGCTGGCCAGCACGGCGTCGCCACCGCGACCGCCTGCGCCCTGCTCGGCCTCGAGTGCGTCGTCTACATGGGCGAGGAGGACATCCGCCGCCAGCGGCCCAACGTCGAGCGGATGGGCTTGCTCGGCGCCGAGGTGGTGCCGGTGGGGGCGGGCGCGCGGACGCTGAAGGAGGCGGTCAGCGCCGCGATCCGCGACTGGGTCGCCAAGGTCGAGACGACGCACTACATCATCGGCTCGGCCGTGGGCCCGGCGCCCTATCCCGCCTTGGTGCGCGACCTCCAGCGCGTGATCGGCGAGGAGGCACGCGCGCAGGCGCTCGCCGCCGAGGGCTCGCTTCCGGCCCGGGTGGTCGCCTGCGTGGGCGGCGGCTCCAACGCGATCGGCATCTTCACCCCCTTCCTCGCGGACGGCGAGGTCGAGCTGATCGGGGTGGAGGCGGCCGGCGAGGGACTGGAGAGCGGGCGCCACGGCGCCTCGCTCGGCGCCGGCGGCACCGGCGTCCTGCACGGCTCCCTCTCCGCGGTGATCGCCGACGAGGAGGGCCAGATCCTCGAGGCGCACTCGGTTTCCGCCGGGCTCGACTACCCGGGGGTGGGCCCCGAGCACGCCTACCTGCGCGACACGGGTCGGGCCAGCTACTTCTCGGTCACCGACGACCAGGCGCTGGCGGCCTTCGCGACGCTCTCGCTGTTGGAGGGGATCGTCCCGGCGCTCGAGTCGGCCCACGCGATCGCCTGGCTGCTGGAGAACGGCGGCGGGGATGGCTACGACATCCTCTGCCTATCCGGGCGCGGCGACAAGGATCTCGCCGAGGCGATCGCGATGGGGGTCGGGCGGTGACCCCGGAGCGGCCCGGCGCCGCGACGATCCGGGGGGCATCCTGATGGCTGGGGTCGCCACGACGGGGGCGGCTCGCATCGAGGCGGCGTTCCGATCCGCGAAGGACGAGAGCCGCGCGGCGCTGATGCCGTATTTGATGGCCGGGTATCCCGACCGGGAGACGTCGCTGGCCGTGGCAGAGGCGTATGCGGAGACGGCGGACCTGGTCGAGCTGGGAATCCCGTTCTCGGATCCACTCGCCGACGGGCCGACGATCCATGCGGCGGCCACGGAGGCTCTGGCGGCAGGGGCGACGCTGGAGACGGCGATCGAGGTCTGCGAGGCGATCTCGGCGCGCGTGCCCGTGGTGCTCATGGTCTACTCGAACATGGTGCTCTCGCACGGCGGGGCCGCGTCGTTCGGGAAGCGGGCGCTGGCGGCGGGAGCTGCCGGGGCGATCGTGCCCGACCTGCCGCTGGAGGAGGCGGAGCCGGTGCGGGAGGCCTTCTCGGACGCCGGGTTGGCCCTGGTGCCGCTCGTCGCCCCGACCACCCCCGCCGAGCGCCGGGCTCGAATCTGCGTCGCCGCCGAGGGGTTCGTCTACGTGGTTTCAACCGTCGGGACGACCGGTGAGCGCGAGGAGCTGCCGCCCGGGCTGGCCGAGCTCGTCACGGCGACCAAGCGCCAGGCCGGCGTGCCGGTGGCGGTCGGCTTCGGCATCGGCACCGCCGAGCGGGCCGCCCAGATCGGCGAGATTGCCGACGGCGTCATCGTCGGCAGCCGCCTGGTCCGCGCCGCGGGCGAGGCGGGTGGCGCCGAGGCCGCCGCCGAGAGCGTCGCCGCCTTCCTGCGCGAGACGCGGGCCGCCCTAGCCAGCGGTTAGGATGCGCGCCGCATGGGAATGGTCGTGACGCTCTTCTTGGCCCTCGCCGCGACGACGCTGTCCTACGCCCTCGGGCAGGGCGGGCCGGTGGCGGGCCTGGTCTTCTTCACGGTGCTGCTGATCGGCGCCGTGCTGCGGGTCGTCCGGCCCCCCGCCTAGCCGGGAGGGATCGGGGCTGGGGGATCGCCCTCAGGCGCGCGTCGCCGTCACCTCGACGTACTCGGGCTCGAGGACCAGCGCCCGGTCGCCGGCGGTGTTCGCCTCCTCCAGGTAGCCGCGCAGGTCGGCCTCCAGCGCCGCTTCCCCGTCCGGGCCCACCCGTTCGAAGGCGACCTTGGTCGGCCCGAAGTAGGTGCGGAAGAAGTCGAGCCAGTGGTCGACCGAGCGGAAGACCTGGCGCGAGCGCTTGCGCTCGATCCGCAGCTCGCCGACGCCGTCGCCGAAGTACTCGCGCAGGTTCTCCTCCACTCCCCAGAGCAGCGGCGGCCTGATCCCGGGCGGCGGCGGCGCGTGCTCGGCCATCGTCCTGAACAGCTTGCCGACGCTGCCCTCGGGGACCCAGTTGGCCATGCCGATGCGACCGCCCGGCTTGGTCACGCGCAGCAGCTCGGCCGCCGTCCGCTCGTGCTCGGGGACGAACATCGCGCCGAAGATCGAGATCGTCACGTCGAAGGCGGCGTCGCCGAAGGGCAGCTCGGCGGCGTCACCCTCGACGAACTCGACGTCGAGGCGCTCGGCGGCGGCCCGCTCGCGTCCGCGCGCCAGCAGCGCCGGCACGAAGTCGACCCCGACCGTGTTGCCCCAGGCGCGCCGCGCCGCCGCGAGGGCCCCGTTGCCGCTGCCGCAGGCCACGTCGAGCACCCGCTCGTCGGGCACGATGCCCATCGCTTCGACCAGCTCCTCGGCGACCATCTCGACCTGCCCGGCGACCATCGCGAAGTCGCCCTCCGACCAGGTTTTCTGCTGCGCCGCCCGCGCCGCCGCCAGATCCACCGTCTCGCCCATCGTCGCTCCTTTCTCGGTGCGTCGAATCTCCTCTTGGCAGGGGGGCATTCGATGCACCCGGGGTGTGGGGACGAAGTTAGCGGGTGAGCGCGGGCGTGTCACGGCTAACCTGGGGGCGATGCGGATCGGCGTGCTCACCGGCGGCGGGGACTGTCCTGGCCTGAACGCGGTGATCAGGGCGATCGTGCGCAAGGGGGTCGAACGCCGCGGGCACGAGTTCGTCGGCTACCGCGACGGCTGGCGCGGCCCGTTGGAGGACGACAGCGCGCCGCTCGGCGTGCCGGAGGTGCGCGGCATCCTGCCGCGCGGGGGGACCATCCTCGGCGCCTCGCGGACCAACCCGTTCAAGCAGGACGGCGGGGCGGAGCGGCTCGTCGCCAACCTCGAGGCGGCGGGGGTGGAGGGGCTGATCGCGATCGGCGGCGAGGACACGCTCGGCGCGGCCGCGCGGCTGCACACCGAGCACGGCGTGCCGGTGGTCGGCGTGCCGAAGACGATCGACAACGACCTCGGCGCCACCGACTACACCTTCGGCTTCGACACCGCGGTCAACATCGCGATGGAGGCGATCGACCGCCTGCACACCACGGCGGGCAGCCACCACCGCGTCCTGATCGCCGAGGTGATGGGCCGGCACGCCGGCTGGATCGCCTTCCACTCGGGCCTCGCCGGTGGCGCCAACGTGATCCTCATCCCCGAGCAGCCCTTCGACGTGGAGCGGGTCTGCGAGTTCGTCGGCCGCCGCTTCGAGAGCAACTACGCGCCGATCCTCGTCGTCGCCGAGGGTGCCCAGCCGGTTGGCGGCATCCCCGAGACGCAGGACCAGGGCCGCGACGAGTTCGGCCACGTCAGGCTCGGCGGCATCGCCCACTGGCTCGAGAGCGAGATCGAACGGCGCACGGGCAAGGAGGCGCGGGCGACGGTGCTCGGCCACGTCCAGCGCGGCGGCACGCCGACCGCCTTCGACCGGGTGCTGGCGACGCGCTTCGGCCTGCACGCGATCGACGCGATCGACGCGGCCGAGTGGGGCAAGATGACGGCGCTGCGCGGCACCGACATCCGGCTGGTCGGCCTCGACGAGGCGACGGCGGAGCTGAAGACGGTGCCGGAGGCGCTTTACTCGGAGGCCGAGGTCTTCTTTGGCTAGGGGCGAGGCAGGGGGAGCGGCGGGTGCCCCCTCCCAAAACGCTCGGCAGGAGCCTCGCTGGAGTGTTTTGGGAGGGGGCACCCGCCGCTCTTCCGTCTCGCGCAAGGCCATTGGGCTGGCTGCCGTTGCTCTGGCGGTGATGGTTGCTTCGTTGGGGTGTGGAGAGAGCGGGGTGACTGAGGATGCAACCGTGACCGCTTACGTGGCGGAGCCGCTTTGCTCGGAAGCTCAGCGGGAGCTTGCGGGGGCGCGGGGCCCTGCCGGGGAGCTTCGGGTGCGAGCTGTTTGCCTGCCGGATCCCCGCAGCGGGGAAAAGCTCGACCTCGCGACGATCGGTGCGAATGCCCGAAGCGCCACTGAGGACTCGACCGCGATCGCCTACATAGAAGCCCTAGATCCTCCCGCCAACCGCTTCTCCGAACCGATCCTCGAAACCGCCGAGCTCGCCGGCATCTACCGAAGCTCCGGCCAAAAGGCGATGACGCAGCTCCTAGAAGCCATCCAAGCCTGGGACGGCGGCTCCCTTAGGAAGTCAGTGCGCGACAGCTTCAACCCTTGAGCTCAAGCTTCGGAGCCCGGCCCTCTCTCCGCCTAGAGCAAATCGGCGAGCGCCTCGTCCAGCTCCGGATGCCTGAACTCGTACCCCAGATCCAGCGCCCGCCGCGGCAGCACCCGCTGCCCACCCCGCAGCACCGCCCCGAACTCCCTGCCGTACATCAGGTCCAGCGTCACCCCCGGCACCGGGATGACGGCGGGGCGACCCAGGGCGCGGCCCAGCGCCTTCGAGAACGCCCGGTTGGTCACCGGGTTGGGCGCGGTCGAGTTGACGACGCCGCTCACCCGCTCCTCGTCCAGGGCCCAGAGCAGGATGCCGACCTCGTCGTCGACGTGGACCCAGGAGACGTACTGGGCGCCGCCGGCGAGCGGCCCGCCGAGGCCGAGCCTGAAGGGCGGCAGCAGCTGGCCGAGGAAGCCGCCGCGCGGGTCGAGCACATGGCCGGTGCGGACGACGACGAGGCGCACGCCGCTCGCCTCCACCTCTCGCGCCGCCCTCTCCCACTCGCGCGTCACCTCGGCGTCGAAGCCCTCGCCCGGCTCGCTCGACTCGTCGACGATCGCCCCGCCGCGGTCGCCGTACCAGCCGATCGCCGACTGGCTGACCAGCACCCGCGGCTTGCGCTCCAGGCCGGCGATCGCGCCCGCCAGGTTGTGGGTGCCGGTGCGGCGGCTCTCGATGATCCGCCGCTTGGCCTCGTCGGTCCAGCGCTGGTCGATCTTCTCGCCGAGCAGGTTGACGACGCCGTCGACGCCCTCGAAGGCGGCGGCGGGCGGTCGTTCGAGCGTCGGCTCCCAGGCGTGCCAGACGACGCCGGGATTGGTCCGCCGCGCCCGCGCCGGGTCCCGCGTCAGTCCCGCCACCGTGTCGCCCCGGGCGAGCAGCGCATCGCACAGCGCCGCCCCGATGAAGCCGCTGGCTCCGGTGACGAGGACCTTCACGGCGGCTAGTGGTCCATCCTGTAAGTCCCGTGCCGATATGGCGAGCGAAAACCGAGCACGCCGCGGACGCAGGGAGGCCGAATAGTGGGCACTATTCGGCCGA
>Ga0299914_10000688_pt1 | contig 20981 bp, 19 predicted proteins | sample RVTome_10_FD_201361 | JGI IMG/M metagenome (GOLD analysis project Ga0299914, IMG submission 201361) | Soil microbial communities from uranium-contaminated site in the Upper Colorado River Basin, Wyoming, United States - RVT153D57 (version 2) ...
GGACGTGCCGGATGCAGGAATCACAGCGTTGCGACCACATATGCCCTGGTCATGGTCAGGGCCAGTCTGATTGGGGTGGAGCTGAGGGGATTCGAACCCCTGACCCCCTCTGATGGACGGACCCTGTGGACCGTTCGTCCGATCTCGGTCGATCTCGACCGAACCCGCTCGATCGGAGGTCGCAGCCACGAATCGAGCCATTGCCGGAGGCTCACGCTACCCGATGGTCTCGGAGGGGCTCGGGGAATGTCGCGCGTTCTTTATGCTGACTTTGTGGTGAGCGCCCCCTCGACAGCGGCGGCTGGCAGCGCGCGCCTGGCCCTCCAGAAAGGTTCTTGCACCGTGCTTGAGCCGGTTACGGCCAGGCCCTAACCCACGCCTCGATCAGTCGCGGGGCGATTCTCTATTTGGGCGCTGAGCACCTTAAGTCCTTCGAGGTAGATCTCGGAGAACGTGGGGAACGGCTGGATCGTGTCGAGCAGTGCTCCGAGTGGGATCTGGGCACGGATGGCGAGCGTCGCCTGTTGCAGCCATTCCCCCGCCTCTGGCCCGAGTGCGTACGCGCCGGTCAGGCATGCGCCGTCGCTGAGCAGGTCGCATCACGGGTTCCTTCCTCGAGGGTGCCGAGGGGAGACTTCAGCAGTGGCACCGTGTCTTGCGATGCGTTGCGTAGCCCGGAAAGGATCAAGGACTCGGACAGTTGTACCAGTACCGCATCGATGACGTCCGGGTCGGCACAGGTCAATGTGGGGACTCTGCGTGCCAGCCGATCGAGTTCCGCTTCGATGACTCTGCGGTTGCGGCTGTGCACTTCGGCTATGAGACTCGACTTGAGATCGTGCGGACGCCAGGAACGGTGGCGAGCACCGAGTGGTGGATCAGTGGGCCACCCACAGGGTAGAAACCAATACGAGTCCACACCATGGTCGGGGTGCGGCACTCGCCGATCGTCGGCGTCACGGAGCACCCCGAGGATGGCTCGCATCTCTTGCAGCGCCTGGGAGCTGGTCCGCTCGATGGCGACCAACGTCTCGCGTGCCCGGTCCGGCCGCTTGTCGAGCACGTGCGCGGTGACACCGGCCTGGACGTTGATGATCGCGATGGCGTGAGCGACGGTGTCGTGGACCTCACGGGCGATCCGCAGCCGTTCGGCGTCGACCCGTGAACGAGCCTCCTCCTCCCGAGTCCGTTCAGCCCTCTCAGCACGTTCCTGAGCCTCTGCAGCGATGAACCGCCGCGACCGGACCGACTCACCAAGGGCAGCGCTCATGACCGACGCGCCGATCCGGAAGAAGACCCATCCGATGGCCTCCGGGGGTTCGATGTCGGTCGCGGCCACCAGCCAGCCGATGCTCAGCACCGTGATTCCCACGCCGGCGATCACCAGCGAGCGGCGACCATCGCCGTAGGCGGTCAGCGTGTACAGGGCGACGAAGAGACCGAGCCAGCCGGGGCCGTCCGGGAAGTCGAGGCTGTAGTACGCCAGGCTGGCGAGCCCGGCCGTCACGAACACCGGCACCGGCCATCGGCGGCGGCCGGCGACGACCACGCCACTCACGATCAGCAGGAGGTATCCCAGGTTGCCCAAGTCAGTGAGAGGCCGCGCCATCTCGGCGGGATCGCGGCTCACGGTGCCCTGCACCTGCATCACGGTGATGAAGAGCGCGAGCAACACGTCCTGCACCAGAGCAGGTACGCGGAACGACGCCGCGCGGTGTTGCATGCCTCGATCATAGGAATCCCGCGCGGGCATGACCCCAGCCGGAAGCGCGACGACCTACGACGACGAGCGTGACCAGGAACGTGCCGCCTACGCAGAGCTGCGTACCTACTGCCATCCACTGTTGGACGACTCGCCCACGTCGTCGGCGTGACGATCGGTTCCGGGAGACCGAGAACGCGGGGACACGTCCTGGAGTCGATGTCCTGGAGCTCCGTGTGACCGATGAGGGTCGCCGGTACGCACCAGCTGGTGACCCCGCTCGCCCGCACCGACCACCCGAGCATCCGGCCAGCAACGGCACCGGCAGCTCGGCCCGGCCCGGCCGCGGGATCCTCGGCATGCGCGAGCGCTGTCAACTCCTGGGCGGAGAACTAGTCGCGGGGCAGCTTCCGGACGGCGGGTTCGAAGTCAAGGCACGACTGCCCCTCGCGCCGACCAGGGCGGCGCACCGATGAGCGAGGCAGCCGCGCCGCCACCTGGCAACGCTCCGATCAAGGTGCTGCTCGCCGACGATGAGGGTCTCGTGAGATCCGGGTTCAAGGTCCTGCTCGACCTCGAGGACGACATCACCGTGGTGGGGGAAGCGACCACCGGCGCCGAAGCCGTCGAGCGGGCCCGCGCCACCCGCCCCGACGTGGTGCTCATGGACATCCGCATGCCTGAGCTGGACGGGATCCAGGCCACCGGCCAGATCGTCAAGACCCGGGGCCTCGAGCTCGTCCGAATCCTGATCCTGACCACTTACGACACCGACGCCTACGTGTTCGAGGCGTTGCAGGCCGGCGCCAGCGGATTCCTGCTCAAGGACGCCGGCCCGGCCGAGCTCCTGCATGCCATCCGGGTGCTCGCCGCCGGAGACGCGCTGCTCTCGCCGCGAATCACCCGACGCCTCATCGCCCAGTTCACCGCGCAGCGAACAGCCACCCAGGCCGCGGAGGACCGGCTGGCGGTGCTGACCGATCGTGAGCGTGAAGTACTGGCCCTGGTGGGACGGGGCCTCAGCAACGACGAGATCGGTGCCGAGCTGTTCCTCAGCCCGGCCACCGCCCGCACCCATGTCAGCCACGCGATGGTGAAGCTCGGAGCGCGCGACCGTGCGCAACTGGTCGTCATCGCCTACCAGACAGGCCTCGTCAGCCCATAGCCATGAAGCACGCTCCCCGACTGGTCGCAGTTCCCGGAAGGGCTTCCTGTTTCACACTCGCTGATGGTGCGTAGCGCGCTACGACGCAGCGCGCATTGGCCAGCGGGCCGCGTACGAAAAGCGGCGTATTCGCAAGCCGCTTGCGGGCCGATGTCGCCCGGGCCAGATCCCGGCAGTGTCGAGTTGACGGTACGCCTCGACCCGGGGCAAGCCCGACGACCAGGAGAACGTCATGGCCACCACCCCTATCCCCGAACCGCTCGAACCCGGCACCGGACGACGGCCAGCACCCGGCCCGGATCGGATGACCAGGTTCGCGCAGTTGCTCGCACAGCACAGCATCACCGCCCTGCGAATCAGCCTCGGGCTAGTCATCGCTGGCTTCGGGGCACTGAAGTTCGTCCCCGGCGCGTCGCCTGCCGAGGCACTGGTCATGCAGACCACCGAGGCCCTGTCATTCGGCGTCGTCTCAGGCACCACGGCCGTCGTCATCACCGCCGTGCTGGAGACACTCCTCGGCCTGATACTGCTGACAGGGCGTGGGCTGCGGCTGGGGTTGGTCGTGATGGCGGGTTGGCTCCTGGCGATCATGGCCCCGATCGTGCTGTTCCCGGAGGAGTTGTTCCCCGGAGGCTTCCCCACCCTGGCCGCGCAGTACGTCCTCAAGGACCTCATCCTGGCCGCCGCGTGGGCAGTCGTGGCAGCACAGGTGCTCGGTGCACGGCTGATCCCCGCCGGCCGGACGGCACCCTGATCCGAATGAATGGCCTCAAGCCCTCCATTAATCCCAGGGCGGCTATATCCGGGGTGCGCGCTCAGTCCGATGCCGTCCCTGTGCCGATGTATCGATACAGCGCGTGGGCAACGCAGACGGGCTTTGGTGCAGCGTCGCACTCGACGGTGGCCGCGAGGGTGGCCTGGAACCCCGCTCGCACACGCTCGACCCGCTCGACCGCAGCGGTGAGCCGTACCCGGGAGCCGACCGGCGCCGGGGCGGGAAAGCGCACCTTGTCGAGCCCGTAGTTGATCGCCTGGCTCACGCCGTCGACGTTCAGCAAGTCGTCGAGCAGTGCGGGGATGACCGCGAGCGTGAGGTAGCCGTGCGCGATCGTCCGGCCGAACGGGCCGGTCGCAGCCCGCGCCGGGTCGACGTGGATCCACTGATGGTCACCGGTAGCGTCGGCGAACCGGTCCACCTGATCCTGGCTGATCTCGTGCCACGTGCCTGGCCCGAGCGTGGCGCCTTCCAGGTCGGGAAGATCCGCGATGGTCACGGTGCGCATGTCAATCCTGCTCCGCTCGGGTTCGAGGACATGAGGAAGTCGGCGACGAGAGCGGCCGATTCGGTCGGCCGCTCCAGCAGGAACAGATGTCCGCCACCGTCGACGACGTGCAGCCGCGCGCCCGGGATGCGACTGGCCAGAATGCGGGCATTGACCAGCGGGACGATCGGGTCGTCATCACCGGCGAGCACTAGCGTCGGCTGACGCAACCCGTGCAGCCACGGCAGACTCGTCCATCCGCCGACCGCGAAGAGCTGGCCGAGATAACCGCGCACCGAGGGCCGCTCCACGAACGGCCCGATCGAGCCGTGCAGCAAGGCATCCGGGTCCTGCCGGGCCAGGCCACCATAGATGCGCCCCGCGACCTGCCGGAAGTAGTCGGGCTGGTAATAGCGCCGTGGCGTGGCCAGCGGCCACAGCACCCACGGCGATCCTGGTACGCCACCCAGTCCCGGTCCGGTGGCGGCCAGGACGAGGCGCCGCACTGCATGTGGTGCCTGATGGGCCAGTTGCTGGGCGACGACACCGCCCAGAGACGTGCCGAGCACGTCGACGCCATCGTACCCGAGCGCCGCGACCATGCGGTGCACCGTGCCGGCGACGCCACGCATGCGACGCGGCCACGTGTACGGCGTGGACTGTCCGACCCCCGGCATGTCGAAGCTGATCACCTGCAGCCCACGCGCCGCGACCTCTCGCTCGAACGGCACGCCGAAGTCGAGACTCGCCCCCAGACCGGTGATCACCAATACCGGCGGCCCCGACCCGCGGACGGACGTGCGCAGTCGGACGCCGTCGACATCGACGAACCGGATCGCGGCCGACCTACGTGAACGCGCCCACACCCGTGATGTCCCTTCCGACGATCAGGGTCTGGATCGTCTCGGTGCCTTCGAAGGTGTGAATCGCCTCGATGTCGGCCATGTGCCGCATGACGTGGAAGTCCAGCAGGATGCCATTGCCTCCGAGCAGGTCCCGAGCATCGGCGATGACCTGTCGAGCCTTCCGGGTGTTGTTCATCTTCGCCAGCGCCGCGATCGTGTCGGTCATCCGGCCTTCCTCGATGAGCCGGGCCAGCCGCAGGCAGTAGAGCTGCATGGAGCAGAGCTCTGCGAGCATCTTCACCAGCCGGTCCTGCACGATCTGGAAGCTCACGAGTGTCTTGCCGAACTGACGCCGCTGCCGGCAGTACATGACCGCGATCTCGTACGCAGCGGTGGCGTGGCCCAGTGCCGCCCAGGCCACCGAGTTACGGGTCCCTGCCAGCACCCGCCCGGTGTCCTTGAAGCTCCCCGCGCCCGGGAGCCGGGCTTCCTCGGGAATGCGCACGTCGGTCAAGGCGATCTGTGCCTGCCACACCGCACGCAGCGACCCCTTGCCTTCGATCCGCGCCGCGTCGTACCCGGGAGCACCCTTCTCGACGAGGAACCCCTTGACCTGACCGTCCTCGGTGTCGCGTGCCCAGACCACGACGACGTCGGCGATGGTGCCGTTGCCGATCCACTTCTTCGTTCCGTTGAGCACCCACCCGTCGCCGTCCCGTCGAGCGGACGTCTCCAGCGAGACGGAGTCCGATCCGTGCAGCGGCTCGGTAAGAGCGAATGCGCCGATCGTCTCCAGCCGGGCCATTTCGGGCAGCCAACGCTGCTTCTGCTCCTCCGAGCCGAGCATGGCGATCGACTGCATCGCCAGACCGGCCTGGACGCCGAGGAACGTGCCGAGGCTGCCGTCGCCGCGGTTGACCTCCATGTGCACGAGGCCGCACGCCATCGGGCTCATGGACGGGCAGCCGTACCCCTCGATGCCGTCCCCGACGATTCCGAGCTTGGCCAGCGCCGCGATCAGCGGCCACGGGAAATCCGCCCGTTCCCAGTGGTCGTTGATGACCGGCAGCACCTCGTCGTCGACAAAGTCGCGGGTGCGCCGCCAGTAGCTCACTTCCTCCGGACTCAGCTGGTCGGCGATCCGGAAATAGTCCGTGCCGAGCGAACGGCCGATACCGTCGTCCATCGCGTCTCCCTCAACGGTCGAGGACGTATGTGCCAGGTGCGTCGACCAGTGGCCGCCGGCGACGGTCACCAAGGTGGCGGGGTATTCGCTTCTGTGCTCCGCCGCGCTCGGCCAGCCAGGCGACGACGTCCGGCCACCAGCTGCCGTCTCGAATCTCGGCACCCTTCAGCCAGGTGTCGGCGTCGGCGACGTGGTCCTGGTTGACCCGGTAGCTGGCCTTCGGTTTGCCCGGCGGGTTGACCAGCGCCGCGATGTGACCACTCGTAGACAGGACGAACCTGCTTTCGCCGTCGATCAGCTGGGTGGCGCGGTAGCAGTTCTGCCAAGGGGTCAGATGGTCGGCGATCCCGGCGACGACGTAGGTGTCGACTTCGACCTGGGACAGGTCGACAGGGACGCCGCGCACCGTCATCGCAGCCGGTCTGACGAGCCGGTTTTCCATCGCAAGGTCGACGAAGTCGGCGTGCAGCCCAGCGCTCATCCGCGTCGTGTCGGCGTTCCAGAACAATATGTCGAACGCAGGAGGCTTCCGGCCCAGCAGATAGTTGTTGACCCAGTAGTGCCAGACCAGGTCGGCGGGTCGCAGCCAGGCGAACACCTCCGCCAGGGCTCGTCCGTCCAGGTAGCCCTGGCGTCGGGATCTCGCCTTGGCCGCGTCCGCGAGGCGTCGGTCGACCAGGGCGCGGGAAACGCCGGCGTCGGCGAAGTCGAGCACCGTCACGCCGAGACCGAGCGCCGCTAGCCCGGTCTGCTGTCCGGTACCGGCGAGGTAGGCGGCGGCGAGACTCGCGATGATGCCGCCGGAGCAGAAGCCGAACAGCGCGGCGCGGTCGATTGCGCAGATCCGTTGGATCTCGTCGAGCGCGTCGAGCACGGCCTGCACGTACGTGTCAATCCCCCAGCCGGCGTGTCGTGCGTCCGGGTTGCGCCAGGAGATGACAAAGACCTGCTGGCCGTTCTGGACGAGGTACTCCACCAGGCTGCGTCCGGGTGCCAGGTCGAGTGCGTAGTACTTGTTGATCGTCGGGGGCGCGATCAACAGGGGAACCTCGCGTACCTGTTCGGTCTGCGGTCGGTACTGGATCAGTTCCAGCAGATCGGTGCGGAGCACGACGGCACCCGGTGTCATCGCGATGTTGCGGCCAACCTGGAACGACGCGGGGTCGACCATCTGTGGCACCCGCGGCGCCGAAGCCAGATCCCGCACCAGGCTGGACCCGCCGCGCACCAGGCTCAGCCCGGCGGTGTCGATGACCGCCTTCGCCGATGCCGGATTCACCACCGGCATGTTGCTGGGCGACAAAGCCTCGACGACGTTGTCCACGAGGAAGCGCACCCGCTGCTCGTCACTCCAGCACAGGCCGGCGTCGGCGACGAGCCGCTCGGCGGTCTGCTCGGTGGCGAGGTAGGCCCGTACCAGGCGGCGGAGGATCGGGTTCTCGGCCCACGCCGGGTCGGCGAACCGGCGGTCCTGCGGCGACGGCGCGAGGGCCGATGTGCCGACAGCGACCTTGGCCAGCTCTACGACAAGGTCGCGCAGCCGGCGGCCGGTCGTGCCCGGTCGGCGGGCGAGACCTCGGGCGAACCTGGCCGTCGAGGTGTTGGGGACGAACCGGCGCAGCGGGCCCAGCGCGGCGTCGACGAGCAGAGCGTCCAACGGAGCGGCCTGGTCGGCGACGTCTTCGGGCACGGGCGGCACGGGTGTGCCGTCACCGAGTGCGGCCGACGATGGCGAGCTCACCCGTCGCGCTCGTCGTCCGGCGGGACGATCGCCCGCTTGAGGATCTTGCCGGTGGGGCCCTTCGGCAGTGCGTCGACGATCCACACGTTGCGCGGGTACTTGTACGCCGCGAGTTGCCCTTTGACATGCTCGCGCAGTTGCTCGGCAGTCACGGTTGAGCCGGCCTTGAGCGCCACGGCGGCGGCCACTTCCTCACCGAGGTGCGGGTGCGGCACGCCGATCACGGCGGCCTCGGCCACCGCGGGGTGCTCGTACAGCACCTCCTCGATCTCGCGCGGGTACACGTTGAAGCCGCCGCGGATGATCAGGTCCTTCTTCCGGTCGACGATGGCGAAATAGCCGTCCTGGTCGAGCCGGCCCATGTCGCCGCTGCGGAACCACCCGTCCGGGATCGCCGCGGCGGTCTCCTCCGGGCGTTTCCAGTAACCCTTCATGACGTTGTGCCCCCGGATCACGATCTCGCCCACCTCGCCTGGCCGGACCTCGGCGCCGTGTTCGTCGACGACGCGCATCTCCACGCCGCGAATCGGGGTGCCGATCGAGCCGGGCTTGCGCTCCCGATCCGGGTGGTTGAACGACGCCACGGGTGACGTCTCGGACAGGCCGTACCCCTCCAGCACCTTGCATCCGAACGCTCGCTCGAAGCCGCGCAGCACCTCGACCGGCATCGCCGCTCCGCCGGACACGCAGACCCGCAGTGCGGACACGTCGTACGCCGCCTGGTCCGGCTGGGCGAGCAGCGCGCCGTACATCGTCGGCACACCCGCGAAGACCGTCGCCCGGTGCCCGGACAGGGTCTCCAGCGCATGCCTCGGCTCGAACCGCGGCAGGAGAGTCAGGCACGCTCCCGACCTCACCGCCGCGTTGAGCGTGCACGTCTGCCCGAACGAATGGAACAGCGGTAGCCCACCGAAGATCACGTCATCGGGTGTCAGCTGAAGCAGGTCGGCACACAGCACGTCCACGTTTCGTATGAGGTTGGCGTGTGTCAGCTCGGCGCCCTTCGGCTGCCCGGTCGTGCCCGAGGTGTAGAGGATCACGGCCGTGTCGTCGTCGTCGCGATCGGCGACGTCAGGCACGGGACTCGTTGAGGCGAGAACGTCGGCGAAGGTGGCCTGGTCGACGCCGATCACCTCGGTGATCACCTTATGCGCACCCTTGGCCACTTCGTCCACGACGCCCTGCCAGGCGAAGATGAGCTCTGCGCCGGAGTCGTCGAGGTAGTAGGCGATCTCACGCGCCTTCAGCAACGGGTTCATCGGGACGATGACGCCGCCGGCGCACAGCACGCCGTAGTAGATACTCGCGAAGACCGGCACATTCGGCAGCATGATCGCGACCCGGTCACCCGGCTTGACACCGCGGTCCTGGAGTACGCCTGCGACCCGGGCGCTGGCATGCTCCAGCTCCCCGAACGTCGTCGTCGCATCCCCGATGCGCACCGCGACGCGGTCGGGGTGCGCGGTCGTGGTCCGTACGAGGCTCGACGCAAGGTTCATCGCTGCATCGTCCGTGACGGGAACGGCAGCGGTCGATGTCCCGTGGCATCGGATTGACAACCGATGAGTTGTGCGTGAGCACAACAGCGCGTCCTGATGAGCCTATGCTGCGGTCATGAGCCGGCTCAAGGCGTCGGACGAGCCGAGCGTGCGGACGCTCAGCCGCCGGCTGTTGACCATGGTCGACGATCTGGCCCGCGAGCTCGCCGATCGCATCCGCCGCGCCGAGGGCCATTACCGTCGTGCGGACGGGGTGCCTCCCGACGACCTGTGGGAGTCCTGCCGCAACAACCTCAGACACATCCTGACCCAGCTCGCCGGAGATGCTCCACTCGACGTCGAGGCCGCCCGAGCCACCGGGCAGCGTCGGGCGGAGCAGGGCGTCCCGCTGCCGGCGATCCTGCATGCCTACCGGGTCGGCGGCCGGTACGTCTGGGACACACTGGTCGCACACGCCGAGGACAACGACGCCGCCCGGGAGGCGCTGTTTCGAACGGCGGGGGACGTCTGGACGATCATCGATGACTACTCGGAAGCACTCATCGAGGCCTATCGCGAGACGATCGCCGATCAGGCCGGTCACAACCTGCAGGTTCGTAACGCCGTGCTCACCAGCCTGCTCGACGGGAGTCTGGGCGACGGCTCGCGTGTGTGGGAATGCGCCGCGATGCTGAAACTGCCGCACCAGGGCACATTCGTGGTCGTCGTCGCCGAGACGCCGCGGGCCGGCGACGAGGCGTTGCCTGGCGTGGAGGTTGCCCTGCGGCGACATGACGTTGCGTCGGCCTGGCGGCTCGAGACCGCGCGGCAGGTGGGAGTAGTCGCGGTTCGTGCGCCGTCGGCCGTCACGAAGATCTGTCAGCAGATCGCTCCGCTGGCTCGCCGGCGGGTCGGAGTGAGCGAAACCTACACACAGCTCGACCAGTCCGCCGCGGCGCTCCGTCAGGCGCAGGTCGCGTGCGCAGCCGCGACGCCCGGGACTCCCGAGCTCTTCCGATATGAACAGCAGCCGATCGCCGTCCTGCTGGCGAGTGTCCCCGAGCTGGCACGCAACATCGCCGACGCTGTCCTCGGGCCGGTCCTGGCGCTTCCGGCACCTGACCGCAAGGCCTTGCTGGACACCATGCGGGCATGGTTCGCCGAGCACGGGTCGGCCTCGGCCACGGCGGCGAGGATGCACATGCACCGCAACACGGTGCACTATCGGCTGCGACGGGTGGAGACACTGACCGGCCGCGACTTCACCAAGCCGACCGACGTCGGCGAGTTGCACCTTGCGCTGGAGAGCATCCGCATTCTCGGGCTTGCTCGACGGGACACGGCCGTGGATCCGCCACCCCGGCGGCGGCAGGACACGAGCCGGACCGACGCCGTTCGCACATCAGTCGGCGGTTGAGGGTCGCCCAGCGCAGACCCAGTTGCGGCAGGGCGACCCTCGGCCATGCCCGCTAGAAGCAAGGGCCCGAGAACTCGTGCGCCTCCGCCGCCTCGCTCGCGAAGAGATCCTCGACGACGCTCACACCGGTCGGAGCCGCCTCGTCCACCTTGGAGATGACGCTCTGACGGAACGCCGCCTCACCAGGCTCACCGGCGTAGTTGCCCGCAGCCTCGGGCAGCATGCCCTCATAGTCGACCGTCTCGAGACCCTTGACCGCCTCGAGCAGACCTGCGCGGGTGAGGTCGCCGTTGTCGACCGCGGCCTCGAGCGCGGCCTTCATCGGGTACGACCAGATCCAGCCGGCGGTGTGGCCGTCGCTGGGCGTCACGTCCCCGAGCGCCTCCCGCATCGCCTCGTGGCCCGGAGTGTCCCCACCGAAGGGGGCCCACGGTCCGGACTGGAAGTACGCCGCCTTCAGCGCCGGCGCGGCCGGACTCTCCAGCAGCGCCGGGTTCCACGTCGGGCTGGTGCCCACGAACGTGCCGCGGAAACCACCAGCGGCCGTCTGCCCGATGATCGCCGCAGCGTCCCCCGGGCCCGTGGTCACGAACACCACGTCCGGCTGCTGGGTGAGGATCGCCTGGATGGCGGTGCCCTGATTGGTGGTGCCCTGCCCGGTCTCCACCCCGGCGTACTCGACGCCGAGTGCCTGGGCAGCTGCGTCCACGCCGGCCGCAGCGTCGCCGCCGTAGTCGCCGGGGTAATGAACAGCCATCACCGTCTGGGCGTCGAACTCGCGCACCGCCCAGTCGACGGAGTTCATCGCCTCGAAGCAGTAGTTGGTGCCGGACTCGAGGATCACGTCCTCGAACTCGTACGCCGACGTCCACGCGGCCGGCGCCGCGACGACGTCGCTGGCCTTCATGTCGTCGAGAATCGCCGCCGTCGTCGGCGAGCCAAGGGTCTGCGCCAGGGCCAGGACCTCCCCCTTGATCTCCTGGTACGCCTGGTTGTGCACCTCAGGGTTGTACTTGTTGTCGCGGACGTTCGTCGTCACGTCGATGTCGTAGCCGCCGATGCCGCCTTGCTCGTTGACCCGCTGCCAGAACGCCTCCTGGGCGGCGACGATCGGGACGGCGAGCGGGGCGAACGGTCCTTCGGTGAGGTCGGAGATGGTGCCGAGATAGATGCACCCGTTGTCGGCGTTGACCGCCTCGGGGCACGGATCGGAGGTGACGCCGACGTCCGTCTGGACGCCACCCCCGTCCTGGCTCGCCTCGCTGCCGTCACCCTCCACCCGGCACGCCGTCAGCGCGAATCCCACGGTTAACAGCACGGCGACAGTGGTCTTTCCTTGTGTGGTCATGATCGTCCTCCCGGTCAGTAGGTGAAGGGCCATGCCTTCCAATAGCTGCGGATGCGGATCCAGATGCCGAACAGTCCGCGTGGCTCGAAGATGAGGAATCCGATGATGAGCAGGCCGTACAACAGCGACTCGACCTGGAACACGTTCGGGAACTCGGTCGGCGACGAGCTCACCGCCGGCAGCAGCGACGGCAGCTCCTGGACGAGGCGTGGGAGCAGCGTGATGAACAGCGCGCCCATGATGGAACCCGAGATCGTCGCGACGCCGCCGATCAGCACCATGGCGATGAACTGCACGGACAGCAGCAGGTTGAACGAACCGGGGTCGAAGAACCCGGTCACCGTGTAGAGCAGCGCGCCTGCGCAGCCTGCGTAGAAGGACGACACGACGAACGCCAGCGCCTTGTGCTTCGTCAGCCCGACGCCCATGATCTCCGCTGCGATGTCGCGGTCGCGTACCGCGGCGAAGGCGCGGCCGACCTTGGAACGAACGAGATTTCGGGCGAGCACGGCGAAGATGACGAGCAGCGTGAGCATGAGCAGGTACATCTGTTGCATGGCGCTGAAGACCGGACCGTCCTGGTCGAGCTCGTAGCCGAACAGCGATGGCACGGCCGCGGGCCGGCCGACACCCGGGCCCCCGGTGACCGCGTCCCACGTCTTGAAGATGTGCTCCCCCAGGAACACGAGCCCGAGAGTGACGACGGCGAGATACAGGCCGCGCAGCCGTACTGCCAACGGCGCGACGAGCAGGCCGCACAGCCCCGCCACGACACCGGCGGCGAGCACCCAGATGGGCAGGAACGTGATGCCGAGTCCGAGCGTGCTGCCGTTCGGGTCGCCGCTGATCACTGCGGCCGTGTAGGCGCCGACCCCGATGAAGAACGCGTGTCCGAGCGTCACCTGCCCGGCGTATCCCGTGACGAGGTTGAGCCCGATGGCGCCGATCGCCGCGACGTATCCGACCGCCAGCAACCGCAGCCACTCGTCGGTGACGGCCAACGGTATGAACAACGCACCGAGAATGATCAGGCGAACCCAGATCCGCTTTGGCCGGGTGTTGAACAGGCGGAGCTCCTGCGCGTACGAGGTGAACATCCCCGGCCGACCGCGCAGCGACCTGCTTCGTCGACGTGTCGGCATGACGCCGGCGGTGCGCGGGGTTTCGCGGCTGGTGGGCAGTGTCGTGGTCATACGCGCTCGACCTCCGGTGTCCCGAACAGTCCGTACGGCCGTACGAGCAGCACGGCGAGCATCAACAGGTATGGCGTGACCACCTGGAAGTTCGAGCCCAGCCATGGCGCGACGTCGGGCTGGTACGCCGCGACCAGGGACTGCACGAGCCCGACGCCGAGCCCGCCGACGACGGCGCCACCGATGGAGTCGATGCCACCGAGGATGATCGCCGGCAGAGCCGCGAACGCCACGATGTAGGTCGTCTGGTCGATGCCGGAACCCGTCCCGACGAAGGCGCCCGCGACTGCGGCCAGTCCCCCGGCCAGCGCCCAGGACAGCGCGAAGACCTTGCCGACAGACACTCCCTGTGCCATCGAGGCCTCCTGGTCCAGCGCGACCGCACGCATGGCCAGGCCATAACGGGTCAGGCGAAGGAATGCGAACAGTGCCGCCACGACGAGCCCGGTGACGACGAACGACGCGACGAAGCGCTGCTGCACCGCCACCCCGAGCAGCGCGACCGTCTCCAGCCCCCAGGGGTCGCCCAGTTGCCGCACGTCCGCGCCGATCAACGCATTGACGAAGACTCGTACGACCACGTCCACACCGAGAGTGATGATGGCGATCACGAAGACCGGCTTGCCGATCATCGGGCGGATCGTCGTGCGCTCGACGGCGAGAGCGAGTCCCGCCCCGATAAGGACGGCGACCGGCACCGCGAGGACGTACCCGATCTCGACGGAGAGGTAGCTCACGGCCGCGGCGCCCGCCACCATGAACGCCGGCTGGGCGAAGGAGATCACGCGGGTGGCCCGATAGATGACGACGAACCCGAGTGCCAGCAATGCGTACACCGAGCCTGTCCCCAGCCCGCGGACGACCACCTCGACCAGTTCGCTCATCGCCGGCCTCCGTACATCGACTCGACTAGGTCGGCGAATCGCTCGGCGATGGCCGTTCGCTTGACCTTCTGGGACCCGGTGAGCTCGCCGTCCTCGTGGTCGAGCTGCTTCGGCAGCATGCGGAAGGTCTTGATCTGCTCGACCGGCGCGAGCCGAGCGTTGACCGCGTCGACGATCCCGCGGATCAGCTGGTCGACCTCGGGTTTCTCGCTGAGATCCCGATAGGTCGTGTACGGCAGCCGGCGCTGTTGCGCCCACTCGCCGACGGATTCGAACTCGATACCGACGAGGGCCGTAAGGTACGGCCTGCGGTCACCGATGACGACGGCTTCCTTGACAAACGGTGATGCCTTGAGCTGGTTCTCGATCGGTGACGGCGCGATGTTCTTGCCGCCGGCGGTGATGAGGATGTCCTTCATCCGGCCGGTGATGCGAACGTACCTGCCGTCGACCCATTCGCCGACATCACCGGTGTGCAGCCACCCGTCAGGGTCGATTGCGTCACGGGTGGCGCCGCCGTCCTTCCAGTAGCCGCCGACGACGCCCGGATGTCGGGTCACGATCTCCCCGGACGTTTCGTCGATGCGCAGCTCCACGCCCCACAGGGGCTCGCCCACGGTCCCCAGCCGGACGTGTCCTTGCCGGTTGGCCGTGCCGACTGCGGTCTGCTCGGTCATGCCGTAGACCTCGTGCATGGGCACGCCGATGCCCATGAAGAACTTCAGCACCTCGGGTGCGATGGGTGCCGCTCCCGAGGCCGCATAGCGGACCTTGCGCATCCCCATGCGGTCGCGCAACGCCCGGAAGAAGACCACGTACCCGATGGCGGACACGAGCCGGGTGCCGATGGTGTGGCGTCCACCCGTACGCACCAGCGTCTCGCCGATGTTGTCCGCGCGCCGCAGCCAGAACTGGCCGAGCCGTCGCTTCAGCGGGCTTGCGGAGTTCAGCCGGATGCGGACGCCGGCAAGGATCTTCTCCCAGATGCGCGGAACGCCGAACAGAATCGTGGGCTGGATCTCCCGAAGGTTCTGCTCGACCGTCGAAATCGACTCGGCAAAGTTGACCTGCACGCCGGCAGCGGCGTTGAACCAGGTAGTGAACAGTCGCTCGGCGACATGACAGAGCGGCAAATAGGACAGGACGAGATCCCGCCTGCTAGGCGGCGGTGATATCAGTTCCGCCCGCTCGACCAACGACTCGATCGCGAACTCGATGTTGGCGACGGAGAGCATGGCCCCCTTGGGCGCCGACGTGGTCCCCGACGTGTAGACGAGCCCGGCAAGATCGTCGGTGTGTGCAGAGGCCATCCGCTCCTCGACGGCAGCTGGGTGCTCCTGCTGCCGAGCCGCACCCGCGGCGAGCAGGTCCTCCCAGGACATGAGCCACGGCTGGTCGTAATGACCGCGAATGCCTCGGGGCTCCAGGTAGACGACCCGCTCGAGGGCGGGCAAGGCGTCGGGGTCGTCCGCGAGAACGTCGAGCACCTTGTCGACCTGTTCCTGGTCCTCGGCGACGAGCACCTTGGCGCCCGAGTTGACCAGGATGTGGCGAACCTCGGGCCACGGGTTGGTGGCGTAGAGCCCGACGGTCGCAGCACGCACGGCGACGCTGCCGAGGTCGCTGAAGACCCATTCGCGTCGGTTCTCGGCGAGGACTGCCACGCGGTCGCCGGGCACGACGCCGAGGGTGAGCAGGCCCTGACCTACGGTGCGGACCGTGTTCCAGAAGTCCGACCAGGTCACGTCCTGCCAGATGCCGTATACCTTCGCGCGCATCGCGATCTCGTCCGGACGCGCCGCCGCCCGGTCACGCACGCGCGTGGCGATCGTCCGGACGTCCGGCCCGCGCGACGACTCGGTACGGGGCGGGGGCATGGTCACCTCGGTCATGCCGATGCCCCCTGTCCGAGGTAGGCCTGGATGACGGCGGGATCGTGGGCGACCTCCGCCGGCGTGCCCAAGGCGAGCGGCGTACCGAAGTCGATGGCCAGCAGGCGGTCGGCGAGATCCATCACCAGGCCCATGTCGTGCTCGACCATGACCATCGAGATGCCGAGCTCGTCGCGGATGTCGAGGATGAAGCGGGCCAGGTCCTGGGTCTCCTCGAGGTTCATGCCCGCGGCCGGCTCGTCCAGGAGCAGAAGCTTCGGGTCCATCGCGAGTGCACGCCCCAGCTCGACGCGCTTCTGCACGCCGTAGGGCAGCAGCCCGACCGGAAGTGTCCGCCACTGCTCGATTTCCAGGAAGTCGATGATGTGCTCGACCGCCTCCCGGTGAGCGATCTCCTCGCGCCGCGCGCGACCACGCCAGACCAGCGCGGCCAGCGGCCCATACCGCAGGTGGAGGTGCCGGCCGAGCATGAGGTTGTCGACCAGCGACAGGTTGGTGAACAGCTCGATGCCCTGGAACGTACGGGCCATGCCGAGCGCCGCGATGTGGTGCGGACGCCGGCCGGTGATGTCGTGGCCGTCGAAATGCACACTGCCCTGCTGCGGGCGGTAGACGCCGGACACCAGGTTGAACAGGGACGTCTTGCCGGCGCCATTGGGGCCGATGACGGCGAGCAGCTCCCCCGTTTCGACGGTGAAGGACACACCATTGACCGCGATCACGCCGGCGAAACGCAGGGTCACGTCGCGGACGTCGAGGACCGGCGCGATCACGCGGCCCACCGCTTCCGTCGCTTGTAGTGCTTGACGTCACGGAACGACTGCGCGGCACCCTCCGGCCCGAGACCGAGGTAGAACTCGCGGATGTCGTCGTCCTGCATCAATGCGCTCGCCGGCTTGTCCATGACGATCTTGCCGGTCTCCATGACATACCCGTGCGAGGCGATGGAGAGGGCCATCGTTGCGTTCTGCTCGACGAGAAGTACCGCGGTACCCTGCTTGTTGATCTCGACGATCAGATCCCTGATCTGCTGAACCAACAACGGTGCGAGGCCGAGGCTCGGCTCGTCCAGAAGCAGGTAACGCGGCTCGGACATGAGCGCCCGGCCCATGGCGAGCATCTGTTGCTGACCGCCCGAGAGGTATCCCGCGCGCTGAGTGCGGCGATCTCGCAGGATGGGGAACAGGTCGTAGACCCGTTGCAGGTTGGCCGATGTCGCCCGTCGCTTGGTGTGCGCGCCGACCTTGAGGTTCTCCTCGACGGTAAGCTCGCCGAAGACGCGGCGACCCTCCATCACCTGGGCCACGCCGTGACCGACGATCGTGGGACCGTCCTGGTCGTGGATCGGCGATTCGTCGAGCGTCACCGATCCCTTCGTGGCCTCGCCGTCGTGCACCCCGAGCAGGCCGGTGACGGCCCGCAGCAGCGTCGACTTGCCGGCGCCGTTCGCACCCAGCAGAGCGACGACGGACCCCTCTGGCACCTGAAGGCTGACCCCGCGCAGCACCTGCATCACGTCGTCATAGACGACCTCGAGGTTGCGAACCGCTAGCAAGGCAGCACCTCCGGGGGAGGCGGCGGCCACGGCCTACGCCGAAGCTGCCGAGTGTGTTACCGGAGGGCTCATCGTGGGCGACGGCGAACACGGCCGTCGATGTCCCGCAGCACCGTGTTGACGACCGATCGGTTGTGCTTGCGCACAGCGCCGGTCGTCCACGCGTCTACACCGCGCTGGCGGCGTCGCACCCCGCGTCGGGCGACGTCAGATGGTCGTTCGCGTCGCCGGTGCGGAGCTCTCCCCTGACCTGCCGCGGAGTGGGCGCATTCGCTCGCCCGGATCTGAAAGGGAAGATGATGTCCACGAGAGATCGCCACACTGCCGGGAACGCGCGGGCCAGCCAGGGAGGGTGCCATGTCTGACTCGATCAAGCTGAGCTCGGTGACGCTCGACTGCCCTGACGCCGAGAAGCTAGCCGCGTTCTACGCCGACATCACCGGCGGCAAGGTGACCTTCCTGAATGATGCTTGGGCCACCGTCGATGGCCCAGGTGGGCGGATCGACTTCCAGACTGCCCCCGGCTATCTGCCGCCGACCTGGCCGGACCCGACCTCGTCGATGCAGATCCATCTGGACTTCTACGTCGACAACCTGGCAACGGCCGAGGCACGGGTGCTGGCGGCCGGCGCCACCAAGTTCGACCTCCAGCCGAACGAGGACCACTGCTGTGTCTTCGCCGACCCCGCCGGTCACCCGTTCTGCCTGTCCACATGGGACGACGTGCCGTCCTGACCAGCGCACTCAGCGCAGCCCGCACTCCGAATGCCATGCACTGGGGCCGATTGCGCTCAGCGAGGACGCCATACTCGGGTCCCCAACCTCTCGGAACTGCATTGTTCAGCCCGCTGCGGATGTCCTGCGGGGCCGACCCTGGGCAGCCTTCACGCGGGCTCACACTGTTCGAGGACGCCAGTCCGTGCGCGCCAGGCCGCCGGGGTCTGACCGAGGAGCCGGTTAGCGGTTCGCGTCAGGTGAGCCTGGTCGGCGAAGCCCGCATCGGCTGCAGCGAGGGCGATGGGCTTGTCCGTCAGGCTGAACATGGCCGTCCGCAGGCGCTGCCACGTCCGCAGGCGTGCCGGCGACGTACCGGTGAGATCATGGACCAGTGTCCGCAGGCGGGACGGCGACATCCCGACACCGACGGCGACATGGTCGATGCGCTCGGCGGCTGGGAGACTCCGCAGCGCGGCCGCGACGCGCGGGTCGATCGGGAGCGCCGGCGGCAGCAAGTCTCGCCGTCGAAGGTAGGTCACGGTCTGTCGGGTGATCTCGTCGAGATCGGCGACATCGACCCTCGACCACACGGCACGAAGGTGCTCGACGGTCGCGGGATCGAGCGGGACGGCGGCGTGCCGGCCGGGTCCGAGTCCTTGGAACCATGGGTCGATGAACACCGCGATGTGGCCGACGGCGCTGGTTGCGCGGTAGGCAACCCTCGGCGGGAATATCACCCCTGCCGTGCGCCAGCCGGGACACTGGCCGGTCCACCATTCGATGTACCCGGCAAGCGGCACCAGAATCGTCCACGCGGGATGCGCGTGCCTCGACCCGACTCCACCACCGGGGTCATGGAGGACCATCGTGTGGCTTCCGGCAAGCAGCCGGGCAGGTCGATGTGCGCCTCCACGACGGCCGACATCGGTCATGACGGAGGGGGCGATCGTGACGCTGGTGAGCGCGCGAGCGGCCATTCCTATGCCTCGTGTCCGGGTGCGTGCTGCCACTGGGCACGCTAGGGACGGTGCCCGGGTTAGGCATTACCCGAAGGTGCACCTACGAGTGGAATCTTTGTCGTTGGGTGAAGCACGAACGCTCCACTGATGGGCGGGCAAGCAGCAGGTTCCCCACCGTTGTGGGAGCGAGTCCGTCCCTCACCAGAAGCAAACTGACACCGGGCAGGAAGCGCCGGCGATCTACATCCCAGGATGTCGCGTGGGCAAGACGTGACACCCGTTTGACATGGCCGCTTTGCAGGCCGGGAGTGAATCAGCCCGGCGTGTCCGGAGGCTCTGTTCCGTGAGGATGGAGTCCGATGGCACGCATGTCACACAGGTATCCGCAGGAGCTGCGGGAGCGCGCGGTCCGGTTGGTTGCCGAGAGCCGCGAGGAGTACGAGTCGGAGTGGGCGGCGATCGAATCGGTCGCGACCAAGTTGGGGATCGGCTCGAGTGAGACCCTTCGCAAGTGGGTCCGCCGGGCTGAGGTGGATGCTGGCCAACGTCCGGGGGTGACCAGCCAGGAGTCCGCTGAGGTGCGCCGGTTGCGCGCGGAGGTGCGGGAGCTGCGCCGGGCGAATGAGATCCTCAAGGCGGCGGCGGGTTTCTTCGCGGCCGAGCTCGACCGGCCACAGCGGTAGTTGTGTCGTTCATCGCCAGCCACGCCGACCGCACCAGTGTGGACGGGCTGCGTTGGGGGGTCGAGCCGATCTGCCGGGTGCTGTCCGAGCACGGCGTGCCGATCGCCCCCAGCACCTACTACGACGCGATCAAGGTCCGGCGACGGGTCACCGAGGCCGAGCTGCGCGAGGAGAAGCTGATGCTTGCGATCGCCCGGGTGCACCACGAGAACTACAGCGTCTACGGTGCCCGGAAGGTGTGGCTGACGCTGAACCGGGAAGGCATGCCGGTGGCTCGCTGCACGGTAGAGCGGCTGATGAAAGTGCTCCGGCTGCACGGCGCCCGCCGCGGCCGCACGATGCGCACCACTCGCTCGGACCCGGCGGCGCCGCGGCCGGCGGACCTGGTCGAGCGCAACTTCAACCCTGGCAGGCCTGACGCGTTGTGGGTCGCCGACTTCAGCTACGTGCCGACCTGGGCAGGGTTCGTCTACGTGGCGTTCGTCATCGACGCGTTCAGCCGGCGGATCCTGGGCTGGCGCGCCGCCACCACGATGCGCACCGAGCTGGTCCTCGACGCGCTGGAGATGGCCATCTGGACCCGCGCCCGGGCAGGCGTGGCGGACCTTACCGGGCTGGTGCATCACACCGACGCCGGTTCTCAGTACACCTCGATCCGGTTCACCCAGCGGCTCGCCGAAGCCGGCGCCGCGCCCAGCGTCGGCTCGGTCGGCGACGCCTACGACAACGCCTTGGCCGAAACCGAGATCGGGCTGTTCAAAACCGAGCTCATCAACCGACGCGGCCCCTGGCGCACCGTCGACGAGGTCGAGATCGCCACCCTCGAGTGGGTCGACTGGTTCAACAACCGCCGGCTACACACCTCCTGCGCAGACCTCACCCCCGCCGAATACGAACAGGTCCACTACCGTCAACACCCAGCCCTCGCCGAGACGCTGGTCCCAACACCATGAG
>Ga0299914_10000689_pt1 | contig 20966 bp, 23 predicted proteins | sample RVTome_10_FD_201361 | JGI IMG/M metagenome (GOLD analysis project Ga0299914, IMG submission 201361) | Soil microbial communities from uranium-contaminated site in the Upper Colorado River Basin, Wyoming, United States - RVT153D57 (version 2) ...
CGAGCGTCAGCTACGAGCCCTGCCCCCCGCCGCAACCCGGCACCTGCGGCCAGGCGGTGATCGAGCTCGAGACCGGACCCGACGCGGGCGAGTCCGCGGTGCTGGCGCTCGGCAGCTCGTTGTTCGAACCCGAGCTCAGCGTCGGCGACGAGCTCCGGGTCTCGGCCGCGCCGGCGGTCGAGGAGGCGCCCGGCGAGCCGCCGGCGGGGGAGCCGGGGGCGGCGCCCGGAGGGAACGCGGGCGGGGCCCAGCCGACCTACTTCCTCTCCGACTTCGAGCGCCGCTCGCCGATGCTGTGGCTCGCGATCGCCTTCTGCGCGCTGGTCGTCCTCTTCGGCCGGCTGCGCGGCGCGCTCTCGCTGATCGGCCTCGCCGGCAGCCTCGCCGTGATCCTGTTCTTCGTCGTCCCGGCGATCCTCGACGGCTCGCCACCGCTGACCGTGGCGATCTTCGGCGCGCTGGCGGTGATGGTCCTGACGATCTCGCTCGCCCACGGACTCGGCGCGGTCGGCCTCGCGGCGATGCTGGGGACGGCGGCGAGCATGCTGCTCGTCGCCGTTCTCGCCGAGGTCTTCACCAGCCTCACCAACCTCACCGGGCTCGCCGCCGAGGAGCTCACCCTGCTCCAGCTCGAGGGGGTCGAAGTCTCGTTCCGCGGCCTCCTGCTCGCCGGGATGGTGATCGGCGCGCTCGGGGTGCTCGACGACGTCACGGTGAGCCAGTCGGCGACCGTCGCCGCCCTGCGCCGGGCGAACCCGGCGCTCGGCTTCGGCGAGCTCTACCGCCGCGCCCTCGACGTCGGGCGCGACCACGTCGCCGCGACCGTCAACACGCTCGTCCTCGCCTACGTCGGCGCGGCGCTGCCGGTGCTGCTGATCTTCAGCTCCGGCGAGCTCGGGTTCGTCGACGCCGTCAACGTCGAGCTGATCGCCCAGGAGGTGGTCGCGACCCTCGTCGGCTCGACGGGGATCATCGCCTCGGTGCCGGTCACCACCGCGCTCGCCGCCCTGCTCGCCCGCGACCTCCCCGCCGAGGCGCTCGAGGCCGAGCACGCCCACGCGCACTGACCGAAGGTCGGGTCGAAGGCCGCTAGCCGGTGCCGCCGAGCGCGACGCTCGAGCCGAGGACGGCGAGCGCCAGCAGCGAGACGGTGGCGAGGCGCATCCGCCGCGGCGTCATCCACGCGCCCGCCTTGAGCCGCAGCCAGACCCGGATCCCCGACGCGGCTCCGACGGCGGTCGTCGCGGTGGCTGCGCACTGCATGCACATCGTCAGCTCAGGCTAACGGACCCGACGCCGGCCGACCCGACGGTTTTTCAGCATCGTGGCGCCTGAGGCCACGGCGATGCTGAAAAGCCGGCGCCGGGCGGCACTAGTTCCCCTGCGAGAGCAGGAACAGCCCCAGCGAGGTGAAGCCGACCATCAGCGCCAGCATCCAGTACTGCGAGCGCGCGGCGAGCTGCGAGTCGCCGTAGATCGAGATCGCGCGGTCGTGGGCGACCGCGAGCGCGAGCACGTGCCCGGCGACGAGCGACCCGACCATCACGTACCAGATCCCGTGGGTGCCGATCAGCGTGTAGTCGATCCCCGACGACGCGGTGCCGAAGAGGTCGGAGCCGTCGCCGAGCGGGTCCGAGAGCAGGTAGGTGAACTGCGCCTGGCCCTGGAAGATGATGAAGCTGAAGTAGTGCGCGACGAGGTACCCGAGCGCGATCGGTACGAACGCGTGCGCGAACAGCGAGCCGAGCCGGCGCGTCGGCGGCGACCCCTTGACGCTGTGCATCCCGTAGAGGCCGGCCCAGAAGAGGCCGGCGACGAACGCGACGACGACGACGAGGAAGAAGCTGTTCGTCAGGCGCAGCGCGGCCAGCGGGCCGACGCCGGCGTCGACCATCCAGTCGAAGACCGACGTGATCTGGCTCTGGATCGCGCCCTCCCGCGCCCCGTCGAACGTCGTCGTCCCGATCGCCAGCAGGACGAGCGCGATCGATCCCGGCATCGTCGCCCACGACGACAGGCCGGCCAGCGGACGGCGGAGGCCTAGCCGGCCCTCGCGGATCTCGATCGGCGAGATCCGCGCGAACATCCCGAAGTAGACCGAGAAGCACTCGCCGCGCTCGAGCCAGCGCTCGGCTCCGAACAGCGCCATGGCGACGAAGGTGTAGGCGGTGTAGACCAGGGTCGCGACCCCGACCGCATGGGGGTCGAGGCCCGCGGCGCCGAACCCGGCCTGCCCGTAGACGAGGTAGAACCAGACGAACGCCGCCAGCGCGCCGACCGCCGGCCAGCGCCCGACCCGGTCGGGGAGCTCGAGCGGGGTCGGCGCCGGCTGGCCGGCGACGAGGCGGAACGAGCCCCCGACGGCGCGCGCGATCGCCCGCCACGGGTTGAAGGCGCGGAACAGGTCGCCGAAGGCGATGCTCAGCGCGACCATCCCGAGCCAGACGGTGACGAAGACGAACGTGACCGCGAAGTTGTGATTGGGATCGTCGGTGCCGTTGAGCGCCGCCCAGACGACGACGCCGAGCAGGAAGACGCCGATCAGCCCCGCGAGCGCCTCGGCCGCCGGGTTGACGACCAGGCGCGACAGCCGGGGCGAGACCGGGCGCCAGCCGTCGCCCTCGAGTCGCGCCCGGTGCCAGGCGAGCGAGAGGCCGACGAACGAGACGATCAGGACGACCGCCGCGCCCCAGGCGAACAGCCAGTCGGGGATCGGCAGGTCGTCGCGCGCCCCGAGCGCGTGGGCGACGAGCGGCGCGATCACGGTCGCACCGTGAGCGTGGCGATCTCGACGCCGGAGCCGTGGAGCTCGACCTCGAACACGCCCTCGAAGGCGGCCGGGAAGTCGAGCTCGCGCTTGCGGCCCGCCTCGAGGTCGGCGTAGACGTCGAAGCCGTGGACGTGAACCTCCTCGTCGACGTCGGAGCGGATCGCGAAGCGGATCCGGTCGCCGCTGCGGAAGGTCAGCTCCTCGACCCCGCCGACGGGCTCACCGTCGCGGACGACGATCGTCGGGATCGCCGGCTCCGACGGCTCGCGCTCGCGCTCCGGTCGCTCCCGCTCGGATTGCTCGGCCTCGGGCACCTCTGCCTCGGCCTCGGGCTCCTCGGCCTCGGGCGCCTGCCGCTCGGCTGCGGGCGGGGTCTGCTCGGGCTCGGTCTCGTCGCCCTCGCTGAGGACGACGAACAGGACCACGGCGGCGATCACGGCGACCACCGCGATCGCGGCGCGCATCAATCTCGATTGCATCCTGAAGCTCTCCTTTCCGCGGCTCGCGCCGCGTCAGACGTCGCTCGGCGTCGATCGCGCCCGTCGCGCCGGCCGGCGGACTAGGCGCGGGCGGCGAGCGGCGGCGGCCTGCGGGCGATCCCGAACCGGAGGCCGAGGGAGGCGAGCGGGCGCCGAGCCGGCCGGGGGGCGATCGGCGCCCCGGCGCCGCGCGGCGCGCGGGGAAGCGACTCGCGATCGAGGGCCGTGACGAGACCGCGTTCGGCGCGATCGAGCCAGCCGCGGGCGAACGCCGCCAGCGCGCCGAGCGCCATCGCCAGCGGGAGCACCGCCAGCCCGCCGGCGCCGAGCGCCTGCGCGATGCCCGCATGGCCGCCGTGGACGAGGGCCTCGGCGAGCTCCTGGGTGAGGTGGACCGCGAGCAGGGCCGCGGCATAGGCGGCGGCGCGCTCGGTCAGTCCGGAGTCGTCGGCGCCGAGCGCCGGGCTGAGGCGGAGAGCCGCAGGGGCGACGACGGAGACGATCACGGCGGCGACGGCGACCGCGGCGACCAGCGGGGCCAGCAGCTCGAGGTAGCCGTGCCCGGTGCGCTCGAGCGCGGCGTCCGCGCCGCCCCCGAACGCCAGCATGTAGCGGAGCTCGTGGAGCGCCAGCGCGCCGAGCGCCAGGAGGGCGACTACGCCCGCGGCCCGGCTCATGCGCCCGACGATCGTCATCGCGCCCGGGATTCTATGAGTCGGCGCGCTCCGGGGTCAGCGCTCGGCCGGCCGGCCGGCGGGCGGGTTCGCCTCGTCGAGCTGGGGTGAGTCGACCGCCTGCTCGCTGAACTCGAACACGAACAGGACCACGAGCGCGATCCCAATCGCGAGCCCGAGCGCGATTCCGACGGCGAGGTCGAGGCGCCGCTGCCGCTTCACCGCTTGCTCGGCGCCGTCGGCTCAGACGCCGTCGAGCAGCCTCCAGTTGGCGCGGAACGCGGCCTCGGTCGCCGCCGCGAGCCGGTCGGCATCATCGTCGTCGGCGAGCTCCGAAATCAGCTCGCTGACCTCGGCGGCATGCTCGACGTCGCGCTGCGCGTGGACGCTGAAGTACGCGGTGCCGGCCCCGGCCTCGAACCCGTAGGGACCGAGCAGACCGTCGAGCTTCGTCCGCGAGATCTCCGGCTGGCCGCTCTCGATCGCGTACAGGCGCGCGAGCTTCGCGAGCAGGTCGTCGCCGCCGGTCCAGACCCGAACGCACTCGCGCGTCTCCGCGGTCGGCTCGTCGCCGGCCGATCCGCCGCTGGCGTCGACGAACCCGTCCCACAGGCGGACGTGGCCGGCCTCCTCGGCGGCGTGACGGCGGAGGTCGGGGCGCTCGGGCGCGGCGTCGGCGGCGTCGGCGCTGAGCTTCGCGATCGCCTCGACCGCGTGCCGGTACTGACCCGAGTAGCGAGCGAGCTCCTCGGCGCCCAGCTCACCCGCGGACCAGCGCTGGTAGAAGGGGTGGGAGAGGACGTTCCAGCGCCCGCGGCTGCGCTCGATTCGCTCCCAGATCTTCTCGCTCACTTGAACCTCCTCGTTCGTGGCCGGCGCCTCGCGCCGCCGGAGTGGCAGCTCGGGCGCCGCGGGCGCCGCGAGTGCTTCAAGCCGGCGGAAGCCGCAGCATAGCCGCCGCGCCCGACTCGGCCAACGCCGTCCGCGGCCACCGGGTCGGCGCCTCTACGATCGGCCCCCGTGCGACCCGAGCGAGCGAACATCGCCGCGCCCGAGCTGCCGAACCGGGTGCCGTGGCTCAACGTCACCCGCCGCCCGCGGATCGCCGACGCGCTCGGCGCCGGGCCTGCCCTGGTCCACTTCTTCGACTTCGCTCAGCTCAACAGCGTCCGCACCCTCCCCTACGTCCTCGCCTGGCGAGCCCGCTACGCCGCCGCCGGGCTGACCGTGCTCGGGATCCACTCGCCCCGCTTTCCGTTCACGGCCGACCGGCGCAAGCTCGCCGCCGCCCTCGCGCGGCTCGGCGTCCAGCACCCGGTCGCGGTCGACTCGGACTACGCGATCTGGCACGACTACGGCTGCCGCGGCTGGCCAGCGCTCTTCCTCTGGAGCGCGGAGGGCGCGCTTCGCTGGGTCCATTTCGGGGAGGGGGCCTATCGCGAGACCGAGGAGGCGATCCAGGTCGAGCTGCGCGAGGTCGAGCCGCTGCGTGAGCTGCCGATGCCGCTCGATCCGCTGCGACCGTCCGACGCGCCCGACGCGCGAGTGCTGGCGCCGAGCGAGGAGCTCTTCCCGGGTGGCGCGCCGTCGCAGCCGTGGGCGAGCCGGGACGAGCCGCTGCGGGTCGAGTACGAGGGCGCCGGCGCCTACGCGGCGGTCGACGGCTCAGGCGAGCTGAGGCTCGCGCTCGACGAGGGCGCCGAGACCGTGATCCCGGTCGACGCGTCGGGGCTCTACGAGCTCGCCGAGCATCTCCGCCACGAACGCCACCGGCTCGAGCTCGCCGCCGGAACCGGGGTCGAGGTCTACGCCCTCAGCTTCGCCGCCGGCGTCCCCGCCCAGGGCTGAGCCGAACCCTCCTCCGCGGGCGCGTCAGCGATCGGCGCCGGCATCGAGCTGGAGGAGGTCCGGCCCCTCGTGATCGACCTGGAGCGTCGTGTGCTCGAGGGCGAACCGCTCGTGCAGGATCCGATCGAGCTCGCGGCGCTTGGCATGGCAGTCCTCGTCGCGGGCGACGACGACGTGGGCCGCGAGCGCCGGGAAACCGGAGGTGATCGTCCAGACGTGAAGGTCGTGGACCTCGACCACGCCCGCCGTCGCGGCCATCGCCCGGCCGACCTCGTCGACGTCGATCCCGCTCGGGGCGCCCTCGAGCAGGATCTCCACCGAGTCGCGGATGATCGACCACGAGCTCGCGAGGACCAGGACCCCGATCGCGGCGCCGGCGACCGGGTCGGCGTACTGCCAGCCCGTGAACAGGATCACGAGCGCGGCGACGATCACCCCGACCGAGCCGAGGAGGTCGGCGAGCAGGTGGCGGAAGGCGGCGCTGACGTTGAGGCTCTCGCCGCGCGAGCGGTGCAGGATCGCGATCCCGGCGACGTTGACGGCGAGCCCCCCGCAGGCGACGACGAGCATCCAGCCGCCGAGCACGTCGGGCTCGTCGCCGAGCCGCCGGTAGGCCTCGTAGAAGATCCACATCGACACGGCGACCAGCGCGAGCCCGTTGACGAGCGCGGCGAGGATCTCGGCGCGCTTGAAGCCGAACGTGCGGCGCGACGTCTCCGGGCGCTCGGCGATCCAGATCGCGAACAGCGCGAGGCCGATCGCGAGGCTGTCGGAGAGCATGTGGGCGGCGTCGGCGAGCAATGCCAGGCTGCCGGCGAGGAAGCCGGCGACGACCTCGACCACGGTGAACGTCAGGATCAGCGGCAGGACCAGCTTCAGCGCCCGCCGCGCCGGGCCGCGATCGAACCGGTTCGGGTGGCTCACGCAGGCAAACGTACCCACTGCGGCCGGGGCTGCGTCCCACCGACCGCGGCCGAAGCGCCGTCCGCCGGTCGATGTAGGTTTGCGCGCGATCGCCCCGCGCGGCCGTTCGGTCTGCGCGGGCGAGGTTCACGAAACCCGACGGAAGGGGAGCGATGGAAACGAATCAGAGAGGCCAAGGCGGCCTGATCGCCGGGGTCGGAGGAGCGGCGCTGATCATCCTCCTGTTCCTGCCGTGGTTCGGCGGCGGCGCCAACAACTTCAACGCCTGGGAGGTGTTCACGGTCGGTGACATCTTCTTCCTGATCACCGGCCTGGTCGCGATCGGGGCGGCGCTGGCAGCCGGGGGCAGACTGATGCCCGGGCTGTCGCTCAGCAGCGCGGCGGCGCTGCTCGGCGGGATCGCGACGATCCTGATCCTCTGGCTGCTGGTCTTCGACTGGCCCGACGGCGCGAGCCGGATGCTCTGGGCGTTCGTGGCCTTGATCGCGGCGGCGGCGATTGCCTACGGCGGCGCCTCGGCGGCCGGCGAAGACGGCTGAGGTCGAACCGAGCGTCGAGCGAGGAGTGTCCCGCCTCGGGCGCTCCTCGCTTGCCGGCGCCCGGCCGCCTCGAGCAGCGAGTGCGATCGGCGATCGGTGGCGGCGTCAGCCGCGCGCCGCGAGCGCCGTGCGAATCTCCTTCGGCAGCATGAACCGCACGTCCTCGTCGACCGCCCGCAGCTCCGAGATGTCGGTCGCCCCGCGGTCGCGGAAGAAGTCGACGAGCGCTGAGACGAGCTCCTCGGGGGCGCTGGCGCCTGACGTGATTCCGACCGTCTCGACGCCCTCGAGCCATTCCTCGCGCACCTGCGAAGCGTTGTCGATCAGGTGCGAGGAGGCGCCGTGGTCGCGGGCGACCTCGACCAGGCGGTTCGAGTTCGAGGAGTTGGTCGAGCCGATCACCAGCACGAGGTCGCACTCGCGGGCGAGCTGCTTGACCGCGATCTGCCGGTTCGTGGTCGCGTAGCAGATGTCATCCGACTTCGGGGCGACGATGCTCGGGAATCGATCGCGCAAGCGGGCGACGATCTGCGAGGTCTCGTCGACCGAGAGGGTGGTCTGGGTGATGTACGCGACGCGCTCGGGGTCGTCGAGCTCGAGCGCGTCGACGTCGTCCGTGTCCTCGACCAGGACGATCGAGCCCGGGGCCTCCCCCGTCGTCCCCTCGACCTCCTCGTGGCCGTCGTGACCGATGAGGACGATCGTGTACCCCTGCTCGGCGAACCGGCGGGCCTCGACGTGCACCTTGGTGACGAGCGGGCAGGTGGCGTCGATCGTCCGCAGCCCGCGGGCGCGCGAGTTCGCGTGCACGCTCGGGGCGACGCCGTGGGCCGAGAAGACGACGAGCGCGCCCTCGGGAACCTCGGTCTCCTCCTCGACGAAGATCGCGCCGCGCTCGGAGAGCTGCTCGACGACGTGCTTGTTGTGGACGATCTCCTTGCGCACGTAGACCGGCGGCCCGTAGAGGTCGAGCGCGTGCTCGACCGCCTGCACCGCCCGATCGACGCCCGCACAGTACCCGCGCGGGGCGGCGAGCAGGACGCGCCTTGGCGCATCGACTGCCGTCGGAGTGGTCATCGCCTACAGGGTAGCCGCGAGCGGCCCGCCGGCCACCGGGGGCCACCGCGACCCCGTGAAGCTGTAGCGTCTCCCCAGGGATTGAAGGGAGCGGCGCAGCGGATCCAGGTCGTGCTGGTCGAGGACCATGAGTTGTTCCGCACCGGCCTGCGCTCGCTGCTCCACCACGACGGCATCCCGGTCGTCGGCGAGGCCGCCGATGGCGAGGCCGCCGTCGACGTGATCGAGTCGCACGAGCCCGACGTGGTCGTGATGGACATCGGCCTTCCGGGCCGGTCGGGCATCGCCGCCGCCCGCGAGGCGAGGCGGCGCGCACCCGGGTCGCGGATCCTGATGCTGAGCATCTCCGAGCGCGAGGAGGACATCGTCGCCGCGCTCGCCGCCGGGGCCTGCGGCTACCTGCTCAAGGACTCTGCGGTCGAGGAGATCACCGACGCGATCCGCTCCGCCGCCCGCGGCGAGGCGACGCTGTCGCAGCGGATCGCCGCGAGGTTGCTCGCCCACCTGCGCGGAGGACAGACCGAACAGGGACCGGCGCCCGAGCTCGTCAGGCCGAACGAGCGCGAGCTCGAGCTGCTCGAGCTGCTCGCCTCGAGCGGCGACAAGCGGGCGGCCGCCGAGCGCCTCGGCGTCACGCCGGAGGCGGTCGGCGAGCAGCTCGCGGAGGCCCTGCGAAGGCTCATGCCGCCGGCGGACTGAGTCGATCCGAGCGCCGGCGGAGGGCCCGGAACCGGCTACGGTGCCGCAGGAGGATGGATTCCCCGCCGCCGATCCGCGTCGTCCTCGTCGACGATCACGACCTCTTCCGCAAGGGCGTTCGTCAGCTTCTCGACACCGAGGGGATCGAGGTGGTCGCGGAGGCCGCCGACGGCGACAGGGCGGTCGAGGTCATCGGCGATCGCGCGCCCGACGTCGCCGTGATGGACATCCACCTCCCGGGGCGATCGGGCATCGAGGCGACGCGGGAGGTGCGACGCCGCTCGCCCGCGACGCGGGTGCTGGTGCTCAGCGTGTCCGAGGACGACGACGACATCGCCGAAGCGATCGCCGCCGGGGCGTGCGGATACCTGCTGAAGGACTCGGCAGTCGAGGACGTCGCCGAGGGCGTCCGCTCGGCGACACGGGGCGAGTCGAAGCTTTCGGCGCGGATCGCCGCCCGGCTCCTGGACCGCCTGCAGCAGGCCACCTCGTCGGCCGGCGCGACGCCGGCGGACGAGGTCCAGCCGACCGCGCGCGAGCTCGAGATCCTCGGCCTGATCGCGGCCGGCCGCGACACCGCCACGGTCGGCGGCGACCTCGGCATCAGTGCTCCTGAGGTCCGCAACCACATCGCCAACGTGCTCGCGAAGGTCCAGGCCCGAGACCGCCTCGACGCCGCCTCGAGCCGGTGAGGCACCGGCGGCGGCTGACCGCGCGGGGCGGTCCTAGGGGACCACGACTTCGACCCTCGTCCCCTCCCCCGGCCGCGAGCGCACCCGGACGATGCCGCCCAGGCGCTCCGCCCGCCGCCTCATCCCGATCAGGCCCAGACCCCCGTCGGCTCCGCCCTCCTCGATCGCGGCGGGATCGAACCCCTCCCCGTCGTCGGAGATCACGAGCCGGGTCCGGCCGCCCTTGCCGGCCAGGTGGACGCGAATCTCATCCGGATCGCCGTGGCGGACCGCGTTGCCGATCGCCTCGCCCGCGATCCTCAGCAGCTGGTCGCGTACCTGCGGGGTGACCTCGACCCCCTGGTCGAGGTCGAGGCTGAGCTCGGTGCGATGGCGGCCGGCGAGCCCGCGGGCGACGCTCTCGAGCGCCGGGCCGAGCGGCGCGTCGGTCAGCCTCAGGTTCTCGATCGCTCCCCGCGACTCGGCCAGAGCGTGCCGGGCGGCCTCGGCGAGGTCGGCCGCTCGGGGATCGTCGTGGGCGATCCGCTCGCTCTGCATGGCGATGAACGCGAGGTCCTGGGCGAGGCCGTCGTGGAGGTCGCTGGCGATCCGGCTTCGCTCCTCGAGCACCGCGACCTCCGCGGCAGCCCGCTGGTAGACGGCGATCTGACGCAGGGCGCCGGTCAGGATCGCGAGCTGGGCCGCGAACCGGAGCAGGTCGCCGGTGAACACCCAGTCGGAGTAGATCGAGGGGAAGAAGAAGTAGCTGAGCCGGGCGAGCGCGGCCAGCGCCATGCCCGCCGCGATCCAGGCGAGGAACTCATCGCGGCTCCGCTCGGCCCGGCGGCCGAACCCGACGGCGGCGGCGACGAAGAGCGCCATCGAGGCGAGCTGAGCGCCGAGCAGACCGGGCGTCCCGATCACCCGCGGGCTGTCGGGCTCGCCCGGCGAGATCGTCGGATCGATTCCGGTCGCGAACAGGTCCGAGGCGAACGCGACCCCCGCCATCAGCACTCCGATCGCGACCAGCGCCGCCAGCACCAGGCGCAGCGCCACCTCCCGCCGCACCTCGCCGCCGCGCGAGAACGCCGCGACCGCGAGCACTGCGGAAGCGAACAGGCTGGCGCTGAGCGGCGCCCAGATGACCGCCTCGTTCGATCCCGTGTACGACGGCACCGCCCAGCGAGCGAGGTTCGAGGCGAACAGCAGCAGCAGCCCGACGAAGAGCAGGAAGTCGGTGCGCTCGAGCGTCTCCCGGTAGCGACCGAGGAGGATGAACGTGGCGAGCAGGGTGACGATCGCCGCCGCGGTCTCGATCGCGACGGTGGCGGTCGAGCTGCGATGCGCAAAGCCGAGAGTCGGCACCGTCGCGACGACGATCGTGACGACGACGAGGACGCCGAAGATCGCCGGCAGCCAGAGCTCCAGCCGCGATCTCACCGCAGGCGCTCGATCGCCGCGACGGCCGGCTCGCCGACTGCGTCGAGGCTCTCCGGGCAGACCTTCTCGAGGTTGTCCTCGGGGGTGTGCCACCAGGCGCCCGGGCTGCCGCCGGGCCCGTATTCGAAGTCGATCAGGTCGACGGCTGGGATCCCCGCCTCGCGGAAGGGGATGTGGTCGTCGAGGATGCCGCCGGTCTCACCCTCGAACGGGGCCGCCGACCCCGAGTCGCCGAGCTCGCGAGCGGCGTCGGCGAACAGGGCGTAGAGCTCCGGGTCCGAGTTCTGCTCGAGCGGGATCTCGAGGTCGCAATCGCCGACGAGGTCGAAGAGCACCATCGCCCGAATCTCGTCGAGCGGCGGCGCTCCCTGGACGCCACGCCCGGCGTAGTCGACGTACTGGCGACTCCCGCGCGTGCCGTCCTCGGTGAACGGCCGCTCGCCGCGCGCCTCCTCGGCGTCGAACAGCGCCAGGTGGATCGACGGGCCGTCGACCTCGGGTCCGAGAGCGCGCGCGAGCTCGAGCACGACCGCGACCCCCGAGGCGCCGTCGTTGGCGCCCTGGAAGTCCTCGCCGGCGTCGTCCTTCGTGTCGTGATGGGCGCCGACGACGATCGCCCCGGCCTCCGAGCCGGGGATCGTGCCGACGACGTTGAGGTGCGGCTCCTGGATCGAGACGTCGGCGATGCCCGCGTCGCGCAGGCGGTCGGCGATCAGCTCGGCGGTCCGGCGGCCGGCCTCCGACCCGGCGGGCCGGGGACCGATCTCGACCTGGGCGACGAGGTCCTCGAACGCGCGCTCGGCGTCGAACCGCCCGGCTGCCGGCGGGGCGCCGGCATCGGCCGGCGCGGCGGGCTCGTCGTCCCCGCAGCCGGCGAGGACCGCGACCGCGCCGAGGATGCACAGGGCCCGCTTGAGCATGGGCGGGACGTTACCTGGGGAGGTATGTTGCCCCCATGGCTCAGGGGCACATGGACCGGCTGAGCGCTCTCGACGTCTCGTTCCTCACCAACGAGAGCTCGTCGAGCCACATGCACGTCGGCGCGATCCTGATCTTCGAGGGACCGCCGCCGAGCTACGAGGACCTGCTCGAGCACGTGAGCTCGCGCCTTCACCTCGTGCCCCGGTTCCGCCAGCGGCTGCTCTACCCGCCGGCGCCGACCAGCCGCCCGTTCTGGGTCGACGACCCGGCGTTCAACCTCGCATACCACGTCCGCCACTCGGCGCTCCCCGATCCCGGCTCCGAGGAGCAGCTGCGGCGGATGGCGGCGCGGACGTTCTCGCAGCACCTCGACCGCTCGAAGCCGCTCTGGGAGCTGTGGCTGGTCCAGGGTCTGAGCCGCAAGCGGTTCGCCTTCGTCACCAAGACCCATCACGCGCTCGTCGACGGGGTCTCGGGGGTCGACATCGCGACCGTGCTGTTCGACGTCGAGCAGGGACGCGAGCCGGGCGAGCCCGACCACGACTGGGTCCCGGCTCCCGAGCCGACGAGCGCCGAGCTCGTCGCCCGCGACGTCGGGACCCTCGCCAGGATGCCTTTGCGCGGCCTGCGCCGGCTCGAGCAGGCGGTCGGCCATCCGCGGCGGACGCTCGGCCAGGTTGCCGAGGCCGCCGAAGCCGTCGGCGAGGTCGGGTGGGCGTTCACGAACCCGGCGCCGAAGATCCCGCTCAACGTCGAGATCGGCTCGCATCGGCGGTTCGCCTGGGTCCGAGCCGAGCTCGAGCAGTTCAAGCGGATCAAGAACGCCTTCGGCGGGACCGTCAACGACGTCGTCCTCGCGGTCGTCGCCGGCGCGCTCAGGCGCTGGCTCCAGGGGCGCGGGATCCGCACTGAGGGGATGGAGCTTCGGGCCCAGGTCCCGGTCTCGATCCGAGCGGCCGACGAGCACGGCGAGCTCGGCAACCGGATCGCCGCGGTGCGGGGACCGCTCCCGGTCTACGCCGAGGACCCGGTGACGCGGCTGGCGCTCGTCCGCGAGGGGATGGAGGGGATCAAGCAGTCGAAGCAGGCGCTCGGAGCCGAGGTGATCTCGCGCTTCAACGACTTCGCCCCGCCGACGCTGCTGGCACAGGCGGCCCGGATCAACTTCTCGACCCGCCTGTTCAACCTCGTCGTCACCAACGTTCCGGGGCCCCAGATCCCGCTCTACGTCCTCGGTCGGGAGCTCGAGGACGTGTTCCCGGTCGGCTTCCTGCCCCCGAACCAGGCCCTGTTCGCGGCGATCATGAGCTACAACGGCCGGGTCAACTTCGGCCTCCTCGCCGACTACGACTCGATCGAGGACGTCGACGTGATCGCGGAGGGCGTCGAGCACTCGCTCGCCGAGCTCCTCGCGGCCGCCGGCGAGCGTCCCGACCGCGAAGCCGCTCCCGCCTCGGCTTAACGTAACATCTGTCACGTGGATCAGGCGACTCCCGAACCCGAGCGGCGATCGTGAGCGACGGCGACCAAACACCCGACCGGCCCAGCGTCGAGGTCCCGTTCCGCTACCACCTCGAGCTGACCCCGGCGCAGCTCAAGATCACCCACACCGCGCTGCGGAGCCTGCTCGACGACTTCGGCCACGACCAGCCCGAGATCCTCGAGCTGATCCGAGAGGTGCTGCGGAAGCTCCCCGACGACCACGCGATCCGGGCGATCCAGCTCGACCTCGAGGTCGAGCGCGGGCTGGCAAGCGACCGCGATGACTCCTCGGGCGACGGCAGGCGGCCACCCGCGGCCTGAGCTCGGCTCGGCGCTCATCCGGTCGCGCGCAGCCGCCGTAGGCTTCCGCGCCCTTGTCCGTCACCGTCCTGATCGGGCTCCTGTGCGCGCTGGCGACCGCGTTCGCATCGATCCTCGGCTTCCTCTACAAGCACCGGGGCGCCGTCGCGTCGCCCCCGGTCTCGCTCCGGCGCCCCGTGCGCACGTCGCTGCGACTCTTCCGCTCGCCCTGGTACTCGCTCGGGATCGCGATCGCGCTGACGGGCTGGGGCTTTCACGTCGCGGCGCTCGCGCTGGCGCCGATCTCGCTCGTCAAGGCGGTGATCTCCGGCGGGCTCGTGATGCTGACCGTGACCGCCGACCGGTTGTTCGCGCACGAGGTCACGCGGCGGGAGTGGATCGGCGTCGCCCTCGCGGCCCTCGGCCTCGCCTTCCTCGCCGCGAGCCTCGACGGGGTCGCGCGCGACGCCTATTCCGACGCCGAGGGCGCCCGCCTCGCCGGATTCATCGTCGCCGTCAGCGGTCTAGCGACGGTCGTCGCCTGGCGGAGCCGGCGAACCGCACGCGCCGGCGTCGTCCTCGCCGCGTCCGCGGGAATGTACTGGGCCGCCTCCGACGTCGCGATCAAGGCGCTCACCCCGCAGCTCGCCGACGGCCCGGCCGCGGTCCTGGCGGATCCGCTGGCGGCTGTGATCGCCCTCGCCTCGTTCGCCGGCCTCGTCGTCTCCGCCCGCAGCCTGCAGCTCGGAAAGGCGGTTCCGGTGATCGCCGTGACCAGCGTCGCCGCGAACTCGCTGACGATCCTCTCCGGGCCGCTGGTCTTCGCCGAGCCGCTACCGGAGACGACCCTGGGATTCGTCCTCCGGGTGCTCGCCTTCGCCCTCATCATCACCGCGGCGGCGCTCACCCCGGCGCCGGCGAAGGCGGCTCATCTCGACGACGCGGAAACGGATTCGTTCGCCGAGCGAGTCCAAGCCTGAGCGTCGCCGAAGGAACTTTCTCGCAATTTGCGACCTTTTTACCCCGGAACGCGTGACCCTCGGGGCCCCGGAAGCGCTTCTCCGATCGCAGGGCGCTCCCTGGCGCTCCTGCTTCGTGTCCCTTCACATCAATCGAGGAGGAGGAGTACATGCGGACGATCAAGAGGGTCGTCGCGGTGGGCGCGCTCGCGGCCGGCTTCGCGGTCGCGGCCGGCGGTACCGCTCAGGCTGACTCGGACCGTCAGCTCTGCGAGGCGGCCGGCGGCAGCTACACCAAGGTCGGCAGCGTCTCGACCTGCGAGTTCCCGGTCGGCAACTCGCACAACGTCAAGACCGATGACCAGAAGGGGAGCTTCAAGAGCTCCCACCCCGAGGGGTACATCAACCCCGGCGGTCACCGGCCACCCGGTCAGCAGGGCTAGCGACGCCCGGCCGGCGTGCCGGCGTCTCGGACCGAAGGAGGGCGCCCTCGGCGCCCCACCCTTCGGTTCGGGGACGCCGGTGCATCCGGCGGGTTGAGGTGCGGCGCGCCCGCGGTCAGGCCGGGCAGGGCTCGGGCCGCCCCGCTCCGACGGCGATCGGCTCGCCGCCGGCGTCGAAGCAGCGCTTGAAGGTGAACGCGTGCGGCGTCGGCCCGTGCGCGCGCAGATGCTCGACCCGCTCGCGGGCGTCGTCGAGGCTCGGCAGCTCCCCGGCCGGAATCCACCACAGCGCCATGTGCGCCTCCGCCAGGCGCGTGAACCACTCCCGCCGGCGGCGCATGACGTCGAGGTGGCGGCCGGCGTAGACAAAGCTCCAGAGCGCGTCCACGGAGTTCCAGACGGACATGTTGACCAGGATCCGCTCGTCCTCGAAGGGCCTGATCGAGGTCGCGTCGCCGCTTTCGTCCTGGAGCCGCCAAACGAATCCGGGGCTCGAATCGGCGAGCGCGTTGACCGGCTCGAGCAACTCGACGAACTCCGCCAGCGCCGGTGAGTCGATCGGCTCGCGGGGGATCGCGACGTTGACCTGCGCGAGGTGGCTTTGCGACATCCCGGCGCGACTCTAACGCCCCTGCCGCCGACTCGACCGAGCGCTGCGCGCGCCGGCGCGATTAGCCCCTCCGGGACCGGGTAGGCCGCTCTCGCACAGCCGACGAGAAGGGTGAATCCAGATATGGCACAGAAGACGGCAAGGAAGTCGAGCCGAAGCTCGAACGGAAGCCGATCCGCGGGGAAGACCCGCGGGACGGGCAACTCGCGATCGCGGACGACCGGGTCCCGTGGCACTGGGAACTCGCGATCGCGGACGACTGCGTCCGGATCGCGCAGCGGGTCGCGGTCGAGCTCGTCGAGGACCTCCTCGGCGAGGAGCCGCGCGAGCTCGGGCGGCGACAAGGGCACGCTCGACACGGCGAAGGACGCGACGGTCAAGGGAGCGACGGCGGCCGGGAACGCGGTCTCCTCGGCCGCGGGACGGCTGAAGACGCCGGCGCAGCGGATCAAGACCCCGGCGATGGTGGCCGGCGCCGGCCTCGCCGGTCTCGCCGGCGGGATCGCGCTGACGCGCAGCAAGGGCAGCAAGGGCATCGGAGCCTCGATGCCGAGCCCCGGGGACCTCGGGATGACGTCGAAGAACGTCACCCACGCGGCGAAGAACGTCGGCGCGCTGGCCGAGCGCACCGGCCGCATCGCCGAGCAGGTCCGGGTGGCGAGCGAGGCGATCGGCGAGAGCGGTCGCCGACGGAAGTCACCGGTTGAGGTGGTCCTCGAGGGGCTCACAGCCCGCTCGAGCTCGGCATCGGAAAGCTGATCGGGCTCGGCGCCTGAGCCGGCGTCGCGGGGCGGCCGTCGCCGGGCGGGCCGCGGGTTGCCGGCCCGTCCGGCATCGGCTACGGTTCGGCCGGCCGCCGGCCCACTCGGAGAGATTGATGAAGATCCGCCTCGCCCTTCCGATCGCGCTGCTCGCCGTCTGCGTGGCAGCGACCGGGGCGGCCGGGGCGGACGCCCACACGAAGCGCTTCCCGACCACCGTCGAGGTGATCGACGAGGACGTGCTCGAGGACGGCGTCACGGGAATCGTCGCGGCACGGGTGCGCGCGGGGAGGGTCGCCTGCAGGGCGAACAGGGTCGTGGTCGGCATCGGCTTCTACACCGACGGCTCGCGGCGCGTAATCGACCGGACCCGGACGACCGCCCTCGGGGCGTTGGCGCTCACCTTCGACCTCACCGGCTTCGACCGCGGCGTCCTCTCGGTCCCGAGGAAGCGGTTCGGCCCGCGCAAGAAGAAGCACCGCCACGTCTGCAGGCCGGCGACCAGCGGCGGGGAGATGATGGCTGCGCGATGAGCACGGGGCGCCGCACGGGAATCGGATCGGCGGTTGGAGCGATTGCCGCCCTCGCCGCGATCGCGCTGGCGGTCGCGTTCGCGATCGGCGCCGGCGAGGCCGGCGCCCACCAGCAGATCCGGGTGACGCAGATCGAGCTGGCGATCGCCGACGTGACCGTCGAGGACGACCTGTTCCTGACCGGCGTCGTCCACAGCGCGCGCCGTTGCGTCGCCCGGCGCCGCGTGCGCATGGTCTTCGTCTACGGCGACGGGTCGCGCCTGATCAGCGATCGGGGCACGACCAGCCGGACGGGCGCCTTCACGCTGCTCGGCGCCTTCGATCCCGAGCCTGAGCTGATCGTCCTCCGGGCGGCGAAGAAGCGCCTCGCCCCGAAGACGAAGCGCCACCGGCACCTCTGCGGGTCCGCCCGGTTCACCCTGCCGGTGAACTGACCGCCGCCGGCGACCCGCGCCGCACGCGCGGTCGAGGCGGTCGGCGAGCTGCCGGCCGGCGGCCGGCGCTGCCCGCGCGAGCCGGAGCCGGAGCCCCGGTAGGGGGCGGGAACCGCGCCGATCGGCTCTCGATTGGGCCGGGTCGAAACGGATGACGGCCCGCCTGGCGCTGTCGGCGACGGGCTCGGCCAGGTGCTTACATCGCGGGCGTCGCGGTCTGCGTTCGAGACGGTTAGTGTGCGGCGCCGCAACGACCGTGTCGATCGAGGCATCCGGCCGGGGTGAAGGCGGGATGCGGGAGGTAAAGCGAATGGGTCGGGTGGGCAATGGCGCTGATGCAGGCACGGATGACGCGGCCTCCGCGCGACGGTGGGTCCGTGGCGGGGTAGGGGCCCTGGCTTCGATGGTGGTCCTCGCGTTCATCGCGGCGCCCGCCGGGGCCCAGTGCAGGAACGTCTACAAGTCGGAGCTCAATGGCGGTCCGCCCGGGGGCGGGCTGGTGCTCGTCTGCGACGCGGTCAGCCAGGGTCAGAAGCGAAGCCTGAAGCAGCAGAAGCGCGCCGAGCGCCGGGCGAAGCGCGCCGAGCGCCGGGCGAAGCAGCGTCAGCGGCGCCGGCTCGCGCGGAAGATGAGGCGGCAGGCACGGACGTACCCGGCGGGGCTGCCGGTGCAGCTCGAGTACAAGCCCCACACGGGAGTCGCGGCGCTGCGCTTCCACTGCTTCGGCAAGCGCGCGTGCCGCGGCCGGCTCGAGATGCGCACCGGCCACGTGCCGTGGGACGAGATGACCCCGATGGGAAGCCGCAGCTACCGGATCAAGCGGGGCGTCCCGTGGTCGTCGCGGCAGAAGACGGTGAGGCTGAGCGTCTCGGCCGAGGGCCGCGAGGCGCTCGCGACCGATCCGGATCCGTATCCCGGCCACAACATCAGCGTGCTGTTGCGCCACCCTCGCTGGGGCCTCTGCGGGCCGAGCGGATGCGAGAACGGCCCCGGCTGAGCCGGTAACGGGCGGAACGGATGAGAGCTCGTCTCACGCTGCCCGCGAGGGGCTCGGTCAGCTGCCAACGTAGGCGGCGAGGTGCTCGGCGGTGACGGTAGAGCGGGCGGCGACGAGGTCGGCGGGTGTGCCCTCGAAGACGATCCGGCCGCCGTCGTGGCCGGCGCCGGGGCCGAGGTCGATGATCCAGTCGGCGTGGGCCATGACCGCTTGGTGGTGCTCGATGACGATCACCGACCTGCCGGAGTCGACGAGCCCGTCGAGCAGGCCCAGCAGATGCTCCACATCGGCGAGGTGGAGTCCCGTCGTCGGCTCGTCGAGCACGAAGATCCGGCCCTTGTCGCCCATATGCGTCGCGAGCTTGAGCCGCTGGCGCTCGCCGCCGGACAGCGTCGTGAGCGGCTGCCCGAGGGTGAGGTAACCCAGCCCCACCTGGTCCATCCGCTCGAGGATCCGGTGGGCCGCCGGCGTCCGCGCCTCACCGTCGCCGAAGAACTCCTCGGCCTCGGTCACCGACATCGCGAGCACCTCGCTGATGTCGCGGCCGCCGAGGTGGTGCTCCAGCACCGATGCGTCGAACCGCTTGCCCTCGCACTCCTCGCAGGTGGTGGCGACGCCGGCCATCATCGCCAGGTCGGTGTAGATGACGCCGGCGCCGTTGCAGCTGGGGCAGGCGCCCTCGGAGTTGGCGCTGAACAGCCCCGGCTTCACGCCGCTGGCCTTCGCGAACGCCTTGCGGATCGGTTCGAGGAGCTTGGTGTAGGTCGCCGGGTTGCTCCGTCGCGAGCCGCGGATCGCGTCCTGGTCGACCGTCACCACCCCTTCCCGCCCGGACACCGAGCCGTCGATCAGCGAGCTCTTGCCCGAGCCCGCCACCCCGGTGACGACGACCAGCACCCCGAGGGGGATGTCGACGTCGATGTCCTGGAGGTTGTGGGCGCCGGCGCCGCGCACCTCCAGCGCCTCCGACGACGTCCGCACCGAGGGCTTCGGCGAGGCGCGGTCGTCGAGGTGGCGCCCGGTGAGCGTGGCACTGGCCCGCAGGCCCTCGACGGTGCCCTCGAACATCACCTCCCCGCCCTCGGCGCCGGCGCGCGGGCCGAGGTCGACGACGTGGTCGGCGATCGCGATCGCCTCGGGCTTGTGCTCCACCACCAGCACGGTGTTGCCCTTGTCCCGCAGCCGCAGCAGGAGGTCGTTCATCCGCTGGACGTCGTGCGGGTGCATGCCGATCGTCGGCTCGTCGAAGACGTAGGTGACGTCGGTGAGCGAGGACCCGAGGTGGCGGATCATCTTGACGCGTTGCGCCTCGCCGCCGGACAGCGTGCCGGACGACCGGTCGAGCGAGAGGTAGCCCAGCCCGATCTCCACGAACGAGTCCAGGGTCTCCCCCAGGGCCGCCAGCAGCGGCGCGACCGATGGCTCGTCGAGGCCACGGACCCACTCGGCCAGGTCGCTGATCTGCATCGCGCACGCGTCGGCGATGTTGACGCCCTCGATCTTCGACGATCGAGCCGCCTCGCTGAGCCGGGCGCCGTCGCACTCGGGGCAGGTGGTGAACGTCACCGCGCGGTCCACGAACCGCCGGATGTGCGGCTGCATCGCCTCGCGGTCCTTGGACAGGAACGACTTCTGGATCTGCGGGATCAGCCCCGCATACGTCAGGTTGATCCCGTCGACCTTGATCTTGGTCGGCTCCTTGTGGAGCAGGTCGTGGAGCTCCCGCTTGTTGAACTTGCGGATCGGCTTGTCGGGGTCGAAGAAGCCGGAGCCGCGGAAGATCCGCCCGTACCAGCCGTCCATGCTGTAGCCGGGGATCGTCAGCGCACCTTCGTTGAGCGACTTGCTGTCGTCGTACAGCGCCGAGAGGTCGACGTCGGTGACCGAGCCCCGACCCTCGCAGCGTGTGCACATGCCGCCGGTGCGGGTGAAGGTCGCCTTCTCGGTCCTGGTCTTGTCACCGCGCTCGACCGTGATCCCACCGGTCGCCCGGACCGAGGCGACGTTGAACGAGAACGCTTGCGGCGAGCCGATGTGCGGCTTCCCGAGTCGGCTGAAGAGGATCCGCAGCATCGCGTGGGCGTCGGTGGCGGTGCCGACCGTCGAGCGGGGATCGGCGCCCATCCGCTCCTGGTCGACGATGATCGCGGTCGTCAGCCCGTCGAGCACGTCGACCTCGGGCCGCGCCAGCGTCGGCATGAAGCCCTGTACGAAGGCGCTGTAGGTCTCGTTGATCAGCCGCTGCGACTCGGCGGCGATCGTGCCGAACACGAGCGAGCTCTTGCCCGAGCCGGAGACGCCGGTGAACACGGTCAGCCGGCGCTTCGGGATCTCGACGCTCAGGTCCTTGAGGTTGTTCTCGCGCGCGCCCTGCACGCGGATCAGGTCGTGGCTGTCCGGACGGT
>Ga0299914_10000690_pt1 | contig 20958 bp, 17 predicted proteins | sample RVTome_10_FD_201361 | JGI IMG/M metagenome (GOLD analysis project Ga0299914, IMG submission 201361) | Soil microbial communities from uranium-contaminated site in the Upper Colorado River Basin, Wyoming, United States - RVT153D57 (version 2) ...
CCGAAGATTGCGTGGAAAGCCGGCAATTGCCACAGCGCATCTGCCTGACCCGCTCAGACCCGTTCGATCCAGCTTCTGTCGTGACCATGAATATTCAATCTCTCGGCTGTCCCATCTGCTCCGCCGCCGGACCGGCGCCGCTGGACTCGCGATCGCACGTGCCGATCGCGCAAAATCTGATGTACCGAAGCCGCGAGGCGGCGGTGAACTGTCCCCAGGGACGACTGGAGATGGTGCGCTGCATGCGCTGCGGCTTCGCCTGGAACGCGGCGTTCGAGCCGGCGCTGCTGACCTATGACGCGGATTACGAGAATGACCAGTCGCTTTCGCCCGCCTTCGACCGTCATCTCGCCGAAGTCGCCGAGGCGATAAGCGGCCGGCTCGATCCGAACGGTCGGCTTTCAGTAGTCGAGGTGGGGTGCGGGCAAGGTTATTTCCTGCATCGGCTGGCCGACGCGTTCGGGTCGCGCCTCGAAAACCTGGTGGGGTTCGACCCGGCCTTCCGCCAAGACAGCCCGACGCCGCCGCGAGCCCGGGTCGTAGCCGAAACTTTCAATAAGGCGACCTGCCGCAAGGCCGATCTGGTCCCCGATCTCATCGTCACCCGGCATGTGATCGAACATGTTCCCGATCCGCTCGCCTTTCTCGACGCCATCCGCGACGTGTCGAGGCCTGGCACGGTGATCGCGGTGGAAACGCCGAACCTGCAATGGATCCTCGACGGCGCGGTCGCGCACGATTTCTATTACGAGCATTGCAGCCTGTTCGACCCGGAATCGCTACAATTCGCGATGGAGACATCGGGATTCGAAGAAATAGAGGTGAGCGACCGGCTTGGCGGCCAGTATATGCTGGCGCTGGGGCGTGCGGGCGAGCCGCGTCGCCGGCCTTGCCGCACCTCACCGCCCGACAATGCCGACTATGCGCTGCGGCGGGCCGGCTATGTCGACCATTGGCGTCGCGCCTTCGCCGAAGATCGCCGGGACGGCGAGAAGGTCGCCCTCTGGGGCGGCGCCTCCAAGGGGGTCACGCTTGCCCTGCTGGTCGGCGACAGCGCCGCCGATCTCAGCGCGGCCATCGACATCAATCCCGCGCGGGACGGCAGCTTCATGCCGGTGAGCGGCGTGCCCGTCGTCCTGCCCGAGAAGGCCCGACGCGAGCGCATCACGAAAGCGTATGTCGTGAATCCGGCCTATTGCGACGAGGTGGAGCAATATTGCCGCGATAGAGATTGGCATCTCAAGCTGGCCGTGGTGGACTAGCCGCAAGCGCCCGGTCCGACAGTCGGGCAGATGATTCGAGGCCGGCGCGGTCGCCACAGCCGAACATGGCTTCCCGTCGCTCGACAAGGCAGGGGCCGCCCTTTAGAGCCCGCATTCCACAGCGGACGCCAGCGTGAAGTAGGGAATCGAGTGACGATTACGATCATCAACGAACGGGACGCAACGGTCACCGTGCAATCGGGCGGGGAGGAGCGGACCTTCCCGATGGCGAGCAACGAGGCATTCGCGGCAGCGTCTCATGCCTGGCTCCGCGCGGGATGGGACGCGAAGCACGTCTACAGCTTCACCTGGATGGGGCGGCCGATCATTCAGCTCCCCGAAGACATGGTTCGGCTGCAGGAGCTGATCTGGGCGCAGCGACCGGACGTGATCGTCGAGACCGGCGTCGCCCATGGAGGCTCGCTGATCTATTATGCCTCGCTGTTCGAGGCGATGGGCGGCGGGCGCGTGATCGGCATCGACATCGAGATCCGGCCGCACAATCGCGCGGCCATCGAAGCCCACCCGATGTTCGGCCGTATCGAGCTGGTCGAAGGCTCGTCGACGGCGCCGGAACTCGTCGCCGACGTCAAAGAACGGATCGGCGAGGGCGAGAAGGTCATGGTAGTGCTCGATTCGAACCACAGCCGTTCGCATGTCCTCGACGAGCTTCGCGCCTATGCGCCGCTGATCGGAATCGGCGGCTACATGGTCGCGACGGACGGCATCATGCAGAATGTGGTCGGCGCCCCCCGCAGCGCCGACGATTGGGCCACCAATAATCCGCAACAGGCGGCAAGGGATTTCGTCGCCGAGGACGACAGGTTCGTCCTCGAGGAGCCGGAGTGGCCGTTCAACGAGGGGCTGGTGCGCGATCGGGTGACATACTGGCCATCGTGCTACGTGCGACGCCTGCGCTAGGATAGACGAGGGGCGCAAAGGATGAAGGTGGTTCTGCTGGCGGGCGGGCTCGGCTCCCGTCTATCCGAGGAGACGCAGGTCCGTCCCAAGCCCATGGTCGAGATCGGCGGCCATCCGATCCTGTGGCACATCATGATGCTGTACAGCCGGCACGGCCTGACCGACTTCATCGTCTGCCTCGGCTACAAGGGCTATTTCATCAAGGAATATTTCGCCAATTTCGTGCTGCACCGCTCCGACGTGACGGTTGATCTGGTCGACAATCGCATCGAATATGACCGCCGCGAGGACGTGCCGCCCTGGCGCGTCACCCTCGTCGATACCGGTCCCGACACGATGACCGGCGGTCGGTTGAAGCGGGTCGGCAGGCTGCTGGGCGACGAGCCGTTCTGCATGACCTATGGCGACGGCGTGTCGGACGTCGACATCGGCAAGCTGGTGGCCTTTCATCGCAGCCACGGGCGGCAGGCCACCCTGACCGCCGTACGGCCGCCGGGGCGCTACGGCGCAACGGTGATCGAGGGCGATCGGGTGACCCGCTTCGAGGAGAAGCCGGCGGGAGACGGCGGCTATATCAACGGCGGCTTCTTCGTTCTCTCGCCGGATGTTCTCGATCGGATCGAGGGCGATTCGACGCCCTGGGAGGCCAAGCCGCTTTCCGGACTCGCCGCCGACGGCGAGCTCGCCGCTTATGTCCATGACGGCTTCTGGCAGCCGATGGACACGCTGCGCGACAAGACCCAGCTCGAAGCGCTTTGGGCGAGCGGGTCGCCGCCCTGGAAGACCTGGTAGCTTCAGGTGAAGCCGCAAGCCGATTTCTGGATGGGTCGACGCGTCCTGCTGACCGGTCATACCGGATTCAAGGGCGCCTGGACGGCCGTCTGGCTGAACCGGCTCGGCGCCCAGGTCACCGGCTTCGCCCTGGCGCCCGAGACTGAACCGAGCCTTTGGAAGGAGGCGGGCGCAGGCCTGCTCGACGCGGAGGTCATCGGCGATCTGGCGGATCGCGAGGCGGTGGGCGAGGCCGTCAAGCGGGCCCGGCCGGAAATCGTCCTGCACATGGCCGCGCAATCGCTCGTGCGGAGGTCGTTCGCGCGCCCTGTGGAGACCTACGCCACCAATTTGATGGGCACGGTCCACCTGCTCGAGGCGCTCCGCAGGACCGATGGGCTCCGGGCAGTCCTCGTGATCACCACCGACAAGGTCTACGCCAATAGCGGCCAGGGACGCGATTTCCTCGAGGACGATCCGCTCGGCGGACACGACCCCTATTCGGCCTCCAAAGCGGCTGCCGAAATGGCCACGGCAAGCTATGCCGCCTCCTTCTTCGACGATTCCGGAATCCCGATCGCGACGGCGCGGGCCGGCAACGTGATCGGCGGCGGCGACTGGTCCGAGGACCGGCTGATCCCTGACGTGTGGCGGGCCGCGGCGAAGGGCGAAGCCGTGGCGCTGCGCAACCCCGAAGCGACGCGCCCATGGCAGCACGTCGTCGAGCCGATCGCCGGCTATTTCGCTTATGTCGAGGCGCTCGTCCGCGGCGCCGAGGTCCCGCGCGCGCTGAATTTCGGTCCGCTGCCCGGCGAAAAGATGTCGGTTTCTCAGATTGCCGAGGCGATGGGCGAGGCGCTGGGCGCCGGCCGACTGTGGCGCAAGGACGAGATCCCTGCGCCGTCCGAAATGAAGCAGCTGTCGCTCGATCCTTCCAAGGCGATCGGGGCGCTCGGCTGGCGGCCCCGCCTGAGCTGCGCCGAGGCGGTGCGCTGGAGCGCGCACTGGTATTCGGAGCGGGAGAAAGGCGGCGAGCCGCTTCGCCTTTGCCAGGCGCAAATCGAGGAGTACGAGGCTCTCGCATGACTGCAACCGTGATTCAGACCCGACCTGAACCGGCGCCGGCACCGACCTGCCAGGGCTGCGGCGCCCGGTTGACTCGCACCCTGGTCGATCTCGGCACACAGCCGCTCGCCAACAGCTACATCCCGATCGACCGCGGCGGCGACCCGGAGCCGGTCTTCCCGCTCCACGCGCGAGTCTGCGACGCCTGCCTGCTGGTCCAGGTCGACCGGGTGACGGCCCCCGAGGCCATCTTCAACGACCGTTACGCCTATTTCTCCTCCTTCTCGCAAAGCTGGCTCGATCATTGCCGCGCCTATGCCGACGCGATGACGGCGCGCTTCGGGCTCGGGCCCGAAAGCCGGGTGGTCGAGATCGCCAGCAACGACGGCTACATGCTGCAATATTTCGTCGAGAAGGGAATCCCGGTGCTCGGCATCGAGCCGGCGGCGAACGTGGCCGCGGCGGCCGCGGCGAAGGGCGTTCCGACCGAAATCGCCTTCTTCGGCGCCGACACCGCCGCGCGCCTCGCCGCGACGGGCTGGTCGGCCGACCTGCTGGCGGCGAAAAACGTGATGGCGCATGTCCCCGACATCAACGATTTCGTCGCCGGAATCCCGGTCATCCTCAAGCCGCGAGGCGTGTTCACCGTGGAGTTCCCGCATCTGCTGAACCTCATCCGGGAGGTCCAGTTCGACACGATCTATCACGAGCATTTCACCTATCTGTCGCTGCTCGCGGTCAAGGCGATCTTCGAGCGCCACGGCCTCGCAATCTTCGACGTCGAGAAGCAGGCGACCCATGGCGGCTCGCTGCGCGTCTTCGCGGCACGGGCGGACGCCGGTTACCCGGAAAGCGTGAACGTCGAGCGCCTGCTCGCCGAGGAACGCGCCGCCGGTCTCGCCCGTCCCGAGGGTTATGCCGGCTTCGCCGAACGCGTCGCCGCGGTGCGGACGGAACTGCGTGCCTTCCTTCGGGGTGCGCGCGAGGCCGGCCGCTCGGTCGCGGGCTACGGCGCAGCGGCGAAGGGCAATACCCTGCTCAATTATTGCGGCGCCACCCGTCAGGACATCCGCTTCGTTGTCGACCGCAATCCCGCCAAGCAGGACACCTTGCTGCCCGGCAGCCACATCCCGGTTCGCGATCCTTCGGCGATCGACGCGGAACGCCCGGATTACGTGCTGATCCTGCCGTGGAATCTGCGGGAAGAGATCATCGCGCAGATCCCGCAGGTGACCGGCTGGGGCGGCCAGTTCGTGACCGCGATCCCGTCGGTGCGAATCGGCTGAAGCGGGTGCGCTTCCGGCCGACCGGGATAGACGGCTTCACGATCGTCGAGCTCGACGTTCGCCGCGATGCGCGCGGCGCCTTCTGCCGGACCTTCTGCGAGCGGGAGTTCGCCGAGGCCGGCATCCCGTTCCGGGTGGTGCAGGCCAATCTCTCGATCAACCCGCACGTCCACACCCTTCGCGGTATGCATTTCCAGGAAGCGCCCCACGGCGAACCGAAGATCGTTTCGTGCCTCCGCGGACGAATGTTCGATGTCGCCGTGGACTTGCGCCCCGAATCGCCGACCTACCGCCGATGGCAAGGCGTGGAGCTTTCGCCGGGCGGCGGACAGATGGTTCACCTGACCGAGGGGCTCGCCCACGGCTTCCTGACCCTCGAGCCGGACACCGAAGTGAATTATCTGATGGGGGCACCTTACGTGCCGGAGGCCGCGCGGGGCGTTCGCTGGGACGATCCCGCTTTCGCGATCGACTGGCCCGCCGCGCCGGCCACCATCTCGGAGCGCGACCAGACCTATTCCCTGATCGAGAGTGCGGCCCCCGGCGGGGGCCGGGCCGGGCCAGCGGAATGAGGCTGCTCGTCACCGGCGCCGGCGGAATGGTCGGAAGTCATGTCGCCCGGATCGCCGCCGATAAGGGTCATGAGGTGCACGGCGTCTTCCGGCGCGTGCCTGGGCGGACCGCGCCGGGCATCACCGCCCACGTCGCCGATCTCCTCGACCGCGATACCGCCGGCGATCTGCTGCGGCGCGTCGAGCCGACCCATCTGGTCCACGCCGCCTGGGAGACCGGTCACGGATCCTATTGGAGCAGCCTCGACAATCTGGACTGGGTCGAGGCAACCGCCCGGCTGGCGCGCGCCTTCGCCGAAACCGGAGGACGGCGCTTCGTCCAGGTCGGGACCTGCGCCGAATATGAATGGAGCCACGGCCGTTGCGTGGAGAACGAGACCCCGGAGCGGCCGTCGACGCGCTATGGGATGGCGAAGCTGGCGGCTTTCAAGGCGGTGGAGGCGGCGGCGCTCGGCGCGTTCGAAGCGGCGGAGGCCCGGATCTTCTTCGCTTACGGGCCGGGCGAGAATCCGCAGAGGCTGATCGCCTATATCTGCCGTAGCCACGCTGCCGGCGACGTTCCGCAGCTTTCGAGCGGGTCGCAGCTCCGCGATCTCCTCCATGTCGAAGATACGGCGTCCGCGATCCTCGCCGTGGCGGGGGCCGACCGGCTCACCGGTCCGGTGAACATCGGCGGCGGCAAGCCGGTCATGCTGGCGGACGCCGCGACCCGGCTTGCGGCGATCGCCGGCGGACGCGATCCCGGCCTCGGCCTTCGTCCCGATCGCTTGGACGACCCGCGGCTGCTCGTCCCCGACGTGACCCGCTTGCTCGACACCGGCTGGCGACCGGCCATTGATCTGGATGAAGGCCTCTTGCAAACCTACCGGTGGTGGGTCGCCGGCGCAGCGTCCGGGAGCTGAGCGACGAGGCGGCGGCCAACACCGGCCGCTGGAGCGGAAGATCAGGCCGGCTTGGTCGCCAGAAAGACCTTCTCGCCTCGAGACAGGCGATACTTGACCGAATCGACGGGGCCGGCCGTGAACTCCGTGAGATCGAAACCCGCCTGGGTGATTAGATCCCGGAAATCGGCCCCGTAGAACCGGACATGATCGTAGCGGCCGAAATAGGCCTGGCGCTCCTCACGGGAGGTCAATGTGGGATCCTCGAAGGTCTTCCCCCAACCCTCGATGAGCGGGACCAGGGCGATCAGCTGTCCGCCCGGTTTGAGGATGCGGCGCAGCTCTGAGAGCGTCTTCCTGTCGTCGACATGCTCGAGGACGTGGGAAGCGATCGCCACGTCGAATGATCCGTCGGGAAGATCGATCTGCTCGAGATCGAGCACGCGGTCCGCCTTGCCCGGATCGATGTCGGCGGTGACGTAGGACGCCGGCTTGTCCTTGAGAACCAGCGGCCGGATCGCCTGTTCGGGAGCGAAGTGGATCACGTCCTTGCCGGTCACGTCCAGGAATCCCCGCTCGAAGGCGAGCGCAACCAAGCGGTGGCGTTCGTATGACCGGCACGACGGGCAGAGCTGACCGAGACGGGCATTGAGCCCGGCGGGCTGGAACTTCCCGACATAGCCGCAGCAGGAGCATTCGGCTGCCGGAAGCCGCTTTTCGGCAGCGATCGCGCGAAACAGGCTCCGGCGCGCACCCTTATCGGCAAGTGCGGCGGCGAGCGCCCGCACGACGGCAATTCGTGATTTCATCGACATGGCGGCGGCTCCTTAGCAGCTTGCACGGCCGTGGCTACTCCCTCACGCATGCATTGCGGGGGTCCGGTGCCGTGCGATGAAGGTCGTTCGGCGGCGGTGGCGGCCTGAAAGCTGGGAAGCCTCGACACCGTCGGCGCGAAATCGGCTTGAACGCCGCGCGCTATCTCGGCGCAGGCGGTCATGTCGAGGCGAACGACATCGGGTTCGAGATGGGGTCGTCGGAACGCCATTCCGCCCCGGATCCGATGGATGGCGACCTGAAGATCGCAGAAGCGCCCGTAGAGGATGAGCTTGGCCGCACTGGCGAGCGGCGTAACCAAAATTCGCTGGCGAAGCGTTGGTTTACGGCGAGCCATCGCTGCCGCCTAGCCCGCACGACCGGCTTAGGCCAGCCGACCCTCCCGGCCCCGCGGGCACATGCCCGGAAGCTCAGAAATCATAGCCGAACTTCCGCACGTCATCGCGGTAGATGTCGCCGACGATGTTCGCGAGCTCCGGCGTGTAGAGGCTGCGATAATCCACCGCCTCGCCGGAGCGGTTTGCCCGGCGAATCTGTAGCGTCTCGCCACGCATCCGTCCCACGAACTCCAGAGTCGGACCGAGATCCTCAAGCATTCCAACATGGTCGACCAGCAGCGCTCCGCGGCGATCGCACAGGAACATCCATTGCGGCTGAAACACCCCGTCGAGCCGAGTGATTTCTCGGGGCGCGAGCCATTCCTTCACGAAGCGTTCGAAGGTCTCGAACTCCGGCACCCGATAGCGCTCCGCCCGCCACATGCCGGCCCGGTACGTCTCGCCGACGCCCCGCCCCTGTCTGGCAAAGCGCCAGGCCGAGACCAGCCGGCTCCACGGATTTCGGGTGACCGAGAATCGTGGCAGCGCCTTCACATACGGGGGCGCCCATCGCACCACGTCGAGTGCGTGGGCATGGCCCATGAACCGGCCGTAGAGCGCCTCATTGATGCTGGTGCCGGCCGCCTTGGGCACGTGGATGAAGACGATGCCGGCTTCCTGCCAGTAACGCGCCCGGCGGCGGACGAGCAAGGCGCGGCGCAGGCCGCCGGGCAGACGCCGGTTGAGATTGCGGGCGAGTTCGATCAGCACGGTTCGCCCAACGCGCAGCTGCCGATCACGCCAGCGCCCGCACGATCCGCTCGGCCGCCTCGTCGGGCGACAGGGCTGTGGTGTCGATCCGGATCTCCGGATGCTCGGGGGCCTCGTAGGGGCTGTCGATGCCGGTGAAGTTGGGCAGCTCGCCGCGGCGCGCTTTGGCATAGAGGCCCTTCGCATCGCGCGCCTCGGCCACCGACAGCGGCGCATCGACGAAGACCTCGAAGAACTCGCCCTCGGGCATCATGTCGCGCACCATCCGCCGCTCGGCGCGGAACGGCGAGATGAAGGCGCACAGGACAATCAGGCCGGCATCGCCCATCAGCTTCGCCACCTCGCCGATGCGCCGGACATTTTCGACCCGGTCGGCGTCGGTGAATCCGAGGTCCCGGTTGAGGCCGTGCCGAACATTGTCGCCGTCGAGCAGGAATGTGTGGCGGCCCATCGCGTGGAGCCTCTTTTCGACCATATTGGCGATGGTGGACTTGCCCGCGCCCGACAGTCCGGTGAACCAGACCACCCGCGGGTTCTGGCCCTTCAGGACGGCATGTGCCTCGCGCGTCACTTCGAGATGCTGCCAATGGATGTTCTGCGCACGACGCAGTGCGTAGCGGATCATTCCGGCGCCGACGGTGGCGTTGGTCAGGCGATCGATCAGGATGAATCCGCCGAGGTCGCGATTCTCGGCGAAAGCGGCAAAGGGTACTGGCCAATTGAGCGCCAGCTTGACCTCGGCGATGCCGTTGAGATCGAGCGACTTGGCCGGCATCTCCTCCAGCGTGTTGACGTTGACCTGGTGCTTAATCTCGGTGACCGACGCGGAGACCATGGCGCTGCCGATCTTCAGCCAATAGGCGCGACCGGGCAGCATCGGCTCCTCGTCCATCCACACCAGAGTCGCCTCGAACTGATCGGACACTTCGAGCGGGCGGTCGGCGGCGGCGACGACGTCGCCGCGCGAGACGTCGACCTCGTCTGCGAGAATGAGGGTAACCGACTGGTTGGCAACCGCCTGATCCATGTCGCCGCCGAACGCAACGATCCGGCTGACAGTCGAGGTGCGGCCCGACGGCAGAATTCGGACCGGATCGCCCGGACGGACGATGCCGCTCGCGATCAGGCCGCAATAGCCGCGAAAATCGTGGTTGGGCCGGTTGACCCACTGGACCGGCATGCGGAACGGCGCGCGCTGCAGCGCCGCCTCGTTGAGCGCGACATCCTCGAGGTGGCAAAGGAAAACCGGACCGTCATACCAGCCCGTATTCGGCGAGCGTGTGGTGATGTTGTCGCCGCGCAGGCCGGAGATCGGGATGGCGGTGACGCGAACGACGCCCAGCCCCGCGGCAAAAGCGGAAAAGTCGGCGACGATCTCGTCAAACCGCGCCCGGTCGTAGCCGACCAGGTCCATCTTGTTCACCGCCAGCACCAGTTCGCTTATACCGAGGAGGTGAACGAGATAGGCGTGCCGACGCGTCTGGGTGAGCACGCCCTTGCGGGCGTCGACCAGGATCACGGCGAGGTTGGCGGTCGAGGCGCCGGTGACCATGTTTCGGGTATATTGCTCGTGCCCCGGCGTGTCGGCGACGATGAACTTGCGCTTGTCGGTCGCGAAGAAGCGGTAGGCGACGTCGATTGTGATGCCCTGCTCGCGCTCGGCGGACAAGCCGTCCACCAGCAAGGCGAAGTCGATCTCCTGGCCCTGGGTGCCGTGACGGCGCGAATCGGCTTCGAGTGCGGCGAGCTGATCCTCGAAGATCATCTTCGAATCATACAACAGCCGGCCGATCAGGGTCGACTTGCCGTCGTCGACCGAGCCGCAGGTGATGAGGCGCAGCAGGTCCTTCTTCTGGTGCTGCTCGAGATAGGCGCCGATGTCGCGCTCGATCAGGTCGGAGGAGCCGTAGACCTGGAGAGTCATCAGAAATAACCCTCCTGCTTCTTCTTCTCCATGCTGGCGGTCTGGTCGTGGTCGATCGCCCGCCCCTGCCGCTCCGACGTGGTGGCGAGCAGCATCTCGCGGATGATGTCCGGCAGGGTCGCCGCCTCGCTCTCTACCGCGCCGGTGAGCGGGTAGCAGCCCAGGGTGCGGAAGCGGATCGAGCGGGTGACCGGCGCCTCGTCGGGACGCAGCGGGAAGCGATCGTCGTCGACCATCAGCAGGAGGCCGTCACGCTCGACCGTCGGCCGGGGCGCCGAGAAATAGAGCGGCACGATCGGGATGGCCTCGCGGTGGATATATTGCCAGACGTCGAGCTCGGTCCAGTTGGAGAGCGGGAAGACCCGGAACGTTTCGCCGGGATTCTTGCGGGCATTGTAGAGCCGCCACAGCTCCGGCCGCTGCTTCTTCGGGTCCCAGCGATGGCTGGCCGAACGGAAGCTGAAGATCCGTTCCTTCGCGCGGCTCTTCTCCTCGTCGCGGCGGGCGCCGCCGAACGCCGCATCGAAGCGATATTTGTCGAGCGCCTGCTTCAGCCCCTCGGTCTTCCACAAATCGGTGTGGCGCGCGCCGTGATCGAACGGATTGATGCCGAGCGCCTCGGCCTCCGGATTGCGGTGGACGATCAGCTCCATGCCGGCCTGCGCCGCCGTCCGGTCGCGCATCTCGTACATCGCGCGGAACTTCCAGCTGGTATCGACATGCAGCAGCGGGAAGGGCGGCGGCGCGGGATAGAAGGCCTTGCGCGCGAGATGCAGCATCACTGAGCTGTCCTTCCCGATCGAATAGAGCATGACCGGCCGCTCGGACTCCGCAACAACCTCGCGGATGATGTGGATGCTCTCCGCCTCGAGCCGCTCGAGGTGGCTGAGGCGCAGTCCGCCCGCAGCCATTGGGCCGATGCTGTCGTTGATCGCCATGGACAGTTGCGCTTTCGTCAGATCCGGGCGCGCGGAGGGCGGCGAGTCAGCAATGACGGGGAAAAGCGGGCCAATAGCCACAACAAGGTCGGCAGGGCCATGGTGTTCCATATATCCTGAATGCCGGCGATCATCTGCCATTCGCCGAGCGCCTCACGCGGCAGCCACAGGTCGATCGCCTCGTTGACGAGCAGCAGAAGGAAGACGACGAGCCAGGGCAGCGGGCTGGCAAGCGACCGGCGTAGCAGGAGCGCCGCCGCGAGCTGGATCAAGACCGCGCCGTAGATGTGGAGCGCATCCTGGCTGAGGGCGGTGACCTGCGTCAGATAAATCTTGAAGTCTATCCACGACATACCGCCCCGATAGAGGCGGCGGCTTGCGGTTGCAAACGGCGGCTGCCGACGCGGTCAGAGGCGTATCTTCGGCTTTCGGCGCCTCGCGAGGGCGCGATGTCGGCGGCGCAGACGCTTCTCGTTCAACGTGACGACGATCGGCGGAACGACGAGGAACGCCGCCAGGAATGCAATAACCCAAAGAATTGGTCCGCCCATTCAGGCCTCTCCAGGGGCCAGGGCATCGCGCCGCCACGGGCCCCTGCAAAGAGCCCATTCCGACCGATGCCGCCAACAAGTCACCGTTCCGTAGCATCAAGAAATGGCATACCGCCAGTGGCAGCGAAAGGTATTCCACGGGATTGGCGGCCGCACCACGTTCAGGATGGAGCCATCGGCACTGCCCGAATGTTCAACTAGAAAGGTAGAAAGGGAGCAGTTCGAACGAATGACGAGCTCGATTCACACGCGTCGCGATGCGCTGCGGACGATCAGCGCGACCGCCCTTTTGATCGGGGCACCGGCCTGCGGACTCGCGGCGCAGACGCGGCCCAATTTCACGCCGGAGATGTTCGGGGCCAGGGGCGACGGCATCACCGACGACTATGCCGCGCTTCAGCGGATGGCGGCGGCGGTCACTGCGGCAGGGGGCGGCCGGGTCCTGTTCGGCGCGCGGCGCCGCTACCTGATCGATCAGGTCCAGATCGGCGGGGGACCGCGGCGCAACGCCGTCTCGGCGATCGCCTACAGCCGTTGCCGCGGCCTGACGATCGACCTCAACGGATCGACCCTGTCGGTGAAGGGCGACTTCCATCGCGCCGGGGATAGCCGTCGCGGCCGCGGCTCCCATTCGAGCGCGGTGATCCCATTCTTGCTCAACCGCTGCGAGGATGTGATCGTCGAGAATGGGGAGATGAACGGCAATGCGGACCGGATGACCCGCGACCCGCAGGTGAGTGAATTTGGCGGGCACGGAATGTCGATCAACGGGTGCCGGCGCGTAGTCCTGCGGGGCCTCCACATCCACCATTTCTCCAATGACGGCATCCGCCTCGGCATCACCGGCGGCGACGAGCAACTCTGCGCCGACGTGAGGTTGGAGGAGGTCCGGCTGACCAACAATGCGCGCCAGGGACTGACGAATGCCGGCGCCTTCGGCGTGGTCGCGATCGACAGCCATTTCAGCGAGAATGGCCGGACCGGCGGCCCCTATCGCCACCCGCCGAGCGCGGGCGTCGACATCGAGCCGATCCGGCGAGGGACGCGCCAGTCCGATTTCCGCGCGAGGCGCTGCCGGTTCGACAACAATTATGGCGGCCCGGTCGTCGCGGCCGACCCGCGGCTGACCTCGCTGATCGAACTGATCGACTGCGGCGGCCGGACTACCAGCATGAAGCGCATGATCCTGGTCGCCGAGCGGACGATCATCCGCGGCGGAAGCTGGCACAATGTGCAGATCGCCTGCGCCTATGCTGCCCACCGCCAGTTCAATCACCCGATCTCGATCGACATCAACGGCGGCACGTGGAGCGGCGATCATCCCGGGTGGTCGCCGATCTATGACCTCAATCCCAAGCACCCCGAAGTCCGCATCCACAGCAACCGATTCGAGCTGCGATCGCCGAGTCCCTTCACGACCGCTTTTCTGTTCCAGTGCGCCAACCCGAACCACCACTTCGAGAACAATCAGATATTCGTGGCGCAGACCGGCCATTCCGGATCCGGCGACGACATGATCGGCAACTTCCAAAATGCCGGCCTGGTGCGCGGCAACCGCTGGTCGACCGACGCCTCTGGCGGGCGAAGGTTCGTCAACGTCTATACCGGCGCGACTCGGGTTGAGGGCGAGCGCTTCTCAGGCAATTTCGTCGGTCGCGGCATAGGCTGAGACCTCAGGCCTCCGCCGACCAGGCCTGGAACATAAGCACGAACCAGATCGAGGCGGTCCAGTCCGCGCGGCCGGCGAGATGCGCCTGCCAGCGCGCACGGATCGGAGCGGGCCGGAAGCCGGCTTCGCGCAGAACCTTCTCGTCAAGCAGCTCTTCCGCCCATTCGCGCAACGGCCCGCGCAGCCATTCGCCGACCGGGACGGCGAATCCTGTCTTGGGGCGCTCGATCAGCGCCTCGGGAACGTGGCGATAGAGCAAGCAGCGAAGCACCTGCTTGCCGACCCCGCCCGATACCTTCATCTCGATCGGAATCCGCGCCGCCAGCTCGGCGACTCGATGGTCGAGGAAGGGAAGGCGGGTCTCGAGGCTGACCGCCATCGCCGCCCGGTCGACCTTGCAGAGGATATCGTCGGGCAGGTAGGTCGTCGCGTCGCGGTGCATCATGCGGACCGTATCCGGCGCATCGTCGAGGCCGGTCGGCGTATAGCTCTCTACGGCATCACCGCCCTCCACCGGCGCCGCCTGATCATGCCATTCGTCGATCAGGCCATCGTGCAGCGCGTCGATCCCGCCGGCCCGACCCATCGTGCGCAACGTCTTTTGGATCTTCGCGCCGAAATGCGGCTGGCGGCTCTTGCGGCCGGCCAGGTCGGCGGCAGCGTTCCACGCGCCCGCCGGAATCGCACCGGCCGCGCCCCCGAGCGCCGCGCGCAGCGGCAGCGGCAGCCGGCGCAGCCGCGACCAGAGGCGCGGCGCGGCAAGATAGCGGTTGTAGCCGCCGAACAGCTCGTCGCCGCCGTCGCCGGACAGCGCCACCTTCACATGCTCGCGGGCGTGTCGGCAGACGAGATAGGTCGCGATCTGCGAGGAATCGGCGAACGGCTCGTCGTAGATGCGCGGCAGCAGCGGGATCACCTCGCGCGCCTCGCGTGCGGTGACATAGGCCTCGTGATGCTCGGTGCCGAGATGGGCTGCCACGGCCCGGGCGTGCGGCGCCTCGTCGAAGGCGGCATCCTCGAAGCCGATGGTGAAGGTGCGCACGGGCGAACGAAGGCGGTACAACGCCGCCACGGTCGAGGAATCGACACCCCCCGAAAGGAACGCGCCGACCGGCACGTCGGCCATCGCCTGCCCCGCCACCGCCTCGACCAGCGCCTGTTCGAGGCGATCCACCGCTTCGGGCGCGTCACCGATCGGATCGGCCAGGCCAGCGGCCACCACATCGCGATAGGACCAGTAGTGACGCACCAGCCCGTCGCCCGGCATCGGCGGTGAAGCCGGCGCCGTACGCAGCGCCTCGGGCGCCGCGGAGAGGATGCAGCCGGGCTCGAGCTTGTAGAGATCGCGGTAGATCGACAAGGGCGACGGAACGTAGCCGAGGCGGACGAACCGGCCGAGCGCACGCCGGTCGAGGGTGTTGTCGAATCCGGGGAGCGCGCGGATCGCCTTCAGCTCGGACGCGAAAGCGAAGTTGCCGCCGACCCAGCCGAAGTAGAGCGGCTTCTCGCCGAAGCGGTCCCTGACGAGGTGCAGCCGCCGTTCGCGCCGGTCCCACAAGGCGAAGGCGAACATGCCGGCGCAGCGCGCCAGCGTCGGCTCCAGCCCCCATCGCGATATGCCCTCGACCAGCGCCTCGGTGTCGGAATGGCCGCGGAAAGCCAGCCCCTCGCGCCGCAGCTCGGCGCGGAGCTCGACATGGTTGTAGATCTCGCCGTTGTAGTTGAGCACCCAGCGGCCGTCGCGCGATTCCATGGGCTGGTGGCCTGCGGGCGACAGGTCGACGATAGCGAGGCGGCGATGGCCAAAGCCGATCCCGGCCTCCGCGTCGGACCAGAAGCCGCCATCGTCGGGTCCGCGGTGAACGATACGGTCGGTCATGAGCCGCAGATGGGATTCGTCGAACCTTCCGCGCGCGACCAGGCCGGCGATGCCGCACATCGCTCAGCCTTCCTCTCGGCGCTGGAAAGCCGGCATGGTCTCCGGCGACACGGAGTCTCGCCCACCGGCGACGATCCCCTCCAGCAGATCTTCCCACAGATCGGCAATTCGCTCCGGCCCAAAGGCCTGGATGGATGCCGGTCCGGCAGCGCCATAGTCGCGCCGCAGCTCGGCCGAACCCATCATCTCGGCGAGACCGCGCGCCAGCGCGGCCGGCCGGTCATCCCCATCGATCAGCAGGCCATTGACGCGATCTCGCACCAGCTCGTTGGTGCCGGGACAGTCGGCGAAGCCGACCACCGGCAGGCCGTGGCCGAGCGCCTCGGCGGTGGTGAGGCCGAAGCTCTCGTAGGTCGAGGGCATGGCGAACAGCTGCGCCGATTCATACTCCGCCTCGATCGTGCCGATGGTACCGGGAAGAGAGACCCGATTCTCAAGGCCGAGCCGGCCGACCTGCGCTTCCAGCGCCCCGCGCAGCGCACCTTCGCCGACGATCCGCAGCCGCCAGTCCGGGAAGCCGCCTGCGACGGCCGCGAAGGCATCGACGAGGGTGCGATGATCCTTCTGCGCCTCCAACCTGCCGACGGCGAGCAGGGTCTTGATGGCGCGGCCCGTCCCGGAGACATCTGCGGGCCTGCCCACCCCGAGCTGCACAGGATTCGGGACGACGACCATCCGGCGGCGGATCGACGCCGGGAAGCCCCGCCGGATCTCGGGCGAAATGACCGTGGTCGCCCGGGCGAGAAAGGGCGCCAGCCGCAGCAGGGCGGCCTGCAGCGGCCGCGTCCGATAATGATCGTAGGCGATATGCTCGCTGGCGAGCATCGGCACGCCGCTGCCCAGCAGGGCCAGTCCAAGCGGGATGAAGGCGCTGTGCATGAAGCCGACCGCGACGTCCGGACGGATCCGGCGGGCCGCCCGGCGCAGCGCCGCGGCGCGGCGAAGCGCTTCGCCTGCACTGGTGCCGCGGTGGACCTGACCGACCCCGAGCGGAAGCCACCGCACCGCCGGGTCTAGGCGATAGAAGGGCGCCTCCCCGGTGCGATCGAAGCTCGCCACGATCACTTCGTGCCCCCGCCGGGCGAGCGCCGCGCTGATCTGCGCAAGCACCCGCTCGGCACCGCCGCCCGGCAGCACCAGCGACTTGATGACGAACAGCAGCTTCATCGGCTGCGTCCGGCCAGGAGCCGGTCGTAAGTGTCTCGCTCGAGCGCGTGGATGCGGTCCGGGTCGGCGAACTCGAGCGCGCGCTCGCGCGCCGCGCGCGCCACGCGACCGCGCAAGTCGGGATCGTCGATCAGAGCCCGCGCGCGTTCGGCCATTGCGCGATGGTCGAGGAAGGGCACGACGAAGCCATTGACGCCGTCCTCGACGAACTCGGCCTGCCAATCCCGGTCGAACACCACCATCGGCGACGCGCCGAGCGCCGATTCGATCAAAGCCATGCCGGTGAGCGGCGAGAGGGTGATGCAGCTCGGCGTCAGCCGGGCCAACTCGACCTGGTCGATATGGCCGAGGAAATGGATCCGCCCGTGCATGCCGAGGTCGTCGACCAGAGCCTCGAGCTCGACCTGCATCGGTCCGCTGCCGGCGATCAGGCCGACCGCCTCGGGGCGCTCGGCGATCACCTGCGCCATCGCCCGGACCGCCTCGTCCGGATGCTTCAAAGCCATCAACCGGCCGACGAGGAGCATTAGCGGCGCGCCGGGAGCGACGCCATGTCGGGCGAGCAGGGCGTCCGGCGACTCGCGGGCTTCGGGCGCGGCGAGATGGACCGCCTCGATATTCTTGGCGACCGGGATGATCGCGGTCTCGCCGCGCGCGCCGTTGTCGATCGCGAAGCCGAGATTGTTGCGGTTTCCCGCCACGACCAAGTCCGCCCGCGACAGGACCAGCCGGGCGACCATGCGCTCGAGAAAGCGAAAGGGGAGCAGCCGCGGCATCGCCAGCGCACCGGTCGCGGCATAGAGATCGTCCTGGTTGGCGAACACCGCCACCACCTCCGGACGGCCGGTCATCCGCTTCAGGATCAGCCCGAACAGGCCGGCATAATAAGCGTCGGTGGCGTAGATCAGCGATATGCCCTCATCCCGCACGAGACGCCGGAGACGCCGGAGCAACCGCCATTGCGACCAGAAAAAGTTCAGCGGCAGCAGGAATTTCGGCAGCGGGAGCATCTCGGCCGCGCCCTCGATCACCGTCTGACGCTCGCTGAACGGGATGAACTCGATCTCGCGGCTCGCCTTGCCGGCGACGTCGGCAATCGGATGCACGCCCCAGACCCGGTCGAAATAGCCGCCGGCATGGCGCATCTCGAAGAATTGCGGGTGCTGCTTCTGGCGCACGATATCCATCGTATAGGCCATGTCGATATAGACGAGGCTTCGCTTCGGTGCGGTCACAGCCCTGTCTTCAGCGCCGGCGCGCCGGCTTCAGGGGCAGCGCCCTGAGCACGGCGAGGATGGAACGGAACGGGACCAGCCCGATCAGGACGACCAAGGCGGCGGCGGCGGCGATGATCAGCGCCTTCGCGGCAAGGCCGACGAAGAGGCCGACATCGTCCAGCGCCTGTCCCGCAAGGCCTAGCCCGACGCCGCCGGCCGTCGCCAGCGCGATCAGCCCCCAGCGGACCGGAATCGGATAGAGTCGCTGGCTGAACAGGAACCAGAGCAGGAGGAAGCTCGCGCCCGAGACCAGGGTCGCCAAAGCGGCGCCGGCGATGCCGAACAGGGGGATCAGCCAGAAATTGGCGGCGAGGCCCAATGCGGCGCTGCCGATCGACACCCACATCTGCCAGACCGTGCGCTTGGCCACCGCGAAGCCGGGCGCGAAGATGTACATCTGGGAGAGCAAAAGGGCCGGGGCGAGGATCAGCACGAGCGGCCCGGCGGCCGAATATGCCGGATTGCCGACGAAATAGATGAGCTCGGGGGCGAACAGCCCGAGCAGCAGGCATACGACGACGGCGCTGCCGAAGAAGGCTTCGAACATCCGGGCAAGGTGACCCGGGGTCTCCGGCTTGTGGTGGTTGGCCATGACGAGGGGAGTCAGCGCCGCCTGCACGCCGACGATGCCGAGCGAGGCGATCCCGCCGATCTGGGCCGCCAGCGTGTAGATGCCGACATCTTCGAGCGTGGACAGAGCGTTGAGAATGACGCGGCTGCCATAGATGTTGGCGAAGAGGGCGACGCTCGCCGGCACGAGCGGCAGCGAGAAGAGAAGCATCTCCCGCAGCTTCTCCCGGTCGATGAGGAGGTCGAAGCTGCGCCGGAGGCCGAAGGCGCCGAGGCCGGCCGCCACCGCGGCGCCCGCCAGCTGGCCGAGCACGACGCCGACCAGCGGCGGATCGATGAGGAAGCCGAGCCCGAGCGAGAGAGCGAGGGTGAAGAAGCTGAAGACGAGGCTGATCAGGACGAATTCGGCGGTGCGGAATTCCCAGCGGCACTGATTCTGGTGGAACAGGAACAGGCAGTAGAGCGCCATCTGCAGCAGCGCGATCCGGAACGCGGAGAGGAAGGCGGGATCGCCGAGGATCAGCATGCAGAGCGGCTCCGCCAGCGCCTGGCCGACGACGAGGAAGGCGAGCAGCGTCAGCAGCAGGAAGGACCGAGCCGAGCTGGCATAGGCTTTCTTCGCGGCGGCCGAAGCGGGCGCGTAGAAGCGCGCCAGGGCTTGTGAAACCTCGAGCGGCACGACGATCACGACGAGCGCGGTGACCGTCACCAACATACTGAGCGCGCCATAGTCGCGCGGCGTGAGGATGTAGGGCAGGACGAGCAGCGACACGAGCAGAGTCGCGCGCGACAGGATTGTCGCCGTGCCGTAGACGGCGCTCTGACGCACCGCCTGCCCGACCATGCCCCCGCTGGCTTTCGAGGCCGTCACGACGCGTCCGAATCCTCCGCGAGGAGGCGGCAGGGCGCGCCAGCGGCGCGACTGCCCGGCGGCAGGTCCGAGAGGACCACGCTGCCCGCGCCGACGACGCAGCCGTCGCCGATCGTCACGCCCTTCGCCACCACCGTGTTCGGGCCGATATAGCAGCGGTCGCCGATCCGGGTCGGAGCCCGCTCGATCGGCGACTCGCCGCCCGACGTCGCCCAGGCGACCGAATCGTGGCTGTAGATCTGGACCCCCGCGGAGATCGAGCAATAGGCGCCGACGCTGAGCCCGCCCGATCCATCCAGCACGACGCCCGGGCCGACCCAGGTCTGCTCGCCGACGCTGACGTCGCCGATCACAAGCGCGCTGTCGTAGATCGAAGCGCCCTCGCCGAACCCCAGAGCGCGCGCCTTCTCCCACCGATCCACGACATAGTCGCCGAACGGCAGCGTCCGGCGGAAGCGGGCGTCGACCTTCGCCCGACGCGCCCGCCACAGCGCCCTCAGCTGATCAAGGAGGTGAGGGGCCGGACTCATGGCTGGAGGTGGCCGTGATCGGCCGGAGAAGGCGGCTGGACAGGAGAGCGGTGCAGGCCGGGCCGGGCAACCCGGCCAAGCCGATCGACGCAGCCAGCCGCCTTCCCCGGCCGACCGCGAAGCGGCGGGCCGTCCTTTGCCGCCCGGACAGCGTCGCTGCGTCGGTCACGATGCGTCAGCATCGCTCCCTCCTTTCTCCTTGCCGGACGACAAAATCCAACCCGTCACGACCGCCTCCAGCCATGAGTCCGGCCCCTAAGCATGGTCCAGGTTCCGCAGGAACTGTTCGAAGCTCAGCAGCGACCAGATCAGCAGGCGACGATTGTTGGCCCCGCTGAGATGCTCGTCGAGCAGCCGGTGGACCGTGGCGGGGTCCAGAAATTCGTAGATCAGGGCATTGTTGTTCACGAGAGTGCCGCGCACGAAGTCGATGCTTTCGCCCTTGAACCAGCTGGCATCAGGGGCGGAAAATCCCTTCTTCTCCGCCTTGGTGACCTCCTCCGGAATGAAACGGGCCATCACGTCGCGGAGGATCTGCTTGCCGTCGCGGGTCGTCCTGAAGAAGCGGGCCGGCTTGTCGCCGGGCTCGTTCTCGTTGAGCCGGCTCACCTCGGCGAGATTGTTGAGCTTCAGCCGCACCGGCAGCCGCATGGCGAAGTCGACGAGATCGTTGTCCAGGAACGGCACCCGCGTCTCCAGGCCATGCGCCATACTGAGCTTGTCCTCGACCACGAGCAGGCCGTGCAGGAAGGTCTTGGCCTCGAAATAGAGCGAGTGATTGATATAGCCTTCGGGGTTGTGGAGCGAATCGTCGTGGTGGCGGAAGACGTCGCGGAAGATGT
>Ga0299914_10000691_pt1 | contig 20952 bp, 23 predicted proteins | sample RVTome_10_FD_201361 | JGI IMG/M metagenome (GOLD analysis project Ga0299914, IMG submission 201361) | Soil microbial communities from uranium-contaminated site in the Upper Colorado River Basin, Wyoming, United States - RVT153D57 (version 2) ...
GTCGCGGCGCTCTCGCTCACGCGGGAACGACCTCGCCGCCGTACGCCTCGAGCGCGGCCGCGGCGGCGACGCCCCGCTCGACGTCCGCGCCGAGCTCGGAGAACGCCTGCTCGACCGCGGTGAGCGCCGCGATCACGTCGAAGACGTCCACGTAGCCGATGTGGCCGATCCGCACGATCTTCCCGACGAGCGGCCCGCGGCCGCCCTCGATCGTCATCCCGTGCCGCTCGCGGACGAGCCTGATCACCTCGACGCCGTCCACGCCCTCCGGCGCGCGGATCGCGGTCACGACCGCCGAGCGGTCCTCGTCGGGGGAGAAGAGCTCGAGCCCCATCGCCTTCACGCCGGCGCGGCACGCACGGCCGAGGCGGACGTGGCGGTCGAAGACCGCCACGAGGCCCTCCTCTAGCAGCATCCCGAGCGCGGCGTCGAGCCCGTACACGAGCGAGACGGCGGAGGTGAACACTGTGGCCGGCGGATCGGCGCGCAGCGCCTTCAGGTTGCGCGCCCAGTCGAAGTAGAAGCGCGGCGACCTCGACTCCTCCGCGGCCGCGAGCGCGGCCGAGGAAACGGCCGTCGTGGCGAGGCCGGGCGGGGTCATGAGCGCCTTCTGCGAGCCCGAAACGACGACGTCGATCCCGGACTCGTCCTGCGCGATCGGCACCGCGCCGAGGCTCGAGATCGCGTCCACGACGGTGAGCGCCCCGGAGCCCGCGAGGCGGCGCGCGATCGCGTCCACGTCGGCGACGACGCCGGTCGAGGTCTCGGAGTGGGTCATGAAGACCGCCCGCGCGCCGCCCGCCTCCTCGAGCGCTGCGGCGACGTCGTCGGGCTGCGGCGTCTCGCCCCACTCGTAGCGGAGCGGCACGACCTCGCAGCCGTACGCCTCCGCGAGCTGGATCCAGCGCTCGCCGAAGTTCCCCGCCGAGACGCAGAGCACGCGGTCGCCCGGCGAGCAGAGGTTCGCGACCGCGCCTTCCATCCCGCCGGTGCCGGAGGCGGCGAAGAGGAGCACGTCGCCCTCGGTCGCGTGCACCGCGCGCAGGCGCTCGAGCAGCCGGTCGAGGAGCAGGCGGAAGTCGCGCGTCCGGTGGTGGACGATCGGCTGCGCCATGGCCGCGAACACCTCCGGCGGAACCGGCGTCGGGCCGGGCGTCATGAGCAGTCGCTTGACGGGCATCGGCAGGTCTGAGGTTACCGGCCGTCGTACCATTCGCCCGTGGAGGCTCTGCTCGCGTTCGCCGCCGCCCTGCTCGCCTTCCGCTTCGCGGGCGAGCTCGCCGCGCGCTGGCGCGAGCGCCGCCGGCCGGAGCTCCTCGCGTGGTCGGCGTCCCTGCTCACGTATGCGCTCGCCTCGGGAGCGCTCGCCTGGGGCGCGGCGGCCGGGTGGGGCGACGCCGCCTTCCGGCTCTACTACCTCTTCGGCGGCCTCTTGACGGCGGTGCTGCTCGGCGCGGGCTCGCTTCTCTTCGCCGGGCGGCGCTGGGCCGCGCCCGTGGCGATCGCCTACGCTGGGCTCGCGGTCGGGCTCGTCCTCGCGGAACCGCTCGCCGCGCCGGTCGGCGGCACGACGATCCCAGAGGCCCAGGCGCACCTGGACGTCTTCCCCGTCCGGATCGTGGCGATCGTGGGGAACAGCCTCGGGACGATCGCGGTCGTCGCCGTCGCGCTCGCCACGCTGCGCGCGCGCCCGCTCGGGAACGCCCTCGTCGTGGCGGGAACCGCGGTGGCCGCGGGCGGGACCGCGGTCGCGGGGCTCGGCGCGGCGCCGACGGCCGCGTTCGTCGCGCTCGCGGTCGTGCTGCTCTACGCGGGCTTCCTCGGGCTTTCGGGACTGCCGCTGCGGCGCCCGGCTAGCGGCGGATCCGCCAGCTCCACACGGCCGGCGTCTTATCCCACACATTCCTCTTCGCGTCCTTGACGCGGACTCGGAACGTGTGCGTGCGGCCCGGCTTCAGGTTGCGGTAGACCTTCGCCGGCCTGCACGACTTCCAGACCTGCCTGTTCAGCTTGCACTGCGACTGGAACGGGTTGACGAAGACCCCGGCGCGCTTCGCGCCCCACGTGAACCGCGCCGTCCGGTTCCGCGTCGTCCTGGCCGGCTTCGAGAGGATGACCGCGTTCAGGATCGCCGGCAGCGGGGGCGGCGGAGGTGGGCCGATCAGGTTGAAGGTCGCGACCGCACGGATGGTCTGGCCCTGGACGGTGATGTTGCAGGCGCCGGTGCCGCTGCAGCTGTGCCCGACCCCGCTCCAGCCGGCGAACGTCGAGCCCGTCTGAGGATTTGCGAAGAGCGAGATCGGGACGGTGCTGAGCGGGAAGACGCTCGACTGGCTCGTGCACGTCGGGCCGCAGCTGATCCCGGCCGGGCTGCTCGACACGGTCCCGGCTCCGGTCCCCTGCTTCTGGACGAGCACAGGATCCCCGGCCGGCGGCGTCGTCCCGGGCACGCACTCGCCGGATGTGCCCGTGCCGGTGAAGTTCGCGGTCGCGCAGTGCTCGTAGTTCTGGGTATCGAGGTTGTTCGCGTAGATCCGGCAGCCGTTCTGGGGGACGGCAGGGTCACCGGCCTTCGCGGTGTGGCAGGCGGGCGGAGTCGGCGACGTCCAGTTCAGGAACTGGCCGGTCCCCTCCGGGACGGCCGTGAAGTCGATGAACGGGTCCGGGACGTCGAGCGCCCAGATGAACCATTCCGGCACTGTGCAGTCGTGGCCGCCGGCAGGCGGGCAGCGCACCTGGGTCCCGGCCGGGTCGGCGGTCGACTGGACGCGACCGCTCCCGACCACGGTGACCGCGATGAAGAAGCAGGGCCCGACGTTGCTCGCCCCGCCGCGGCAGAGCACCTGGCCCTCCCGCTCCTCGGCGAGCGCCTCCGACGCCACCGCGCTCGCGGAGATGGAGGACGCCTGCGGCGTCTCGGCACGCGCGAGCACGAAGGCGGCGGCGATGCCGAGCAGGGCGAGGAGCCGAACCCGGCGGGAGTCATGGGCGAGCACGTCCCGCATTCGCTGGTCGGATCTTACTCCCCTGGAAAACCCTGCCTGCCGCTTCCTGATCCGATCCTTACCACTAGTCGCCGATCGCCTTCATGACGACCCGCTTCGGGCGGCGGCCGTCGAACTCCGCGTAGAAGACCTGCTCCCACGGGCCGAGGTCGAGACGGCCGTCGGTGATCGGGAGGACGACCTGGTGCGCCATGAGCTGGCGCTTGAGGTGGGCGTCTGCGTTGTCCTCGGTCGTGTTGTGGCGGTAGTGCTCCACGGGCTCGTGCGGCGCCAGGCGCTCGAGCCACTCGTCGAAGTCGGCGATCAGGCCGCGCTCGTCGTCGTTCACGTAGACCGCGGCGGTGATGTGCATCGGGTTCACGAGGCAGAGCCCGTGCTGGATCCCGGACGCGCGGACGAACTCCTCCACCTGCGGCGTGATGTTCAGGTAGTCGCGCCGGTTCGGCGTCTCGAACGTCAGGTAGTCGGTCGCGTGCTTCATCGTGTGCGCGGATGACCGCGGTGGAAGCCTACGACGCCGAGCTGGTCGCGCGCGTGCGCGCCGTCCTCGGGGAGGGCCTCGTCGCCGCGTACGCCACCGGGTCGTGGGCGCTCGGCGACTACGTCCAGGGGCGGAGCGACGTCGACCGGCTCGTCGTCTCGGCGGAGCCGCTCGGCGCCGGCGAGGCGGAGGCGCTCGTGGAGGCGCTGCGCCATGAGGCGCTTCCGGTTCCCGCGCGGAAGCTCGAGCTCGTCGTCTACGCGCGGACGGCGGTCGAGCGGCCGACGCGCGGCGCGGCGTTCGAGCTCAACCTGAACACCGGCGAAGGGGCCGAGCACCACGCGATCACCGACCCGGAGGCCGAGCCCGGGCACTGGTTCGTCCTCGACCGGGCGATCGCCCGGGAGCGCGGGATCGCGCTCGTCGGGCCTCCGGCGCTCACGCTCTTCGCTCCGCTCCCGCGCTCGTGGCTTCGCGCGGCGCTCGCCGAGTCGCTCGCCTGGCACGCGGCCAACCCGGAGACCGCCGAGCCGGAGAACACCGTCCTGAACGCGTGCCGCGCCTGGCTCTTCCTCGTGGAGGGGCAGTGGGCGTCGAAGGACGAGGCGGCCGCGTGGGCGCTCGAGCGGGAGCCGGGGCTCGACGTCGTCCGCGCGGCGCTCGCGGTTCGCCGCGGCGAGGCAGGCCGGCCGGTCGACGCCGCCGCCGCCGCGGAGCTCGCGGCGCGCGTGTCGGTTCTCGCTTGACCCGCTTCCCGGAGCCGCTTAGCGTCCGCGGCTTCGCGAAGGGAGGATCCGGTGAACCGACCTGACGCCGCCGGCACGACCGCCATCCTCGACCGCTCGGAGGTCGAGAGCCTCTTCGTCCACCCGCGCCGCGACCTCGGGGCGGACGCGCTCTGGGAGCGCTCGCGCGCCCGCTCGGAGGCCCGCCGGCAGCGGCTCGCGTCCGGGGCGCCGCGGCGTCGCAGCCTCGTCTCGGAGGCGCTCCTCGACCTCGACGGCCCGGCGGCCGCCGCGGCGCCGTGGGAGCGGGACCTGACGGAGGAGAACGTGTGGGAGCTCTCGGCACGGGTCGCCCGCGCGAAGCGGCGCGCGGTGCGGAAGCCGGTGCTGCACCAGACGCGGGCGGCCAGCGCGTCGCTCCTCGTCGCGGCGGTCGCCGCGACCGTGCCGGCGACGGGCGGGGCGCAGTCGAAATCCCGCCGCGCGGCGGCGGCGCAGGTCGACGTGAAGCTCCTGAAGATCGGCGCGCGCGGCGCGGCGGTCGCTTCCCTTCAGCGTGCGCTCGGGATCACCGCCGACGGGGTATTCGGGCCGAAGACCCGGGCGGCCGTCAAGGCGTTCCAGGAGCGCCACGGGCTCGCTCCGGACGGGATCGTCGGCCCGAAGACGCGCGCGGCCCTCGCCGCGCGCAACGGGAGCGGCGGTACGGCGGCGGCGAAGACGTTCCGCGCGCCGTGGGTCGCGGGCGTCCAGCGCGCGCTCGGCGTGCCGGCGGACGGGATCTTCGGGCCGCGGACGCGCGCGGCCGTGATCGCGTTCCAGAAGCGCCACGGGCTCGTCCCGGACGGGATCGTCGGGCCGAGGACCCGCGCCGCGCTCGCCGCGGCCGACGCGAAGCCCGCGAAGCGCGGCAAGCCGATGAAGACGTTCCGCGCCCCGTGGGTGGCGCCGGTGCAGCGCGCGCTCGGGATCCCGGCGGACGGGATCTTCGGGCCGCAGACGCGCGCCGCCGTGATCGCCTTCCAGAAGCGGAAGGGCCTCGTCGTGGACGGGATCGTCGGGCCGCAGACGCTCGCCGCGCTCGGGCTCTCGCAGCGTGTGAGCGCGCCCCCCAGGCCGAAGCCGTCGAAGCCGTCCTCCGTCGCGGGCACGGTCGTGCAGGCGGCGCGGGCGCAGACGGGCAAGCCGTACGCCTGGGGCGGGAACGGCCCCGGCTCGTTCGACTGCAGCGGCCTGACCGTGTGGGCGTTCCGGGCGGCGGGGATCTCGCTGCCGCGGACGAGCCAGGCGCAGTTCGGCTCCGGCCGCGCGGTCTCGCGGAGCGGCGTTCGCGCGGGCGACCTCGTCTTCTTCGCGACGAACGGCCCGGGCGCCTCGCACGTCGGCATCGCGATCTCGAACGCCGAGTTCATCTCCGCCACCTCGAGCGGCGGCGTGCGGGTCCAGCCGATCAGCGGGAGCTACTGGGGCACGACGTACGTCGGCGCCCGCCGCGTCGGCTAGTGACACAGTGTCACTAGCTCGGGCCCTGCGAGCGCCTAGGGCCGCCGCTCGTACGCGCCGATGTCGCAGCGCTTCTGCTGCGGGCGGCGCACGCCGCGCTGGTCGCGCCCGAACGCGCACTCGGCGCGCGGGATCGCGTTCACGGCGGGACTTCCCTTGCGAAGCGGGATCGTCGCGGTCGGCCCGCCGTGTCCGCCGAGGAAGCCGATCCCCGGCCCCAGGACGGCGACCTTGTCCGTTCCGGCGGCCGCGAACGCGCAGCCGAGGGCGGTCGCAACGAGGTTCCGGCCCGCGGACGCGACGTTCTGGCTGCAGTTCGGCCCGTCGGGGGCCGTGTTCAGCGCGAGGATCGTGGCCTCGACCGTCGTCGTTCCAGACTCGACGTAGATCCCGCCGCCGATCTTCGCGCTGTTCCGGGCGATCGTCGCGCTCGTCACCGTGAGCGTCGTGGCCGGGTCAATCCCGCCGCCACGAGCGGTCGCGCCGTTCGCACGGTTTCCGGCGATCGTCGAGTTCTCGACCACGTGCGGGCCGCCGGACTCGAGGAAGAGCCCGCCGCCGAGCGCCTGGCCCGCCGTGGCCGCGACGTTCTTGCTCACGGTCGAGGCGCGGAGCCTGAGGACGGCGTTCGCGACGCCGATCCCGCCGCCCGTGGACGTCGAGCCGCCCGGCCCGGCGGAGTCGGCGCGGTTCCCGTGCACGGTGGACTCGCGGACGAGGACGTTCGCGGTCGACGTGAGCATGAGCCCTCCGCCGCGCGCGGTCGCGAGCCCGGTGCCGCCGGTCGCGTCGAGCTCGTTCCCCGCGATGCGGCTCCGGCGGAGGGTGTACGGGCCCTCGGCGAGCGCAAGCCCGCCGCCCGCCGCTGTCGCCGTGCCGGCGCTCGTCGCGCTGACGAGGGAGCCTGTCACGCGCGTCCGCAGGAAGGTGAGGCCGCCGGGCGCCTCCAGGTAGCCGCCGCCGCCGTTGCCGCTGACCGTCGCACCGGCGGGCGAGCTCGACCGCGCCTGGTTCTCCGCGAGCACGCTGTCGCGGACGACCGCAGTGCCGGAGACGGCGCCGTGGAGCCCGCCGCCCTCGGCGAGCGCGCTGCCGCCGACGAGCGAGGAGACGGCGTGGTTCCCGCTCACCGTCGAGCCGGCGATCGTGACGCCCATCGGCGTCGAGAGCTCGATCCCCGCCCCGACGCCGGTCGCGGCCGTCGCCGCGCCGGTGCCGACCGCGGTCGAGCGGTTCCGGTCCACGTGCGAGGCACGGATCGTGAGCGGCGCCCCGCCGGCGACGATCCCGCCGCCGTACGCGTTCGCGACCGTTGTGGTCGACTCGGCACGCGCTCGGTTGCCCGTGACGCGCGTGTTCTCGAGGAGGAGCTCGCCCGTCTTTGCGATGCCACCGCCGCCCGCGCCCGCCGACCCGCCGAGCGACCGCACGACGTTGTCCCGGATCGTGGACGAGAAGATGCGGATCGGGCCGCCCTGCGAGTAGATCCCGCCGCCGAACGCGCTCGCCGCGGGCATGCCGGACCCCTCGGCCCGGTTTCCGAAGACGACCACGCGGCGCAGGGTGAGTGCGCCGCCGGGATGGAGGATCGCGCCGCCGAGCGCGACCGTCCCCGCGACGTTGCCCCCGGTGAGGCGCAGGTCGAGGAGCCGGATCGTCGGCGTGCCGTCGATCGTGAGCGGCCGTCCGACTCCGTCGGCGTCGATCGTCGCGGACGGGTTCCCGTCGAGCGTGAGGCTCTTGTCGACGGTGATCGGGTCACACGTGCCCTTGACGAGGATCGTCGAGCCGGCCGGGACGGCGTTCACCTTCGCCTGCAGGCTGCGCTTGGCGCAGTCGAGCTTGAACGTCGCGGCGCCCGCCGGTGCGCCGGCGACCGCGGCGAGCACGAGCATCGCACCAAGAGTGACGATTCTGCGCACGGGCGCGGATGATGGCACTGGGCGCGCGAAATTCCTAGCTCGCCGGCTGCGCGTCCTCTGCTTCGACCTCCCGCTTGGCCCGCTCGTACGTGTGCTGGAGGAAGCCCGGCGCCCCGGCCTCCACGTTGGCGATCTCGTCGCCGATCTTCAGGAGCTCGTCCCAGGCGGCCTGGATGTCCGCGTGCGGCCGGTGGATGAACACCTCGAGGGCGCGCGCGATGCGCCCGAACGCCGCTCCCGCGCTGCGGTGCTGCTCGCTGCGCTCCCCCAGCTTGAACGTCGTCTGGATCGCGGTCAGCACGACCACCGACACCGACAGGCTGCCGGCGACGACCTTGAGCGTGGTGCTCGGGCTCCCGTCGCCGGCCTGAAGAACCGACCCCGAGACGACGGCGGACACGATGATCAGGAGCAGGCCGAGGCCGTAGTGGATGATCCTCAGGTGGTTGCTCGCCCCGTAGTGAACGGTGCGATAGACGTTCGCCTTGAACTTCAGGTTTTGCGCGACTTGGGTGAGCTCGTCCTGGGACATTGGCCCTCTTCGGCGTAGACGCTAACCGGTGCGGCGGGCTCCCGAGAAGGCGGTCGCCAGGCCGAGGCCGACGAAGACGCCGCCGGAGACCCAGCGCTCCGCCTGCGGGTAGCCGCGACTGCCGCGGAGCAGGCCCCCCGCCGTTCCCGCGGCCAGCGCGTACGCGGAGTCGCTTGCGAGCGCGACGGCGACGAACACGAGGCCGAGCACCGCGATCTGCCCGGGCGCCGCGCCGCCGCGCGGGTCGACGAACTGCGGGATGAACGCGAGGAAGAAGATCGCCGTCTTCGGGTTGAGCACGTTCACGACGACACCCTGCCGGTAGAGGCTCCACGGCGAGCGCGCGGGCCGGGCGGCGCCGTCCACGCGCTCCGACTCGTTGCGCGCGAGCAGCCGCCGGAGTCCGAGAAAGACGAGGTAGGCCGCGCCCGCGTACTTCACGATCTCGAACGCGAGCGCCGACGAGACGAGGAGCGACGAGAGCCCGATCGCCGCCGCAGCGACGTGCACCGCTCCCCCGGTCGCGACGCCGAGCGCCGAGAAGAGCCCCGCCGCCCGCCCGCCGCCGACGCTCTGCGCGACGATGTAGAGCACCGCCGGCCCCGGCACGGCCGCGAGCGCGATCGCGGCGAGCGCGAAGAGCGCGAGCGTCTGCCCGTCGGGGAGCACCGGCTCAGGCCCGCAGCCGCTCGCGCAGGCGCTCGTTCACGACCTTCGGGTTCGCCTTGCCGTCGGTCTCCCGCATCACCTGGCCGACGAAGAAGCCGAGCAGGCCTTCCTTGCCGGAGCGGTACGCGGCCACCTGGCCCTCGTTCGCGGCGAGGATCCTGTCGATCACCGGGTCGAGCTCGGCCTCGTCCGTGATCGCCGCCTCGGCGAGGTAGCGCTCGGCCGTGAAGCCGTCGTCGCCGCTGGCGGCCAGCGCCTCGTCGAAGGCGGCGCGCGGGATCGAGTCGCGCGCGGCGATCAGCTTCGCAAGCTCGTCCGCGCTCACGCGCGCGGGGTCGACGCCGGTTCCGGCGAGCTGGTTCATGAGCACGTTCGCCGTCGCGCGCCGGTCGTCGCCGGATACGCGCGCGTAGAGGTCGTCGCGCCCGCTCGTCACGAGCCCGAGCGCGAGGTCGAAGCCGACCTCCTCCTCGAGCCTCCGGATCCGCGCGGCCGGGAGCTCCGGCAGCTCGCCGCGCAGGCGCTCGACGAGCTCCGGAGACGGCTCGAGCGGCACCAGGTCGGGCTCCGGGAAGTAGCGGTAGTCGTGCGCCTCCTCCTTCGAGCGGAGGGACGAGATGCGGCCGGAGCGCGGGTCGAAGTGGAGCGTCTCCTGAACGACCTCTCCCCCGCCCTCGTACAGCTCGATCTGGCGTGCGAGCTCGGCGTCGATCCCGTCGGCGACGAACTTGAACGAGTTCATGTTCTTGAGCTCGGTCTTCGTCCGGTAGCCGGTCTCGCCCGCCTCGCGGACGGAGACGTTCGCGTCGCAGCGCAGCGACCCCTTCTCCATCTCCGCGTCGGAGATCCCGAGCTCCACGACCGTCTGGCGCAGGAGGTGCAGGAAGCGCCGCGCCTCCTCGGCGGAGCGGACGTCCGGCTCGGTGACGATCTCGACGAGCGGCGTGCCGCCGCGGTTGAAGTCGACGAGCGAGGCGCCGGCGCCGTGGATGCGCCCGCCCTCGCCGCCGACGTGGATCGTCTTCGCGGCGTCCTCCTCGAGGTGCGCGCGGACGATCCCGATCTCGCGGTCGCCGTCCGGCCCGGGCACGAGGAAGCGCCCGCGCGCGGCGAGCGGCGAGTCGTACTGGGAGATCTGGTAGCCCTTCGGGAGGTCGGGATAGAAGTAGTTCTTCCGGTGGAAGAGCGCGCGCGGGGCGATCTCGCAGCCGAGCGCGAGCCCGAGGCGGATCGCCCACTCGATCGCCTGGCGGTTCGGCACGGGGAGCGTGCCCGGGTGCGCGAGGCAGACGGGGCACGTGCGCGAGTTCGGCTCCTCGCCCCAGACGTTCTCGCAGCGGCAGAACATCTTCGTCTCCGTCTTCAGCTGGACGTGGATCTCGAGGCCGATGACCGGCTCCCAGCGGGTCGAGGTCTCAGGCTGCACGGCGGCCTCCGAGTGCCGAGGCGAGGTCTTCGAGCGCTGCCGGGAGGTCGCGCTCGTCGTCGACGTCCACGCGGCGCAGCTCGCGCCAGACGCCTCGCTTGACCGTGTCCCGGTTCACGGGGGGCAGCGGCGCGTCTCCTTCGATGCGGGTCACGCCGGCCCAGGCGCCGCGGCCGCGGCGGGCGAAGACGGCGATCGCACGGTGCGCCGGGCGGTTCGCGTACGCCGCGACAGCGCCGTCCGGCAGCGTCTTCGCCTGCGCGAGCTCGAAGCCCTGGTGCTCCTCGAGGAAGCGGAAGCTGTCGCGGAGAGCCGCTTCCACGCCGCCGGCGTCGGCCGACCTGGGCGCCTGGGCGCGCTCGCGCAGCCGGTCGAGCAGCGAGCCACGATCGCGCCTAGGCACGGCCGCTCGCCTCCTCGTACAGCGCGTCGTTGCCGGCGGCCGCGGTGAGGTTCTCGCGCAGAAGCGTGGCCTCGAGCGCCAACCGCTCCTCGAATGCCGCGAGCGATCGCCAGGAGCCGCCGCCTCCGGACGGGTACCGCGAATCGCCGACGTTCAGCGCATGGATCGTCTCGAGGAGAAGCTCTCGCCCGAGCAGCGGCCGGGCGACCACGGTCATCATGTCCTCGCAGTCGAGGTCACAGTGAACGCGGACTCCCAGGTCGGCCCGGTCGAAGCCCGCCAGAAACCCATCGTCTCGCCGCTCGACCGCCGCGCCGCCGAACCCCGCGTCGCGAAGAAAGGCGAACTCCCGGTGGACGACACGCTCGAAGTCGTCCCGTGTGAGGCGGTAGGTCATCCCGCGAGCCTCGGCGGGACGTAGTCGAAGCCGAGCGCGCGCTCGAGCGCGTGGCCGACGGAGAAGAGCGTGTTCTCGGAGAACTGCGGGCCGAGGATCTGCAGGCCGACCGGGAGGCCGTCGGAGAGCCCGCACGGGATCGAGAGGCCCGGCAGACCGGCCATGTTCGGCGGGATCGTGAGGATGTCCGTCAGGTACATGGCCAGCGGGTTCTCGACCTTGTCCCCGAGCGGGAACGCGACCGTCGGCGAGGTCGGGCTGAGCAGGACGTCGTAGTCGGCGAACGCCGATGCGAACTCCTGCTTGATCACGGTGCGCACCTTCTGGGCCTGGCCGTAGTACGCGTCGTAGTAGCCGGCCGAGAGCGCGTACGTGCCGAGCATGATCCGGCGCTTCGGCTCGGCGCCGAAGCCCTCCCAGCGGGTGCGCTCGTAGAGGGCGGTCAGGTCGCCGTCCCCGTTCAGGTCCGCGCGATGGCCGTAGCGGACGCCGTCGTAGCGGGCGAGGTTCGCGCTCGCCTCCGCCGGGGCGATGAGGTAGTAGCAGGGGAGCCCGTACTCGACCGAGCGCGGGAGCGTCGTCTCGCCGATCTCGGCGCCCAGGTCCTCCGCGAGGCGGATCGCGGCCTGGACGCGCTCGCGCACGCCCGGCTCGATGCCCTCGACCTCGTTCAGCTCCCGCGGGATGCCGATGCGGAGGCCCTTCAGATCCTCCCGCTCGGGCAGCTCGACCGGCGCGGGCAGCTCGACGGTGGTCGAGTCGCACTCGTCGCGGCCGGCCGTGATCCGGTAGAGCCAGGCGCAGTCGCGGACGGTCTTCGTGAGCGGCCCGACCTGGTCGAGGCTCGACGCGAAGGCGACGATCCCGTAGCGCGAGACGCTGCCGTAGGTGGGCCGCAGCCCCACGACGCCGCAGAGCGAGGCGGGCTGCTTCACCGAGCCGCCCGTGTCGGTGCCGAGCGACCAGGGGGCGAGGCCGGCGGCGACGACCGCCGCGCTCCCGCCCGACGAGCCGCCGGGCACCCGGGACGGATCCCACGGGTTGCGTGTCGGCCCGTAGCCGGAGTTCTCCGTCGAGGAGCCCATCGCGAACTCGTCGAGGTTCGTCTTGCCGAGCAGCGGGAGGCCCGCCTCCTTCACGCGCGCGGCGACGGTCGAGTCGAAGACGGGCACGTAGCCCTCGAGGATCCGCGAGCCGGCCGTCGTGGGGACGCCCTTCGTCGTGATCACGTCCTTGAGCGCGATCGGCACGCCGTCGCCGGTGCCCGCGCCCGCGTCGTCGGCGACGTGGAGGTACGCGTGGAGCTCCGGGTTGCGCTCTTCGATCGCCGCGCGGTAGGCCGCGACGAGCTCGGCGCTCGAGACCTCGCCGCGCTCGATGAGGCCCGCCGCCGCCTCCGCGGTCAGCCGCAGCGTGTCGATTCCGGCCGTGTCCGCGCTCACCGCGGACGCCCTCCCCCCGGGGGCCCCCCGATTAGCGTCTCCCCCGTCGACACCGTAGCCCGCGCGGGCGCGCGCATGGTGGAGACGGTGGGCCGAAAGGGATACGAGACCGTCACGAGTCTCACCCGACCGCGGGCACGCGGAAATGGCCGTCTTCGGGGTCGGGCGCGTTCGCGAGCGCGTCCTCCTGCGAGAGCGACGGGCGCGGCTCGTCCTCGGCCCATGCGTTCACGACGTCGAGCGGGTGCGACGTCGGCTCGACGTCCGCGAGGTCGAGCTCGGCGACCTTCCCGACCGCCTCGAGGATGGCCGAGAGCTGCTCCTGCACGCGGCCGACCTCCTCCTCGGGGATCTCGAGCCGCGCGAGGCGCGCGACGTGCAGCACGTCTTCACGGGTGATCGCCATGGGACTCCAGTCTAGGGACGCCGCCGCCCCGGGCGGCCGGTCAAAAAGGACGGGCCCCGAGGTGCCGGGGCCCGTCAAGGTGGTCACGAAACGTCCGGGTTACTCCGGTACCAGCTGAACGTTCGCCGCCTGGAGCCCCTTCGGCCCCTCCTCGACCTCGAACTGGACGCGCTGCCCCTCCACCAGGGAGCGGTACCCGTCCATCTCGATCTTCGAGTGATGGACGAAGACGTCGTCGCCTCCGTCACGCGAGATGAAGCCGTAGCCCTTCTCGTTCGAGAACCACTTGACGGTGCCCTCTGCCAACGTTCCTCCTTCTACGCGAACGACGGCCCTGCAGGGCCGTCGCCATGTTGCAACTGGTCGGACTGTAGCGCTCAGGCGCCGGGAAAGGCAAGAGCGCCGGACTGGTACCGCGCCGCCTTGACCGTATTGCGCAGGAGCGACGCGATCGTCATCGGCCCGACGCCGCCCGGGACGGGGGTCAGGAGACCGGCGACCTCGCGCACGTCCTCGCTCACGTCGCCGACGAGCTTGCCGTCCACTCGGTTGATCCCGACGTCGATCACGGTCGCGCCCGGCTTGACCATGTCCTTCGTGACCGTGTCGGCGCGGCCGACGGCGGCGACCAGCACGTCGGCCTCCCGCGCGACCGCGGCGAGCTCCTGCGTCCGGCTGTGCGCGATCGTCACGGTCGCGTGCTCGGCGAGCAGGAGCAGCGCGATCGGCTTTCCGACGATGTTCGAGCGGCCGATCACGACGGCGCGCGCTCCCCGCAGGTCGACCTCGTACTCGGCGAGGATGGCCATGATCCCCGAGGGCGTCGCCGCAACGAGCGTGGGCTGGCCCTGGAAGAGCAGTCCTGCGTTGGACGGGTGGAAGCCGTCGACGTCCTTCACCGGGTCGATCGCCTGGATCACCCTGTCCTCGTCGATCTGATCCGGGAGCGGAAGCTGGACGAGGATCCCGGTCACGCGCTCGTCGGCGTTCAGGTCGGCGACGAGGCCGAGCAGCTCCTCCTCCGTCGTCGCCGCGGAGAGCTCGTGGTGGAAGGACTCGATCCCGACCTCGGCGCACGCCTCGCGCTTGCGGCGCACGTAGATCGCGGAGGCCTGGTCGTCGCCGACGAGCACGGTCGCGAGCCCGACGGGCCGGCCGAGCGCGGCGACCTCGTCCTTCACCTCGGCGCGGACGCGCTCCGCGAGGCCCTTTCCGTCCATGAGCGTGGCGGTCACGGCCCGGGAGCGTACAGAAACGGGTGTCCCCCTTCCGGATGATCGACAGGCTCCCTCGAACGAGGCACGCTGAGGGCATGCCGCGATGTGAGGGGTACTACACCCTCGAGACCAGCCGCTGCCCGAACGAGGGCGATCACGAGATGAAGGCCTCCGACGGAGACCGCTACGCGCTCTGCGAGTACCACGCGGACGCGGTGTGGACGACGACGGTGGCACGCTGGCACGGCGAGACCGGGCTTCGCGCCTCGGCTCCCGTCGTGCTCCAGGCCGCAGCCCGCGAGCCTGCATTCATCTGGTAGTCGCCCCGACCGAAATCGGCCGGAAGACGCGCCGTCGGGCCCCGGCGCGTGACCGACGCCGCCCGCGCGGCGACATCGGCGCTCGACCGCCTCGTGAGCCTCCCTCCGGAGGGGGACGAGCCGGTGTGGACGCAAACCGAAGCGAACGGCATGAAGCCGGTTCTTGCTCTCGCGCTCCTCGGGTTCCTGGCCGCAGCGCTCTTCGGCTTCGGCCAGCTGCTCGGCGCATGGGACATGCCCGCGTCGGCAGAGCCCGCGACCGCGCCCGCGAAGGAGCCGACCGTGCCGCTCGAACAGCGGGAGCGCAAGCGCAGCCAGAAACCCGAAGGCCGACGGCATGCCGAAAGCGACCGCAGTCCAGGCCGAAAGGGCCTGCCCGCCTCGGTTGTCCGGAGGCTCAACACGCTTTGCCGGCGCGCGCGCGTGGACGCCTTGGCGATCGCGGCCCAGAGCCGGCCAACGAACAAGAAGCGCATGCGTCGGCTCTTCGAGCAGCTGGGTGAGCTCAACGCGGCGTACAACGGCGCGGCGCTCGAAGCCTTCGGCCGCTACGCGGATGATCCTCGCGCCCGCGCTCTGGCCCGTCTCTTCGCCCGCGACGAGCGGCTCCTCGACGACCTCCTTGCCGGCATCGCGGCGCTCGAGACACCGGCCGGACGCGCGCGCTTCGAACGTCGGCTAGAGGAGCTCCGCCGCGTCGGGAATCGAGAGGCCCAGGCCCTTGCCGCGCTCGGCGCACACGCCTGCGACACGACGTTCATGCGCTGACGGTCGGCTTTGCACTAAGGATCCGGTGATTCGTGCGGCGTCCCGGGCACTCGACCGGCGCGCCCAGTCCCAGCCCCGCGGCCCGCCGCCGCCAACGGGTTCCCGGACGTTTGGGGGATTGTCGCTCGCGCTCCCACCCCCGATACTTCGTCGGCGGCGTTCGGGAGGCGTTCCCGGGCTCGCTCTGCGGCCATTGAGAGTCTCTGCGGCACCCAAGCGGGTCGATGACCTCCTGCGCTTCCTGCGCCAGGTCGGCTACGTCGCCGATGAAATCGACTATGGCGTCGTCCGGGTGGAGCAGGTGCCCGACCGGGCGCCCGAGGGGGTGTTTGCGCTCGCGCTCGCGCTGCAGCTGCGCGTCTGGAACGTCGTGAACGACGCGGAAGCACGGATCATCGAGGTCAGCGGCCCCCTGGAGCCGTAGCGACTCGGCGACCAGAGAGTCGCAAGCTCGGCGCGGCCATAGAGCAGCTCCGAGGGTGGTTCCTGAACGGGCTAGACTCAAGCCTTTCTGCGAGCCAGGGGGGAAATGGGACTGTTCACGATCAACTTCGAGCTTGGCGACAAGACGCTCGAAGCGCTGACGCGTATCTCGAATACGAGCGTCATCCGCTTCGAGCTCGGGCCCGAGACGCGCGCGATGATCGAACGTCTTGCGTCCTCAGATGAGGGTGGCGGACCAGGCGTGGGCGGACTCGTCAAGAAGGGCGCGGACGCGCTTCGCTCGAGCTAGCGCTCGGCCTGGACGTCTCGTTGCCCGGCGCTCGCGGCGTGACGCGCCGCCAGGCGTTGCTGCGAGGCTGCCCATTGTTCGAGCAGCGTTCGATCGACGCTGCGCCCGGCGGAGCGGCAGTCGTGGCAGAGCGTAGAGCCGAGCCGCCAGAGGACGACCGCGATCTCGTCGCCGCAGCCGAGACACCGCTGGCCGTCGTCGCCGTTTCCGTGCTCCAGGGCCAAAGACCTGCGCGCCCCTTCTCTTGATCGCCGCAGAGATGGCCCCCTGACGTGCCGCAGCGGGGCCCTCGTCTCACTGTCGTCGGCAGACGCGGGATGTCAAGTTCAGCGGCCCGACACGGACAGAGCGAGCGCGAGCGCGGCCCTCGTCCGAGTGATCCGGACGAGGAATGATGCGAGCCAGAGGCGCGGACCGGATTTGAACCGGTGGAACCGTCCAGGGCACGCGCGCGCGAGGACCACCAGTCCCGGGCTAACAACCCGCACGCGGCCGAGTGGCAGGACAGCGGCGAGGAGTGGGCCGGGCATCATGGGGCACGTACTCCAGGGCATCCCGGCAGGCTTCCGACAGTTAGCGCGGGCAAGGTCTTCACAGACCGGCGCTGGACGCGAAGCCCGGGGCCTCGACGCATAGAACCGATGGGGAAGGTGAACGCCAACCCGGACGTGCGGGACATCCCGAGGGAAACCCACTTCCCTCCAAGGAGGCGCCAGGTCCTCCCAGGGCCCCAACAGGGGAGAGTGTGCCGTGCTCCGATGGGGCGACCAAGGCCTCCTCGTAAGACGGGGACGACGTGGTCAGCCGTGAGCGGGTTCCCGGGCGAGCCAGGATGCCCGCAGACCGAGCACCAGGACATCCGGCCCGGCGCACGATCGCGCCGTGGCCGATCGCTTGTACTCGTCCACCGCGAGGCCGGCCCCGTCTCGACGTTCACGACACGCGACGAGGCGGAGGCCGAGCTAGCGGCGGTGCTCGAGGACGAACCCGACTGGCGCCCGGACTTGTGGGTGGAGCCGTTCAGGCTTGTCGTCACCGAGGACGCCTACTAGCCCTCCCGGTCGGCCCACGCGGCCAGGATGCGGGCAGGCTGGCCGAGCGCGCGCCCGCGAAACAGCTCGGCCAGCGCGGGGCGCACCGTCGTTCTCGTCCGTGAGGGCGGCCAGGAGGGCGAGCACCGCGGCCGCCTCGCTCAGCGTCACGCCGGGCACCTCGCGGCAGTAGCGGGCGTGCCAGCGGAGAGCGGCCCGTGTGTAGCGGGCGGGGTCGCGGTCACGGAGGAGTAAGAGCAGCTCGAGTGCGTCCGTTAGCGGAACGTGCCGGAGCTCGGCGGCGGCCGACAGCGCGGTCATCGGCGCCCGGCGCTCAAGCGCGCGGCGGAAGCGGCCGTAAGGGGAGCCCTGCGACGTCACGCGAACGCATGTTCGCATGACGTCGAATGAGCCGTCTAGGCGCGCTGTCAGGAGCGGCGGGTCAGAGCCGGGCCGGGGGATTGGTGCAGCGGTCCCGGCCGACGGCTGATTCCCGCCGCAAAGCGAAGGGCGGACCGGAGTTAGGGTACGAACTTCTCGATCCGCGACACGCGATCCCGGCGGTTCACGCGTGCGCGATCGCTTCCTGATCCTCCGTCGATCGTGTCGACTACGCGAGGGACGACGTTGCGCTGCTCCCTCGCGTAGATGCTGTCGTCTCCAGTTCTCCCGTAACCGCGGTCCCGCCCCCGGCCGAGGAAAAGATGGTCATTGCCGCGCCCGCCGACTACGAGATCCGTGCCCCAACTACCCGAGAGCCTGTCATTTCCTCCGCGTCCGAAGATCCGGTCGTTGCCGAGCGCCCCCTCCAGCACGTTCCGCCGGGTGGTGCCGATGAGCGTGTCGTCACCGGGGCTGCCGAACACGACTTCGACATCCGACCGGGCGTTATCGTGCTCTCCAGGTGGCCCGTCGTTCGCGAGATCGTCGAGCTCGACACGAACACCCGCGCCTACAACGAGGTGGTACCAGACCTTGTCGTAGCGGCCCGCGCCGCCGTGAATCGAATCAGCCCCTTCTCCGGGATCGAACTGGTCGTTCCCAGCGCCGCCCCTCAGGAGATCGTCCCCTGGGTCGCCGAAGAGGCGGTCGCCGTCGCAACGAGGGCGTGGCCCCGGGGCACATTCGGCGCCGGCGCGTCCTTCGAGAAGATCGTTTCCCTCGCCGCCGTAGAGATCGTCGATCTCGTCGGGGCGGCCTACAAGGTGGTCGTTTCCGCCTTCGCCGTGAGCGCTGAACTCGCAGTAAATGTCGGCCAGATAGCAGGGTATGTCGGCGATCAGGGAGTCGTCCTCGTCTCCGAGGTAAACGAGGACCTCAGCGAAGCGAGACCCGGGGGAGGCATGAATCTCGCAGGAGGCCTCACGCGCCGTGACCGCAACGCAGCCCGAACCGGCCTCGAGGTCGGCACCTGCATCCGCTACGCGGATCGTCAGCGTTCCGCGACCATGCGAGGTGAGCGCGAATGTGACTTCGTTCGCTTCGCCGCTCCCCGCGGCAAAATACAGCAAGTCGGCACCCGCTTCGACGGTCGCGGCCGACGCGGCCGGCGTGAACGCCAGAACGCCTATCGCGGCGATCCAGGTGCTGAGCAGAATCCTCGCCACCCCCCTAATAACAACAGCTACTAAAGCACTTCAGGCCGCTGCGTCAAGAGCCTTCCGGAGCTAGGGAGCAGTCCGCTCCTTGGGTTGAACGCCCGGGCACACCGGAACGGAAAGCGTCACAAGGTCGGCCTGCCGCAGCGGGTCCGTGACCGTCCGGATGCCGTTCGTGACCCAATCGTCCTCGCTGCAAGCGGCACTAGATCGTGGTGAAGCGCATCCACTCCGGAGAGTGGGGCGCGTCCAGTGCTCCGGCGTAGAACCAGCGTCGGGCCGGGGTGATTGTTGCAGCCTCCCCGGGCGTTCAACCGGCGCCCCGGCCTCTCTCGATGTGCAAGTGAGTCAACACCGTCTAGTACCGCTCGCACGAGAGTCGTAACTTCTGATGCATACGCCAGACCGCCGCCCCGCGATCTCCGTCTGGCGACCCTGGCCCGCCAGCCTTGAAAGGAGAACCGATGAAGACCGTGAGATCGCCGGTCCTAGTGGGCGACCCCTTCAATTTGAACCATGTGAATCCGCCTCGGTGTCGATGGCAAACCCTGGCGACGCTGCTCGTTGGTCTCGGCATCGCAGCCGCCTTTGCGGGTACTCCCTCGGCGTACGCGAGCAAGGTCCGGCTGGAGGGCCGGAGCGACACGCTCGTGTTCACGGCGGGAGTCGGGGAATCGAACCGTGTGACCTTTGGCGCGGTGTTGCCCTCCGGGGACTTGGTCGTCACAGACCGAGGCGCACGGCTCGCCGCAGGAGAAGGATGTGAGGCGCTGAGCCGGCACAGAGCCAGGTGTCCCGTTGTGGAGAACGTCCTCATCTATCTCGGCGACGCATCCGATGTCCTGTCACTGGCCGCATTCGAAGAGCCCGAGATTCTCTACGTCGAGGCCGGGGGCGGCGACGACTCGGTCACTTTCGCAGGCCGCGGCGACGTAATCGGGGGAGGCGGCGCGGACACACTTATCGGTGGTGTCGGATACAACGGCCTCTACGGGAACCGCGGCCGCGACATCCTTTCTGCCGGGCACGGCGACGATGACCTCTACGGCGGAGCTGGCAGCGACGTCCTAAAGGGCGGTCGTGGACATGACACTGCGATCTTCGGTTTCAAGGCGACCGGGCCCGTCACGGTAGACCTTGCTCGTTCGCTCGCAGTAGAGGCTCGCGGCATCGACCGGCTACGGGGCCTCGAGAACGTCACTGGCACGAGGTTCGCCGACACACTAAAGGGCGACGCGGGGCCAAACACCCTGGACGGTCAGCAGTCCCACGACATCATCCGCGGGCGGGGCGGTGAGGACACCCTCGACGGCGGCGCAGGAAACGACACCATCTTCGCCCGCGATGCACTCGCCGATGTCGTCGACGGCGCGTCTGGTCTCGATCGTGCCCGCGTCGACGAAGGAATCGACCAATCCCTCGGTATCGAGGTCTTCTTCTGAGAGACCCGGTTCCTTTCAAGAGCCCTGCAAATGAGCGAGCGAGCACGCCTCTGTGCCGCCCGGCGCCTCACGACGACCCCGCCCGCGCTCGACGGCGAGCACGCTTCCGCCGCTCCTTCTCCGCCACCTTCTCCGGATGCAACCGCGCGTAGCGCCGACCCCTCCACCGCGACGAACACACAACACGCTGCAACCCCTCGAGCAGCCCATCGCACTTCGCACACGTCGACCGCTCCACCGGCCGAACCCCGCCACGCCTCGCAGCCGCCTTCTCCAGCACCGCCTCACGGTTCCGCCAGTAGTACGCCCGCGCCCTCGCCCGATGCGCCTCAGGATCAGCGGCGTACCTCTAGACGACTTCCCCCTCGGGTTCGGCGTGGTGGCGTGCACGGGCACCAGTCGATCAGCCGCGACACGCCCGCCGGGGAGGGGACGTTCCACCGCTGGTGGGAACGGTCACTCGCAGCGGCCGGGGTGAGCTACCGCAACCCTCACGTGTCCCGGCATACGTTCGCCACACGTTGGTTGCAGCGCGGCGGACGAATGGAAACGCTCTCGAAGGCGATGGGCCACGCGTCGATCGCGACCACCGTCGACCTGTACGGGCACCTCGATGTTGAAGACCTCGCCCGCGACCTCGAGCTGATCGAGGCTGAAAGATGAGAAGGCGACGCCCGGATTCGAACCGGGGTACGGGGCTTTGCAGGCCCCTGCCTAGCCGCTCGGCCACGTCGCCGCGGGAATCAATCCAGTGCTACTCCGAAAACCTCCTGCAAACCGCCGGTCATGCTTGTGGCGTGGACTAGAACCGGTGTACGAGGCTTTGCAGGCCTCTGCCTAACCTCTCGGCCACCGCGCCGCGCCTTCGATCGTAGCGGCGCGGCGGGCGTGGCAGGAATTGCCACTGATGCGACGAACTTCCGTCGCGGAGT
>Ga0299914_10000692_pt1 | contig 20916 bp, 30 predicted proteins | sample RVTome_10_FD_201361 | JGI IMG/M metagenome (GOLD analysis project Ga0299914, IMG submission 201361) | Soil microbial communities from uranium-contaminated site in the Upper Colorado River Basin, Wyoming, United States - RVT153D57 (version 2) ...
GCTGATCGTGCGGCAGATGCTCAAGAAGGTCCGGATCGAGAACGCCGGCGACACGGACCTCCTGCCGGGCCAGCTCGTGGACAAGGTCGTCCTCGAGCGGGAGAACGCCCGCGTGAAGAAGGCCAAGGACGAGCAGGCGACGTTCGAGCCGCTCATCCTGGGCATCACGAAGGCGTCGCTCGCGACTGAGTCCTTCCTCTCGGCCGCCTCCTTCCAGGAGACGACGAAGGTGCTGACGGACGCGTCGATCGAGGGCAAGGTCGACCGGCTGCTCGGCCTCAAGGAGAACGTGATCATCGGGAAGCTCATCCCGGCGGCCACCGGGCTCAAGCGGTACCGGAATGTCGAGATCCGCCCGACGGAGAAGATCCCCGCCGCCGCCTACACGCGGCCGGCCACCGAGGAGCAGCTGCTCGCTGCGCTCGAGGAGATCGGCTCCGACGGCGAGGGGCTCGACCTGGCCGGGCTCGACTTCGACTTCGGCGGCACGCCCGGCGGGGACGGCGAGGCGAGCCGCGAGGGGCTCGAGGCGGAGGAGACTCCCGAGATCGAGACACCACTCGACGAGGAGAGCTCCTAGCTCCCTCGGGCCAGACGGAAACGCGCGAACGGGGCGGCCCTGCGGCCGCCCCGTTCTTGTTCACAGACGGCGACGAATCCTCCCCAAGAGGCTGTGGAAGTTGGGGAAAAGTGGCTAGCGCTTCCCGCCGCCGGCGGCGTCGGCCCGCGCGGTGACGGCCTGGCCCTTGCCCGTCTCCTTCGCCCGGAAGAGCGCCTCGTCGGCGCGCTCGAAGAACGAGACGGCGTCGTCGCCCGGCTTGAGCTCGGCGATGCCGGCGGAGAGGTAGAGGCGCTCCGCCGCGCCGGTCGGGCGCGTCGACACTGCGAGCTGGAGCCGCCGGTAGAGCTGCTCGGCGTCCGCGAGCGCAGACTCCGGGAGGATGACCGCGAACTCGTCCCCGCCGACGCGACACGCGACGTCGGCGCTCCGGGCGACCGAGCGCATGCGCTCGGCGAGCTGCGCGAGCACCGAGTCGCCGGCGAGGTGGCCGACGCGCTCGTTGATCGCCTTGAAGTCGTCGATGTCGAAGACGACGAGCGCCAGGCGGCGGTCGTAGCGCCGGGCGCGCGCGACCTCGCGTGCGAGCGTGTCGTGGAAGAAGCGCCGATTGTGAAGGCTCGTCAGCGCATCGAGGTCGGCGAGCTTGCGCGCCTCGCGGAAGCGCCGCGCGTTCGCGATGGCGGGCCCGGCGCGCTCGGCGAGCTCCTCGAGCGCGGCGACCTCGGCGTCTCCGGGTGCCCGCTCGGCCGTGCGCCAGAAGACGGCGAGGCTTCCGCCCGGCTCCTTCTCCCCCGCGGAGAGCGGCAGCACGAGGCCTCCGCGGATGGAATCCCCCTCGGCGTCGTGGTGCTCGTCCGCGTAGCGGTACGCGATCTCGACGGCGGGCGCGTCCGGGCCGGGTGGGGGGCCTGCGACCGGGTGGCGGGCCGCTTCCTCCGCCGTCATGCCGAACGTCGCCACGAGCGGCCCGTTCCCGTCCGCGTCGGGGAGCACGATCATCGCGGCGTCGACAGGCTCGACCTCGCCCGCGGCCTCGAGCGTGCGCGAGAGAACCGTGTCGAGGTCGATGCTCACCCCGATGCCCGACAGGAGCCGTGCGCGACGGCCCTCCTCGCGTGCGTCCTCGAGCTCGCGCTCGAGCTCGGCCAGCCGCTCCTCGAAGCGTGCGCTCGTCTCGTCGAGACGTTCGGCGACCTCCCCGCCGCGGGCACGCCGGCTGCGGGCGACGAGGGCGAACACGAGGGCGGCCAGCGCGAACGCCCCCAGCCCTGCCCCGAGGGCAGAGACGAGCACGATCCACAGGGTGCTGTCCGCAAAGGGCATGACGGATGCCTTCCGGCCCGGCAGACCGACCCGGATCGGCGTACCGCAGCCGCCGCGTCGAGCTCCGTCCGTAGTCGGACAATAGAACGGTTCTTTCGGGAAGGCCACCCTGCGCAAAGCCGCATGCAGGCTTTGCGGACGCGCCCTCGAAGCTGCTACCCTACGCCGAGGTTCGGAGTGGGCTCCGCCCATTCCGGCCTTTTGTTGCGTCTGGAACCCCCTCTAGAGGAGACAGCGAGCCACCAGTGCCGACCGTGAATCAGCTCGTCCGGAAGGGCCGTAAGGCCCCTCAGGCGAAGACGAAGACACCCGCGCTCCGCGGCGCGCCGCAGAAGCGGGGCGTCTGCACGCGCGTGTACACGGCGACGCCGAAGAAGCCGAACTCGGCGCTTCGGAAGGTGGCCCGCGTCCGCCTCGTGAACGGGATGGAGGTCACCTCCTACATCCCGGGCGAGGGGCACAACCTCCAGGAGCATTCCGTCGTGCTCATCCGCGGCGGCCGCGTGAAGGACATGCCGGGAGTCCGGTACAAGATCATCCGCGCCGCGCTCGACACCGCGGGCGTCTCCGAGCGGCGTCAGGGCCGCTCGAAGTACGGCTCGAAGCGGGGAGGGTAGTCCCGGATGCCGAGGCGCGCCGCGATTCCGGTCCGGGAGCTCACTCCCGATCCCGTCTACAACTCGAAGCTCGTCACCCAGATCGTGAACCGGGTGATGACGCGCGGGAAGAAGTCGACCGCCGAGGACATCGTCTACACGGCGCTCGAGCGCGTGGGCGAGAAGACCGGCAAGCCGCCCGTCGAGGTGCTCGAGCAGGCCGTGAAGACCGTCACCCCGGTGATGGAGGTCCGCTCCCGCCGCGTCGGCGGCGCGAACTACCAGGTGCCCGTCGAGGTTCCGCAGCGCCGAGCGCGCACGCTGGCCGTGCGCTGGATCGTCACGTACTCGCGCGACAGGCGCGAGAAGCACATGGCGGACAAGCTCGCGAACGAGATCCTCGACGCGCTCAACCAGCAGGGCGGCGCGTTCAAGCGCAAGGACGACCTCTACCGGATGGCGCAGGCCAACAAGGCCTTCTCGCACTACAGGTGGTGACCCGGCATGGCTGAGAAGACAGCGACGATGTCGGGCAGCAAGGTCGCCCTCGAGAAGGTCCGGAACATCGGGATCATGGCGCATATCGACGCCGGCAAGACCACGACGACCGAGCGGATCCTCTACTACACCGGGCGCACCCACAAGATGGGCGAGGTGCACGAGGGCGGCGCCGTCATGGACTGGATGGAGCAGGAGCAGGAGCGCGGGATCACGATCACGTCTGCTGCGACGACGGCCTTCTGGCGCGATTTTCGTGTGAACATTATCGATACGCCCGGGCACGTGGACTTCACGGTCGAGGTGGAGCGGAGCCTGCGCGTCCTCGACGGCGCAATCGCCGTCTTCGACGCCGTCGCGGGCGTCGAGCCACAGTCCGAGACGGTCTGGCGCCAGGCCGACCGCTACCGCGTGCCGCGGATCGCCTTCATCAACAAGATGGACCGCACGGGCGCCGACTTCTTCGGCTCCGTGCAGTCGATGGTCGACCGCCTCGGCGCGCATCCCGTGCCGATCCAGCTGCCGATCGGGCAGGAGGAGCACTTCCGCGGCTCGATCGACCTCGTCGAGATGCGCGCGATCACGTGGAGCGACGACCTGGGCACGCAGATGGACGTCGGCGAGATCCCGGCCGAGCTCGCCGAGCAGGCCGAGGAGTACCACCACCAGCTGATCGACTCGGTCGCCGAGCACGACGAGGAGCTGCTCGAGACGTATCTGACGGACGAGTCCGCGGTCACGCCGGAGATGATCCGGCGCGCGCTCCGCAAGGCGACGCTCGCGATCGCGGTCACGCCCGTGCTCGCCGGCACGGCGTTCAAGAACAAGGGCATCCAGCCGCTGCTCGACGCGGTGATCGACTACCTCCCGAGCCCGCTCGACGTCCCGCCCGTGCACGGCACCGACCCGCGGACGGAGAAGGAGCTCTCGCGCCGCCCGGCCGAGGACGAGCCGTTCTCGGCGCTCGCCTTCAAGGTCATGTCCGACCCGTACGTCGGGAAGCTGACGTACTTCCGCGTCTACTCCGGCAAGGTGAAGGCGGGCGAGCGCGTCCTGAACGTGACGAACGGCAAGACCGAGCGCGTCGGCCGCCTGCTCCAGATGCACGCGAACCACCGCGAGGAGCGCGAGGAGATCGGCGCGGGCGAGATCGTCGCGGCCGTCGGCCTCAAGCAGACGACGACCGGCGACACGCTCGCGGTCGACTCGGCGCCGATCCTGCTCGAGTCGATGACCTTCCCCGAGCCGGTGATCGCGGTCGCGATCGAGCCGAAGACGAAGGCCGACCAGGACAAGCTCGGCTCCGGCCTGCAGCGCCTCTCCGAGGAGGATCCGACGTTCCAGGTGCGCACCGACCAGGAGACGGGGCAGACGCTCATCTCCGGGATGGGCGAGCTGCACCTCGAGATCATCGTCGACCGCCTCATGCGCGAGTTCAACGTGGACGCGAACGTCGGGCGCCCGCAGGTGGCGTACCGCGAGACCTTCGGCAAGCGCGTCGAGAAGGTCGAGGGGCGCTTCGTCCGCCAGACCGGCGGCCGCGGCCAGTACGGCCATGCCGTCATCGCCGCCGAGCCGGCCGAGCCGGGCGAGGGCTACGAGTTCATCGACAAGATCGTCGGCGGGAAGATCCCGCGCGAGTACATCCCGTCCGTCGACCTCGGCATCCAGGAGGCGATGGAGTCCGGGACGATCGCCGGGTTCCCGGTCGTCGACGTCCGCATCGAGCTCGTCGACGGCTCGTACCACGACGTGGACTCGAGCGAGATGGCGTTCAAGGTGGCAGGCTCCATGGCCTTCAAGCAGGCGATGGAGCGCTCGAAGCCGAAGCTGCTCGAGCCGGTGATGGCCGTCGAGGTCGTCACGCCGGAGGAGTACCTCGGCGACGTGATGGGCGAGCTCAACTCCCGCCGCGGGCGGGTGGAGGGGCTCGAGCCCCGCGGCAATGCGCAGGCGATCCGCGCCCGGGTCCCGCTTGCGACGATGTTCGGGTACGCGACCGATCTGCGCTCGATGACGCAGGGTCGCGCCACGTTCACGATGCAGTTCGACCGCTACGAGGAAGTGCCACAGTCGATCGCGGGCGAGATCGTCTCGGCGGCGCAGGGCTCGTAGGCAACGGAGAATCGGAGGAAGGAATGGCCAAGCAGAAGTTCGAGCGCAACAAGCCGCACGTCAACGTGGGCACGATCGGTCACATCGACCACGGCAAGACCACGCTGACAGCGGCCATCACGAAGGTGCTCGCGGAGAAGGGCACGAACACCGAGGCGGTCGAGTTCTCGGCGATCGACAACGCTCCCGAGGAGCGCCAGCGCGGCATCACGATCAACACCGCCCACGTGGAGTACGAGACCGACAACCGCCACTACGCGCACGTCGACTGCCCGGGCCACGCGGACTACATCAAGAACATGATCACCGGCGCCGCCCAGATGGACGGCGCGATCCTCGTCGTCTCGGCGGCCGACGGCCCCATGCCGCAGACGCGGGAGCACATCCTGCTCGCGCGCCAGGTCGAGGTCCCCTCGATCGTCGTCGCCCTGAACAAGGCCGACATGGTCGACGACCCCGAGCTGCTCGAGCTCGTCGAGATGGAGGTGCGCGAGCTCCTCTCCCGCTACGAGTTCCCGGGCGACGACATCCCCGTCGTGGCCGTCTCGGCGCTCAAGGCGCTCGAGGGCGACGCGGAGTGGGAGGGCAAGATCGTCGAGCTCATGGAGGCTGTGGACACGTACATCCCGCAGCCGGAGCGCGACACGGACAAGCCGTTCCTCATGCCGATCGAGGACGTCATGACGATCCAGGGCCGCGGCACGGTCGTGACCGGCCGGATCGAGCAGGGCGAGATCCGCTCGGGCGACGAGGTCGAGATCGTCGGCATCCACCCGAAGGTGGAGAAGACGGTCGTCACGAGCCTCGAGATGTTCCACAAGACGCTCGACTTCGCCCAGGCGGGCGACAACGCGGGCGCGCTCCTGCGCGGCACGAAGCGCGAGGAGGTCGAGCGCGGGCAGGTGCTCGCGAAGCCCGCGTCGATCACGCCGCACACGCACTTCAAGGCCGAGGTCTACGTCCTCTCGAAGGACGAGGGCGGGCGGCACACGCCGTTCTTCAACGGCTACCGGCCGCAGTTCTACTTCCGCACCACGGACGTGACCGGGTCGATCAAGCTCCCGGAGGGCCAGGAGATGGTCATGCCGGGCGACAACACGAACATGGAGATCGAGCTCATCCAGCCGATCGCGATGGACCAGGGCCTGCGCTTCGCGATTCGCGAGGGCGGCCGCACCGTCGGGGCCGGCGTCGTCACGGAGATCGTCAAGTAAGGGCGGCGCTTCGCTTGCCCTTCTAATCAGACGTCTTACGAGTAACTAATGGCCCAGCAGAAGATCCGCATCAGGCTCAAGGCATACGACCACCAGCAGCTCGACAAGTCTGCGGTGCAGATCGTCGACACGGCGCAGCGCAGCGGCGCGACCGTCACCGGTCCCGTCCCGCTCCCGACCGAGAAGAACGTCTACACGGTGATCCGGAGCCCGTTCAAGGACAAGGACTCCCGTGAGCACTTCGAGGTGCGAACGCACAAGCGCCTGATCGACATCCACCAGCCGACCCCGAAGACGGTGGACAGCCTGATGCGGCTTGACCTGCCCGCCGGCGTCGACATCGAGATCAAGCTCTAATGGTGACCTCCTCCTCCCCATCTCGTACTCCCAGGACGGCTGCAAACCGGCGCCATGCGGCGTCCTCGGTTGCCCCCGTAGCCTCCGGCTACGAGGGCGCCCTGCGTCCTTGCCTGGCTCGGTTTTCGCCGCCCTGCGAGCACGATCTGCTCAGTCGGAGGTCACGGTGATGGCCAAGGGAATCATCGGCAAGAAGCTCGGCATGACGCAGGTCTTCGACGAGGAGACCGGGCGGCTCGTGCCCGTGACCGTGATCCAGGCGGGGCCGTGTCCCGTCGTCAGCGTCCGCACGCAGGACGCGGACGGCTACGACGCGGTCCAGCTTGCGTGGGACGAGGTGCCCGAGCGCAAGATCACGAAGCCGGAGCTCGGCCACCTGCGCAAGAACGGCGTGGCGGCCGCGCACCGCCGCCTCGTCGAGATCAGGGGCCCGCACGAGCTGACGCCGGGCGAGACCGTGACCGTCGAGGCCTTCGAGCCCGGCGAGAAGGTCAAGGTCTCGGGCGTCTCGATCGGAAAGGGTTTCCAGGGCACGATCAAGCGGCACAACTTCAGCCGCGGCCCGGTCTCGCACGGCTCGCACAACGTCCGCGCGCCCGGCTCGATCGGTGCGTCGGCCACGCCCTCGCGCGTGTTCAAGGGGATGAAGATGGCCGGCCGCATGGGCGGCAAGAACGTGACGCAGGTCGGGCTGACGATCGTCGACCGGATGCCGGAGGAGAACCTCCTCCTCGTCCGCGGCGCCGTGCCGGGCCACAAGAACGCGACCGTCGTCGTGCGGGAGGACCGCCGCTGATGGCCGCCCCGAAGGCACCGCTGCTCGACGCGTCGGGCAAGAAGACGAAGGACGTCACGCTCGAGAACGGCGTGTTCGGCGCCGAGGTGAGGCCGCATCTCATCCACGAGACCGTGCGGGCCGAGTCCGCCGCCGCGCGCAGCGGCTCCCAGGCGACGAAGAGCCGGGGCCTCGTCTCCGGCGGTCGCGCGAAGCCGTGGCGCCAGAAGGGCACGGGACGCGCCCGCGCGGGCACGATCCGGGCGGCGCAGTTCGCCGGCGGCGGCCATGCGTTCGCCCTCTCGCCGCGCTCGTACGAGAAGAAGGTGAACCGCAAGGCGCGCAAGGCGGCGCTCCGTGGCGCGCTCGCGAACCACGCGGCGCGCGGCACGCTCGCCGTCGTCGGCGCGGACGCGTTCGCCGAGCCTTCCACGAAGGACGCGGTCGCCTTCCTCGACGCGTGGGGCAAGGAGCGTCCGCTCCTCCTCATCGCCCAGCCGGACGAGCAGGCCGTCGTGAAAAGCTTCCGCAACATCGAGCGCGTCCTCTGCGTCGAGCCGTCCGAGCTCGAGGTCGGTGCGCTCGTCTGGGCCCGCTCGCTCGTCGCCACCGAGGCGGCCCTCGCGCGGGTGCAGGAGCTGGCGCAGTGAGCACGGCCCCCTTCCTCACAGCTCGCACGCTCGGAGCGGCTGCAAAGCGGCGCCATGCGGCGTCCTCGGTTGCGTCCGTCGCCTCCGGCTACGAGCGCGCCCTGCGTCCTTGCCTGGCTTGCTTTTCGCCGTCGGAGCGCACGATCTGCTGCGGAGGTGACCTCTGATGGACGCCCGCCAGGTCCTCATCGCCCCGGTCGTGTCCGAGAAGAGCTACAGCCTGATCGAGGACGACAAGTACTCGTTCCGGGTCCACGAGAAGGCGCACAAGACGCAGGTGCGCCAGGCCGTGGAGGAGCTCTTCGGCGTCGGCGTGGTCGGCGTGAACATCGTCAGCGTCCGCTCGAAGCCGAAGCGGCGCGGGATGTCCAAGGGCACGAAGCCGGGCTGGAAGAAGGCGATCGTGCAGCTCAAGCCGGGCGACCGCATCGAGATCTTCGAAGGGGCCCAGGTCTGATGGCGGCCCCCTTCCCCGCAGCGAAAGGTGATTGCTGATGCCTCCCAGGAAGCTGAAGCCGACCAGCCCCGGGCGGCGGTTCCGCACCGTCTCCGACTTCGCCGACATCACGAAGACGGAGCCGGAGAAGAGCCTGCTCGAGCCGCTGAAGAAGAAGGGCGGCCGCAACAACCTTGGCCGGATCACGACCCGCCATCAGGGCGGCGGGCACAAGCGCCGCTACCGCAAGATCGACTTCAAGCGAACGAAGGACGGCGTGCCGGCGAAGGTCGCGTCGATCGAGTACGACCCGAACCGCTCGGCGCGGATCGCCCTCCTCCACTACGCGGACGGCGCGAAGGCGTACATCCTCGCGCCCGCGCGCCTGCGCGTCGGCCAGACGGTCGAGTCCGGGCCCGAGGCGGACATCAAGCCCGGGAACGCGCTGCCACTCGCCAACATCCCGACGGGGACGCTCGTGCACAACGTCGAGCTCCAGCCGGGCCGCGGCGGGCAGCTCGCGCGGAGCGCCGGATCGGGCGTCCAGCTCGTGGCGAAGGACGAGCCGCATGCCGTGCTGCGCCTCCCCTCCGGGGAGATGCGGCGCGTGCCGCTCGTCTGCCGGGCTACCATCGGGCAGGTCGGCAACGTCGACCACGAGAACATCTCGAGCGGCAAGGCGGGGCGCAGCCGCTGGCTCGGCAAGCGCCCGACGACGCGCGGCTCGGCGATGAACCCCGTCGACCACCCGCACGGCGGGGGCGAGGGGAAGTCGAAGGGCGGCCGCCATCCCGTCACACCGTGGGGCGTTCCCACGCTCGGGAAGCGAACCCGCCGCAAGCACAAGGACTCGGACCGGCTGATCGTCCGCGGTCGCCGGCGCGGAAAGGAACGGCGTTAGTGCCCCTCCCGGCAATGGTTAGAGCATTACTGGCGGCCCCCGGGCCCGCCATGCTGCGTCCTCAGTCGCGCCGATATGCCTGCATATTGACGCTCCCTGCGTCCTTGCCTGGCGACCACGGTGACTCGCCAGAAACGCGAAACCATCACTGGAAGGGGCACGTGTGAGTAGATCCGCCAAGAAGGGACCGTTCGCGGACGAGCGCCTCATGGCGCGCATCACGGCGATGAACGAGTCGGGCGAGAAGCGCCCGCTCCGCACGTGGTCGCGCACCTCGACCGTCTTCCCCGAGATGGTCGGGCACACGATCGCCGTCCACGACGGGCGCAAGCACGTCCCCGTCTTCGTGACGGAGTCGATGGTCGGCCACAAGCTCGGCGAGTTCGCGCCCACGCGGACGTTCCGCGGGCACTCGGGCGACCGGCAGACGAAGGTGGCGAAGCGCTAGATGGCCACGGCCGAGAACGAGCGGACCGAGGTGCGCGCCGAGGCGCGCTACGTGCGTGCTGCGCCGCGCAAGGCGCAGCTCGTGGCGGACCAGATCCGCGGCCGCAGCGTGCCCGAAGCCCGAACGATCCTCGCCTTCATGACGCGCGACGCAGCCCGTGACGTGGAGAAGGTGCTGAACTCCGCCGTCGCGAACGCAGAGCAGAACCACGGCCTGGACGGCGACGAGCTCGTCGTGTCGGCCGCGTTCGTCGGCGCCGGCCCGACGCTCAAGCGCTGGCGCGCCCGCGCGCGCGGCCGCGTCGCCCGGATCCGCAAGCGGACCTGTCACATCACGGTGCGCCTCGCGCAGCCCGACGGCGGGGTCATCCCCGTGGTCGAGGCCATGCCGGTCGCGCCGCCCGCCGAGGAGGCGAAGCCGAAGCAGGCCTCGCGCAAGCCGGCCGAGACGGCCGAGACGGCCGAGACGGCCGCTGCTCCCGAGCAGGCCGAGGAGGCCGAGGAGGCGCCGAAGCCGAAGCGCGCCACGAAGCCGGAGGCTGACTCCGCGGAGGAGAAGCCGAAGCCGAAGCGCAAGACCACGCGCAAGAAGAGCGAGGAGAGCTAATGGGCCAGAAGATTCATCCCGGCGGTCTCCGCGTCGGCATCATCCATGGTTGGAAGTCGAACTGGTACACGGGCACGAAGGAGTTCCCGGCGTACCTGATCGAGGACGTCAAGATCCGCGACCACATCACGGGGAAGCTCGGTCACGCGGGCCTCTCGGACATCCTCATCCGCAAGGACAAGCAGCGGATCACGATCGACATCTACACGGCGCGCCCGGGCATCGTGATCGGGAAGTCCGGCGCCGAGGTGGACGCGCTGCGCCGCGAGATCCACGCGATGACGCAGAAGAACGTCCACATCAACATCAACGAGATCAAGCGGCCCGAGCTCGACGCGAAGCTCGTCGCGCAGTCGATCGCGGAGCAGCTCCAGAACCGCGTGTCGTTCCGGCGCGCGATGAAGCGCTCCCTCGCGTCCGCGATGCGCTCCGGCGCGCAGGGCGTCCGCGTCCAGTGCGGCGGACGGCTCGGCGGCGGCGAGATGTCGCGCTCCGAGAGCTACTCGGAGGGACGCGTCCCGCTCCACACGCTGCGCGCGGACATCGACTACGGCTTCGCCGAGGCGAAGACGACCTTCGGCCGGATCGGCGTGAAGGTCTGGATCAACAAGGGCGAAATCATGCCGGAGGGCTACGGCGACGGCGGCGACGGGGAGACCTCGCGCCGGCGCACGAACCTCGAGGGCCTGAGCGCCGGCCGCGAGGGCGGCCGCCGCGCGCCCGACCGCGAGGGTCTCGGCCCGGTGCGGCGGCGCGGCTCCGGCCGCGGCCGCGGCGGCGGCGGACGGCGCGGGCCCGGCGGTCAGGGCGGTCCGGGAGGCCAGGGCGCTCCGGGCGGCCAGGCCGAGCGGCCCCGCACCGACGCCCGTGGCGTGTCGGCCGAAGGGCGCAAGCAGCCCGAGGTGACGCCCGAGGTCCCTGAGGTGCCGAAGCCGGTCGCCGAGGCGCCCGACACGACCACGCCGAAGACGATGCACGAGGATCCGACGAAGCTCGAGCAGTCCGGCGACCCGGCGGCCGAGAAGCCGAAGCGCTCCGGCGCGAGGACGGCCGCGAAGAAGACCGAGAGCGGCGAGGGCGCCGAGAAGGCCCCGAAGGCCGCGTCCGCGCGCAAGGACGCAAACGCCGACGCCGGCACGGCCGAGCTCTCCGAGGAAGAGTCGAAGTCCACCAGGTCGAAGGCCACCTCGAAGCCGAAGGCCGAGGAGGCCCCGGCCGAGGAGAAGCCCAAGCGCACCACCCGCAAGAAGAAGGACGAGGGAGGTGACGCCTGATGCTGATGCCGCGCAAGACGAAGTACCGCAAGCAGCAGCGCGGGCGTCGGCGCGGCGCCGCGAAGGGGCAGCAGAGCGTGAACTTCGGCGACTACGGGCTGAAGTCGCTCGACGCCGGCTGGGTGACCAACCGCCAGATCGAGGCGGCCCGGATCGCCATGACCAGGAAGATCAAGCGCGGCGGGAAGGTCTGGATCAACGTCTTCCCCGACAAGCCCGTCACGCAGAAGCCGGCCGAGACGCGCATGGGCTCCGGCAAGGGCTCGCCCGAGCACTGGGTGGCCGTCGTGAAGCCCGGCCGCGTGATGTTCGAGCTGGCCGGCGTCCCCGAGGACCTCGCGCGCGAGGCCATGCGGCTCGCCGGGATGAAGCTGCCCGTCAAGACGAAGTTCGTGAAGAGAGAGGCTGAGCTCTTTGAAAGCTAGGGAGTTGCGAGAGCTGTCCGACGAGGAGCTCGCGAAGCGCCTCGCCGAGACCCGCGAGGAGTTGTTCAACCTGCGCTTCCAGGACGCGACCGGCGCGCTCGACAACACGGCGCGCCTCGGGCTGACGAAGCGCGACATCGCTCGGATCCTGGGCATCCAGGCCGAGCGCGAGAACAGGCTGGAGAGAAGGTAGATGGCGAAAGAGAACGACGAAGTGACGAACGGCCAGGCCGACGAGCCGGAGACGACCGACGTCGTCGAGCCCGAGGCCGACGCGACCGCGGACGAGCCGGTGGGCGAGGAGAGCGACGTCGAGGAGACCGTCGTGACCGAGCCTGCCGCCGAAGCTGCGCCCGAGGCCGAGCAGGCTCCCGCCGAGGAGCCCGCAGCCGAGGAGCCCGTGGCTGACGAGGCTCCCGCGGAGGAAGCTCCCGCCGAGGAGCCCGTCCCCGAGGAGCTCGCCGCCGAGGCTGCGCCCGAGGCCGAGGAGGCTCCCGCCGAGGAGCAGCCGGCCGCGGAAGCCCCGGCGGCGGAGCCCGCCGCCGAGGCGCCCGCCGCGACTCCGCAGGCCCCGGCGCGCGAGAAGCGCCGCTCGACGAAGACGAAGGCCGAGAAACGGGCCGCCCGCGAGGCCGCGAAGGAGCGCCGCAAGGCCGCCCCGCGTCCCGCGCGCGAGCGCAAGCCGCTCGTCCGCCTCCCGAAGCCGGAGAAGCCCCGTGCCGACCGCAAGGAGCGCCGCGGCTTCGTCGTCTCGGCCGCGATGGACAAGACGATCGTCGTCCGCGTCGACAGCGCGAAGCCGGACCGCCGGTACAAGAAGGTCGTGCGCCGCTCGACGAAGTTCCACGCGCACGACGAGCGCAACGAGGCGAACGTGGGCGATCTCGTCCGCATCGTCGAGACCCGCCCGCTCTCGCGCACGAAGAACTGGCGCCTCGCCGAGATCGTGGAGGCGGCGAAGTAGACGATGATCCAGCAGGAGTCCAAGCTCAGGGTGGCGGACAACACGGGCGCGCGATCGCTCCTCTGCATCCGCGTGCTCGGCGGGTCGAAGCGCCGCTACGCGCGCGTCGGCGACGTCATCGTCGGGACCGTCAAGGTCGCGACCCCGCAGGGCACGGTCAAGAAGGGCGAGGTCGTGAAGGCGGTCATCGTCCGCACGAAGAAGCCCTTCGGGCGCGACGACGGCACCTCGATCGCGTTCGACGAGAACGCCGCCGTGATCATCGACAACCAGAACAACCCGCGCGGGACGCGCATCTTCGGGCCGGTCGCCCGCGAGCTGCGCGAGAAGAACTTCATGAAGATCGTCTCCCTGGCACCGGAGGTTCTCTAGATGGCGACAGCGATGAAGATGCGCAAGGGCGACCTCGTCCAGGTCATCTCGGGCAAGGACCGCGGGAAGCAGGGCCGGATCATCGAGTCCCTGCCGCGCGAGCGCCGGGTGATCGTCGAGAACCTGAACGTGGTCAAGAAGCACCAGCGGCCGCGCGCGATGCGCGACTCGAGCCGCATGGGCCAGCAGCAGGTTCAGCCCGGCGGCGTCTTCGACGTCTCCGCGCCGATCCCGGTCTCGAACGTCATGGTCGTCTGCCCCGTCTGCAACCGCGCGACGCGGGTCGGGTACGAGCTCCGCGACTCGAAGGACGGCCAGATCAAGGTCCGCGTCTGCAAGCGCGCCGACTGCGGGGAGGTGCTCGACCGGTGAGCCCCGCGGCGACGAAGGAGACATACGTGCCGCGCCTCAAGGAGCGGTACGACGAGACGCTGCGCGCGAGCCTCAAGGACGCGCTCGGCTACAGCTCGATCATGCAGGTCCCGCGCGTCGAGAAGATCACGCTGAACATGGGCGTCGGCGAGGCGAAGACGAACGCGAAGGCGCTCGACGACGCGATCGAGGAGCTGACGCTGATCGCCGGCCAGCGGGCCCAGGTCCGCCGCGCGACGAAGTCGATCGCGGGCTTCAAGATCCGCGAGGGCATGCCGATCGGCACGAAGGTCACGCTGCGCGGCGCCCGGATGTACGAGTTCCTCGACCGCCTCGTCTCGATCGCGCTCCCGCGGATCCGCGACTTCCGCGGCCTGTCGCGGCGGAGCTTCGACGGGCGCGGCAACTACTCGCTCGGTATCCGCGAGCAGATCATCTTTCCCGAGATCGACTACGACGACGTGAACACGATCCGCGGCCTCGACGTCGCGATCACGACCACCGCGAAGACGGACGACGAGGCGCTTGCGCTCCTGCGCGGGCTCGGCCTCCCGTTCCGCACCGAGGCATAGGAAGCAGGAGGACCCTTGGCCAAGAAAAGCCTGATCGTGAAGGCCGCGCGCCCGAAGAAGTTCGCCACGCGGGAGTACAGCCGGTGCAACCGCTGCGGCCGCCCGCGCGCGGTGTACCGGAAGTTCGGCCTCTGCCGGATCTGCCTGCGCGAGCTCGCGCACGACGGCGCGATCCCCGGCATGACGAAGTCGAGTTGGTGATGCGGCGATGATGACCGACCCCGTCGCAGACATGCTCACGCGGATCCGCAACGCCAACAAGGCGCTGCAGGAGACCGTCTCGATGCCCACCTCGCGCATGAAGGAGGAGATCGCGCGGCTGCTCACCGAGGAGGGCTACATCCGCGGGTACACCGTGGAGAAGGGCGAGTCCTTCGATACCCTGGTCGTCGAGCTGAAGTTCGGGCAGAACCGCGAGCGGGTCATCACCGACCTGAAGCGCGTCTCGAAGCCCGGCCGCCGCGTCTACGCGCGCAAGGACCGCCTGCCGCGCGTGCTCGGGGGCATGGGCACGGCGATCCTGTCGACCTCGACGGGACTCGTCACGAGCCGCCGCGCGCAGGAGCTCGGCATCGGCGGAGAAGTCGTCTGTTTCGTCTGGTGATCTGAGATGAGCCGAATCGGAAAACGCCCAATCGAGCTGCCCACCGGGGTGAGCATCTCCATCTCGCCGGGACGCGTGATGGTCAACGGCCCCCTGGGCGAGCTCTCGCAGGGCATCCCGCAGCGGATCACCGTGGAGCAGGGCGACGGCGAGCTCCTCGTCAAGCGCCCGACCGAGCGCGGCGAGGACCGCGCCCTGCACGGGCTCGCGCGGACGCTCGTCGCGAACATGGTCGAGGGCGTCACGAAGGGGTTCGAGAAGCGCCTCGAGATCCAGGGCATCGGCTACCGCGCCGCGCTGCGCGGAAGCGCGGTCGAGCTGAACGTCGGCTTTTCCCACCCGGTCGTGAAGGACGCGCCGGACGGGATCACCTTCGAGGTGCCGACCCCGACCGAGATCGTGGTCAAGGGCATCGACAAGCAGCAGGTCGGCCAGATCGCCGCCGAGATCCGCAAGGTCCGCCCGCCCGAGCCGTACAAGGGCAAGGGGATCCGCTACCAGGGCGAGTACGTCCAGCGGAAGGTCGGGAAGAGGGCCTAGCGATGGGCAGCCTGAGCACACGCGAAGCGCGCCTGCGCCGCCACCGGCGGCTGCGGCGCACCCTCACCGGCACCGCGGAGCGGCCGCGCCTGGTCGTCTTCCGCTCGAACCGGGGGATCGAGGCGCAGCTCGTGGACGACGTGGCCGGCCGCACGGTCGCTGCGGCGGGGCACACGAAGCTGAAGAAGTCGTTCAAGGGATCGAAGACGGAGCAGGCCGAGGCCGTGGGCAAGCTCCTCGCCGAGCAGGCGACGAAGGAGGGCGTCGAGTCGGTCGTGTTCGACCGCGGCGGCTTCCTCTACCACGGCCGGGTCAAGGCGCTCGCCGACGGCGCGCGCGAAGGAGGTCTCAGGTTCTAGTGTCGGCCCCCTCCCTCGGATCTCGCACTCGCGTAGCGGCTGCTATGAGGGGGATACCCCCCTCATCCACCCCCCGTCGGCCCATCGAGCGTTCTTGCCCTCCGGCTACGAACGCTCCCTGCGTTCTTGCCATGCCCGCTTTTCGCCGTCCGCGAGCACGATCTTCAAGAGAGGTGACCTATTTTGAGCACGGTTGAGCGCCAAGTGGAGCGCAGGATTGCCGCACAGGAGGCCCGCGAGCTCAAGGAGCGCGTGGTCGAGATCAACCGCGTCGCCAAGGTCGTGAAGGGCGGCCGGCGGTTCTCGTTCACCGCGCTCGTCGTGATCGGCGACGAGGTCGACCGCGTCGGCGTCGGCTACGGGAAGGCGCGTGAGGTTCCGCTCGCCATCTCGAAGGCCGTGGACGACGCGAAGAAGAACCTCTTCCAGGTGCCGAAGCACCACACGACGATCACGCACGAGATCATCGGCGAGTTCGACGCCGCCCGGGTGCTCTTGCGCCCGGCGAGCGAGGGAACCGGCGTCATCGCCGGGGGCGGCGTCCGCGCCGTCCTCGAGCTGGCCGGGATCCGCGACATCCTCGCGAAGAGCCTCGGCACGCCGACGCCGATCAACATGCTGAAGGCGACCGTGAACGGCCTGCAGAGCCTGCGCCGTCCAGAGGACGTCGCGCGGATCCGCGGCAAGACGATCGCCGAGGTGCTCCCGTGGAAGCCGCCGGCCGAGCCGGAGGCCGAGGAGGCAGCGGCCGCGGCGCCCGCCGAGGCCCTCGCCGAGGAGCCCGCCGCGACGGCGGAGGAGCCCGCCGCGGCAACGGAGGAGACCGGTGGCGAAGACGCTTAGGATCACCCAGGTCAAGAGCCAGATCGGCCAGACGCAGCGCCACCGGGGCACGCTCCGCGCGCTCGGGCTCGGCAAGATCGGCCGCACGGTCGAGCGCCCGGAGAGCCCTGACACGGCCGGTATGCTCCGCAAGGTTCGCCACCTCGTGAAGGTCGAGGAGTCCTAGCCGTGCCTCCCGAATTCGCCCCCGACGAGGAGCTCTCGCTCCACACGCTCAAGCCCGCGCAGCCGCGCAAGGCGCGCAAGCGGGTCGGCCGCGGCCTGGGCTCCGGCAAGGGCCGGTACAGCGGCCGCGGGATCAAGGGTCAGAAGTCGCGGTCGGGCTCGCACTCGATGCGGCCCGGCTTCGAGGGCGGCCAGATGCCGATCTACATGCGGCTCGGGAAGCAGCGCGGCCCGTACTCGAAGGACGCGATGCCGATCGGCCCGCACCGGACGAGCACCGTCCCGGTGAACCTCCGCGACCTCGACCGCGTCTTCGACGACGGCGCCGAGGTGACGCTCGAGGCGCTGATCGAGAAGGGCCTGATCAAGAACTCGAAGACCGACGTGAAGATCCTCGGTCAGGGCGACCTGAAGAAGAAGCTCTCCGTGACCGCGCACGCCTTCTCGGCGAGCGCTCGCGAGAAGATCGAGGCCGCCGGCGGCAGCGCGACCGCGCTCCGCGAGCCGGCCGAGAAGAAGAAGCGCTCGAAGAAGGCGAAGCCCGCCGCGCCCGACCAGCCCGAGCCGGAGGCGGCCGAGCCCGAGGCGGAGGCCGGTGCGCCCGAGCCGGAGCCCGAGGCCGCCGAGAGCGAGGAGTAGCCCTTGCTGTCCTGGCTGACCAACGCCTGGCGCGTCCCGGAGCTACGCCGGCGCGTCCTCTTCACCGCCTTCATCCTCGCCCTCTACCGGCTCGGGAGCTGGATCCCGACGCCGGGCGTCGACTCGGAGGCGGTCCAGGACTACTTCGCCGGGCAGGGCGGGACGATCCTCAACCTGCTCAACATCTTCTCCGGCGGCGCGCTCTCGCAGTTCGCGCTCTTCGCGCTCGGGATCATGCCGTACATCACGGCCTCGATCATCTTGCAGCTCATGACGGTCGTGATCCCGAAGCTCGAGCAGCTGCAGAAGGAGGGCGAGTCCGGCTACGCGAAGATCAACCAGTACACGCGCTACCTGACCGTCGCACTCGCGGCGCTCCAGGCGGCCGGGTACTCGTACCTCTTCGACCGCCAGGGCGCGCTCACGCTCACGTTCTCGCGGTTCGTCCTGATCGTCATCTCGCTGACCGCGGCGACCACGCTGCTCATGTGGATGGGCGAGCTGATCACGAAGCGCGGGATCGGCAACGGGATCTCGCTCCTCATCTTCGCCTCGATCCTCGCGAGCCTTCCGGGCGGGATCCGCGCCTGGTACGAGGGCGACGCGTTCGAGCGCCTCATGTTCCCGATCATCGCGCTCGCGATCATCGTCGCGGTCGTGTTCGTGCAGGAGGGCCAGCGGCGCATCCCGATCCAGTACGCAAAACGCATGGTGGGGAGACGTATGACCACCGGCGGGACTACCTACATGCCGCTGCGCGTGAACATGGCGGGCGTCATCCCGATCATCTTCGCGGCCGCGATCATGGCGTTCCCCCCGACCGTCGCGCAGTTCTTCCCCTCCACGCAGGCGTTCATCAACGAGCACTTCACCCCGACGGACATCGTCTACGTGCTCCTGCAGGGCTTCCTGATCGTCGTCTTCACCTACTTCTACACCGCGGTCCAGTTCAACCCGGTCGACCAGGCGGACAACCTGCGCAAGCACGGCGGCTACATCCCGGGAATCAGGCCCGGGCCGCCGACCGCGCAGTACCTCGACCGCGTGCTCACGCGGCTGACGCTGCCCGGCTCGCTCTACCTCGCGCTCGTCGCGACGTTGCCGACGCTGTTCATCCGCTACGGCGGGTTCTCGCAGGCGACGTCGGCGGCGCTCGGCGGCACGTCGATCCTGATCGTGGTCGGCGTCGCGCTCGACACGATGCGCCAGATGGAGTCGCAGATGATGATGCGCCACTACGAGGGCTTCCTGAAGTAGCGGGCGGCCGCGGAATGCCCCTCGACATCGTCATCCTCGGCCCGCCCGGTGCCGGCAAGGGAACCCAGGCCGCGAAGATCGAGGCCGACGCGGCCATCCCGCACATCGCGACCGGCGACATCGTCCGCGCCGAGATGGCCGCGGAGACGCCGTTCGGCCGACAGGTGAAGGAGTACAACCTGCGCGGCGAGCTCGTCCCGGACGAGCTCATGATCGAGCGCGTCCGCGAGCGGCTGCTCGAGCCGGACACGGAGCGCGGCTTCGTCCTCGACGGCTTCCCGCGCACCCTCGCGCAGGCGCAGGCCCTCGACGCGATGCTCGACGAGCTCGACCGCTCGATCCGCGTCGTGCTCCACTTCCAGCTGCCCGAAGAGCTCGCCGAGCAGCGGCTGCTCGGACGGGCGCTCGAGTCCGGCCGCCAGGACGACACGCCGGACGTGATCCACAAGCGCATGGCGACGATGCGTGTGCCCGACGGGCTCGTCGCGTACTACCGCGCGATGGGGAACCTCGTCGGGATCCACGCGGACCGCTCGATCGACGAGGTGTACGGCGAGGTGCAGAACGTGCTCGAGACGGCAGCGGCATGATCGTCCGCAAGTCTCACGACGAGATCGAGACGATGGCCCGCGCCGGGCGCGTCGTCGCCGAGACGCTCGCGCTCGTGGGCGAGACGATCCGGCCCGGGATCTCGACCGGCGAGCTCGACGAGCTCGCCGAGGAGCTCATCCGCTCCCGCGGCGGCGTCCCGACCTTCAAGGGCTACCGCGGCTTCCCGGCATCGATCTGCGCGTCGCCGAACGCGATGGTCGTGCACGGGATTCCCGGCGAGTACCGCGTGGAGGAGGGCGACGTCCTCTCGGTCGACGTCGGCGTGACGCTCGACGGCTTCGTCGCCGACTCCGCCTTCACGTTCACGGTCGGCGAGGTCGACGCGGAGGCCGAGCGGCTGCTCGCCACCTGCCGCGCCGCGCTCGCGGCCGGGATCGTCGAGGCCCGCCCGGGCAACCACGTCGGGGACATCTCCGCAGCGGTCCAGCGGACGACCGAGGATGCGGGCTTCGCCGTCATTCGCTCGCTCGTCGGCCACGGGGTCGGACGCTCGATGCACGAGGAGCCGCAGGTGCCGAACTACGGCCGGCCCGGCCGCGGCCCGAAGCTTGCTCCGGGCATGACGATCGCGATCGAGCCGATGATCACCGCCGGCGCCGAGGACGTCGTCGTCGCCGACGACGACTGGTCGATCTCGACGAGCGACGGCTCGCTCTCGGCCCACTTCGAGCACACCGTGGCCGTGACCGAGAACGGCCCGCGGATCCTCACGGAGGCGCCCGTCACGTCTTTGGTACCATAGTCCCGGCGCGGCCTCGCCGGGTCTCGGCGTGGCCGCTCTCTTCGTCCTCATGAAAGTACGTCCATCCGTCAAGCCCATGTGCGACCGCTGCCGCGTCATCAAGCGGCACGGACGCGTCCTGGTCATCTGCACGAATCCTCGCCACAAGCAGCGGCAGGGGTAAGGAGAAGAATTGGCTCGAATCGCAGGCGTGAACCTCCCGCGCGAGAAGCGCCTCGAGGTGGCGCTCACCTACATCTACGGGATCGGCCCCTCCACGGCGCGCAAGGTCGCGACGGAGCTCGGGCTCACGCCGGACGAGAAGGTTCGTGACCTCACCGACGAGGAGATCACGAAGCTCCGGCAGTACATCGACGGCGAGCTGCAGGTCGAGGGCGACCTGCGCCGCGAGCGGACGCAGAACGTCAAGCGCCTCCAGGAGATCGGCGCCTACCGCGGCGTCCGGCACCGCCGTGGCCTGCCGGTGAACGGGCAGCGGACGAAGACGAACGCGCGCACCCGCAAGGGGCCGAAGAAGACGGTCGGCCGCGGAAAGAAGAAGACCTAGATGGCGCCGCCTCGCAGGGCCTCGAAGGGCCGCACACGCCGCCGTGTGAAGAAGAACATCGCGATCGGCCAGGCGCACATCAAGACGTCCTTCAACAACACGATCGTGACCCTCACGGACAAGGAGGGGAACGTGATCGCCTGGGAGA
>Ga0299914_10000693_pt1 | contig 20878 bp, 21 predicted proteins | sample RVTome_10_FD_201361 | JGI IMG/M metagenome (GOLD analysis project Ga0299914, IMG submission 201361) | Soil microbial communities from uranium-contaminated site in the Upper Colorado River Basin, Wyoming, United States - RVT153D57 (version 2) ...
CGCAAGGTCGGCATGGACCAGGACACGATCGAGGGCGTCGTCCAGTTGCAGATCGCGCACCCGCGCGAGATCAACCCCGACAACCCGCGCTACGACCAGACCTTCATGCCGGCGGACCTGGTGACCGGGCGCGACGCCGAGGCGGTCGCCGCCTACGTCGCCAGCGTCGCCGGCGTCCCGGGCATCGAGCCGCCGCCGCTCGGCACGGCCCAGGAGGTGTTCACGGAGTCCTGCGGTGGCTGCCACACGCTCGAGGCCGCCGGAACGGCGGGTACCACCGGTCCCAACCTCGACGAGGTGCTCCAGGGCCAGAACGCGGAGAACCTCAGGACTTCCATCACCGACCCGGAGGCGTCGATCACGCCGGGCTTCCCGGCCGGGGTGATGCCGGCCTTCGACGAGACCCGGCTGCCGGAGCCGAACCTGAACGCCCTGATCCAGTACCTCATGGCCTGCGCCGGCGACCCCGACGCGGAAGCGTGCGGGCCGGCAGGCGAGCAGACCGAGGCCGATTCGCCCGCCCCGGCCGGCCGGGGCGGCTAGCGGCCTCCTCAGCCCGCCGCGACGGGGGGCTCCCCCGCCTCGGCCGCGAGATCGACGACCACGTGCGTGACCGGCTGCGGCAGCGCGCTGCGCGCCTTCTCGACCACGCCCGACTCGAGCCAGCGCGAGCGCTCCGGCGTGTGGGTCGAGATGATCACCTCGTCGGCCGCGAAGTCGCGTAGCGCGTCCTCGATCGCCTGGTTCGGGTCGTGGTGGTCGCCCATCTGCCCGCGGACCTCGAGCCCGGCCGCGCGCATCGTCGCGATCGAGGCGTCGAGGCGCTCGCGCGCCTCCCTGATCCCCTCGTCGATGTCGGACGACCAGTGCTCGGCCGCCGAGCTCGCCAGGGGCGGCGTCACCACCAGGATCTCGCTGCGCGGCTCGCCCGTGACCCGGCGACTGATCTCGTCGAGCAGCGCCTTGCCGCCCACCGTCTGGTTGGCGACCACCAGCACCCGGTGCACGTCGTCGTCGGCGCTCGCGACCTCGGCGGTGCGCGGCTCGGCGCCGCGCGATCCCCGCACGAGGACTCCGATTGCCACCCCGATCTCGACCCCGAACAGGATCGCCCCCACGAGGGGATCGACCAGGAGCGCCAGCAGAATCACCGGCGCCACCGCAATCCCGACGATCACGACGACCCGGAACATCTCGGCCTCGGACCGGAGCGGATTGTGCATGGACCTAAAGCTACGCCCTACCCGGGCCCCGAATCAACCGAACGCCCGGACGCCGGCTGCGCCCTGAGAGGCGAGAGAAGCAAGCAGTTCAAGGACGCAGGATGAGGGGCGAAGCGAGCGTACGGGTGATGTACGTGAGCGAGCTCCTCATCCGAGGACGCAGAAATGCGCCGCTTATCTCGCCTCTCAGAGGATGTAGACGGTGGTGAAGACGATGATCCACATTACGTCGACGAAGTGCCAGTAGATCCCGGGCACCTCGACGCCGAGGTGGTCTTCGGGTTTGGGGCCGAAGTGGCCGCGCCAGGCGCGGACGTTGGCGAAGGTCAGGAGTAGAAGCCCGACGAATACGTGGGCGCCGTGGAGCCCGGTCAGGCCGTAGAAGATCGAACCGAAGGCGCCGTCGCGGCCCGAGAAGCCGATGTGGACGTACTCGTTCATCTGGATGAACAGGAAGGTGGCGCCAAGGAGCCAGGTCGCCGCCAGGCCGAGCTGCATCGCGCGGCGGTTGCCGCCGCGGGCGCCCTCGAGCGCCCAGTGCACCGTGAAGCTCGACGAGATCAGGATCGCCGTGTTGACTCCGGCGACGGCGACCGGGAGCTCGTAGGGCTCGGGCGGCCAGGCGCCCTCGTTGGCGACCACGCGGATGAAGAAGTACGAGGCGAAGAACGCCCCGAACAGCATCACCTCGGAGACGATGAACAGCAGGATCCCCAGCGTCTGCCGGTCGATCCGCGAGCTCTGATGGGCCTCGGGCGGCCCGTGGTGCTCGTCGTGGGCAGCGCCGTGCCCGGCGGCGATCGCGGCGCTCTCCATCAGGCCGTCGCCCCCGTGGCGGGAACCGGGACGGCGCTGAAGTCGCCTCCGGCCTCGACGTGCTCGACCGGCTTGTCGGTGATCTCCTGGACGCGCTCGATCAGGCCTTCCTCGAGCCACACGGACTGCTCGCCTGCGAGGGTCGAGATCAGGATCTCGTCGACCCGGTAGTGCTCGATCGCGTTCTGCACCGCGGCCAACGGCGCCGGGCTCATCGGCTGCCCCGTCGCGTCGATCTCCGAGCGGTACATCTCGGCAAGCGTGTATGCGAGCCGGTCGCAGACCTCCTGGCGCGACAGCTGCCCGGAACGCGGACAGATGAAGGTGTACCGGTGCGGGCGCTCCTGCGCGCGCGCCTTGAGCCGCCCGACGAGGTCCGCGCTGGCGACGGTCTGGGTCGCCACGACCAGCGTGTGGGTCACGTCCCAGCGGACCGCGTCGTCCTCGATCCGGACCGGGATGTGGGTGATCTCGATGTCCTCGAAGGTGCCCCGCGCCCACTCGACGAGGTCGCGTCGCATCAACCCGTAGCGCGACTCGGTGAGGCACGAGAGCATCACCTCGGAGGGCTCGTAGGCGCGAATCGCGTCGTCGAGCGCCAGCAGCGGGTCGGGGTCCATGACGGCGCCCTCGGCCTCGATGCCGAAGCTGGCGAAGACGGCCTGGGTGACGTCGACCCGGCTCCGGGCCGCGTCGGCCAGCTCGTCGCGGTCGACGATCTGGCCCGCCATCGGCTGGTTCTGCGGCGCCGCGATCGCGACCCTCGTCTCGCCGGCGGCGACCCGCTGGCGCACGGTCTCGAGCAGCCTGCGACCGCCCGCGACCTCGTTCAGGAAGCAGAGGACGGTCAAGGCGGCCCTCCGCCGCCGCCCGACGTCGTCCCGGCGACCGCGGGCTCCGCGGGTTTCACCTCGGCGCCCTCGTCGCCGGCCATGATCGCGTGGCGGGCGCCGGGCACGCCGAACTCGTAGGGACCGCCGACGACGCGCGGGATCTGGTCGAAGTTGAACACCGGCGGCGGCGACGAGACCAGCCACTCGATCGTCTTCGCCCGCCAGGGGTTGTCGCCCGCCTTCGGCCCCCACTTCCAGCTGACGATCACGTTGTAGACGAAGATCAGCTGCGCGGCGCCGAGGACGAACGAGAAGATCGAGATCACCAGGTTCCAGTCGCCGAACTGGGCCGCGTAGTCCGCCACGCGCCGCGGCATGCCCTCGAGCCCGACCCAGTGCATCGGCACGAAGGTCCCGAGCATCCCGATGAGCGTCAGCCAGAAGTGGGCCCGCCCCAGTCGCTCGTCGTACATCCGCCCGGTCATCTTCGGGAACCAGTGGTAGAGCCCGGCGAAGATCGTGAACACCGAGCCGCCGAACAGCACGAAGTGGATGTGGGCCACGATGAAGTACGTGTCCGACATGTGGATGTCGAGCGGCACCATTCCCAGCATCACGCCCGAGATCCCGCCGACCACGAAGGTGACGATGAAGCCGAGCGAGAACAGCATCGCCGTCGATTTCACGTGGAGGACGGAGTCGAACAGCGTCGCGAGCCACGAGAAGATCTTGATCCCGGTCGGGACCGCGATCAGCAGCGTCGTGATCATCATCGGCACCCGCAGCCAGCTGAACATGCCGGACACGAACATGTGGTGCGCCCAGACCGTGTACGACAGCACCACGATCCCGATCAGCGCCAGCGCCATCAGCCGGTAGCCGAAGATCGGCTTGCGCGCGTGGGTCGAGAGGACCTCGGAGATGATCCCGAACCCGGGCAGCATCATGATGTAGACGGCCGGGTGCGAGTAGAACCAGAAGATGTGCTGGTAGCTGAGGACGTCGCCGCCCATCGCCTCCTGGAAGAAGTTGGTGTTGAGCGCGCGGTCGAACAGGACCATGAACTGGGCGCCGGCGATGAACGGCGTCGCGGCGACGACCAGGAGCGAGGTCGAGAGGTTGGCCCAGACGAGCAGCGGCATCCGCCAGAACGTCATTCCGGGCGCACGCATAGTGATGATCGTCACGAGGAAGTTCAGGGCCGTCGCCACCGATGAGGCGCCGGCGAACTGCACGCCGAGGTTGAAGAACGACTGCCCGAGCGGGGCGCCGGTTGAGAGCGGCGCGTAGCCGGTCCAGCCCGCGTCGAAGGCTCCGCCGGGCACGAAGTAGCTGGCCAGGAACAGCAGCCCGGCCATCGGCAGCATCCAGAACGAGAGCGCGTTCAGGCGCGGGAACGCCATGTCCGGCGCGCCGATCATCAGCGGCAGGACGTAGTTCGCGATCCCGGCGAAGATCGGGATGATGAACAGGAAGATCATGAACGCGGCGTGGGTGGAGAACAGGCCGTTGAAGAAGCCCGGGTCCACCACCTGCGTGCCGGGCTGGGCGAGCTCGGCCCGCACCGCCATCGCCGCCAGCCCGCCGATCAGGAAGAAGACGAACGTCGTGCAGATGTACTGGATGCCGATCACCTTGTGATCGGTGTTGAACCGGAAGTAGTCCTTCCAGCTGTGGGCCCCGTGCTGCGAGTGGTCGTCGGGCACCGTGGGCGCGCCGGCGGCCCAGCGGAACCAGTACGAGAAGCAGCCGAGGCCGATCAGGAACCCGAACGGCGCCGTGAGCGCGGGCACGATCACGTGCGGGTAGCCGGTCTGCTCGGTCTGGAAGATCTCCAACCCGGAGATCGCGCGCAGCGCCACCACGAGGCCGAACCCGAGGGCACCGCCGACGAGGAACCCGAACAGGGCTCGCGTCATACCTGGGTTCTTGAGTGCCGCTGGCAAGTCTCGACTACCTCCTCACAAACGTATCTACGCGCCCGCCTCGGATCCGCCGGTCGCCTGCTCCTGCTCGGCCTGCTGCTCGGAGATCCACTGCTGGAACTCCTCCTCCGATTCGACCACGACCTCGGCCCGCATTGTCGCGTGCCCGAGCCCGCAGAGCTCGGTACAGACGAGCTGGAAGGTGCCCTCCTCGTTCGGGGTCACGCGCATCACGTTGTCGACGTCGGTCGGGTTGCCCTCGAGGATCGGCACCAGGTCGCGCTTCAGCCGCCACTCCGGCACCCAGAAGGAATGCAGGACGTCGAGCGCCACCAGGTTCAACTCCAGCTGCTGATCGACTGGCACGTGCAGCTCGTCCGCGGTGACGCCCTCGTCCGTGTACTCGAACGTCCACTTGAACTGCTGGGCGGTGACGGCGATCGGCAGCTGGTCGGCGGCCTCGGTCTCGATGTCGTCGAGGACGATCCACGAGTACGCGGCGCCAAACAGGACGATGATCGTCGGGATGACCGTCCAGGCGACCTCGAGCTTGGTGTTGCCGTGGACGGGCTTGCCGTCGGACTCGTCGCCCGGCTTCGCCCGGAACCTGATCAGGCAATAGCCGAGCATCACGACGACGACGGAGAACACGAAGCACGACAGCACGATCATCACGTCGAGCAGCGTGTCGATGTCGTCGGCCTCGGCCGAGCCGGCCATGCCGTTCCAATTCGGGATCAGCATGAGGAACGAGGACACGACCGTGAGCACGAAGATCGCTCCGAACAGGCGCAGGAGGGTTCCCGGCGACATCGGCCGCATTCTATTGACGCGCGGCGGCGGTGGCATGGCCAACGGAGGCGGGCTCAGGCGACGATTGCCACTAGGTCGAGGCCTCGATGACGCCGCGCGCGACCCCCTCCCAGCTCCACAGCCGGATGGCCGTGGCGCGCAGCGCGTCGCGGGCCGCCGACCGCGTTTCCGGGTCGAGCGCGAGCCATCCGTTCAGCCGCGCGGCGATGTCGCTCGCCGCCTGGTCGCCCACCTCGAACGAGACCAGCGGCGCCGCATCGGCCGGCAGCTCGGCGGCCAGCGCGCGGCTGACCTCGAGTGCGCCGGAGTGCGCCGCGGAGACCGGCAGGACCCCCGCCGACGCGGCCTCCGCCGCGACCATCCCGAACGCCTCGGGGAACGTGCTGGGGAACACGAGTGCGTCCGCGGCCGGCACCAGCCGCGCCACCTCCTCGTGCTCGAGCCTGCCCGAGAACGCGACGCTGCCGGCCGCGGCGGCGGCGTGCTCGGCGTAGCCCGCAGGCGGGTCGTCCAGGAAGGCGCCGAGGTGGCGAAGCGGGGTGTCGGCCCCGCCCTCGAGGCCGCGGCCGCGGCGCGCAATCTCGCCGGCCGCCTCCACGTCGCCCGCGGTCAGCGCGGCCCAGAGGTCCTCGAGCGCGGGGCGGTACGCGCCGAACCCGGCCACCAGGAGCCGCGCCCCCGGGTTCTCGGCGCCGACCAGCGGCCACGCCGCGAGCAGGAGGTCGACGCCCTTGGAGACGATCAGCTTGCCGACGAAAACGATGCGCGGGCCCTCTGCAGCGGCAAACCACTCGACTGCCCGCGCCGCCTCCTCCGGGTCGCGGTCCCAGGAGCTCGCGGGGATCGCGTCGCGGTCGGGAGCGGGCTCGATCGCGCAGAGCTCTGCCGCCAGCGACCGCAACGCGGGTCCCCGCTCGCCGGACGCCAGGGGCCCGAACGCGTCGGTGTCGACCCCGGGCGGGCCCGGGCGCACCTTCGCGTTCACGTCCGGCTCGTCCACCGCCAGGCGCAGGCGCTCGGCGATGTGCTGGGAGCCCACCAGGATCCCGGCCGCGGCCCGCGCCCCCTCGGCGGCGTAAGGGCGGAAGCGCTCGGGGTACGGGAGGACCGTGTAGGAGAGGTCGGAGCCGTGGACCTTGATCGCGAAGCGAAGCCCGGCCCGGGCGAGGATCACCGGCGCCATCACCAGGTGGTTGGCGAGCGCTGCCTCGGGGGCGCCCGCGTGGGCGACCACGTCGCGGACCGCGGCGACGTTGAGCTCGAGGTAGGCGTCGAGCTCCGCGTCGGTCAGCTCTGGGAACTCCTTCACCTCGAATCCCGCGTAGCGGTCGCGCACGTACACCGGCAGCAACCCGCCGATGTCCGGCCTGTACGTGGTCACCGACCCGGCGGCGGGAGGCGCGCCGGTTCCGCGCACCCGGAGCTCGCCGGACTCCCATTCGCCCACGGCATCCACGAACGGATGCTCGGCGGCGCGGCGCTCCTGGCAGAGGAGGTGAACCTCGTGGCCGAGGCGGCGCATCGCCGCAGCGAGGCTCGCGTTGTAGACGTTCGAGCCCGTGCCCCGCAGCAGGTATCCGTGAAAGATCAGAACCCGGATCGCCACAGCCTACGGCTGGGATAGGCTTGCGCGCGATGAACGACCGGCAGATCTATCGCCTGCGCGCGCCGGCTTCGGGCCGCGAGGCGATCGCCGTGGTCGAGGGCGACGGCGTCTACGTGGACCGCGTGACCGGCGAGGAGATGGAGCCGGTGACCCGCACCCTGCCCCTGGCGCCGTCCGAGTCGGCGCTGCTGCGCACCCCGGAGAACCTGCGCCTCTGCCCGCGCTGCGACCAGCTGATTGGCCTCGACGTCGCCGATTGCCCGTACTGCGGCAAGCGCCAGGATCCGCTCGGCCGGCCCGCCTAGCGGCCCGCAAAACACTGCCCATACCGAGCGTTCGGGAGCCGGAAACCCCTGCACCCCCGGCTACGATGGCCTTCGCCCCGGCCGCAACAACACAGGCCGAGGCGTGTTCTACGAGGTCCAGTGGCTTCCCCCGAGACATCAACCGGCCAGCGCCCGCGCCCGCGCCTGCTCGCGGGCGCCATGGCGGTGCTGGTGCTGGCGGTCGTGGCGGGGATCGCCACGTCCGCGGTGGCCGAGCGCTCGAAGCAACTGGGCAAGACGCGGCAGAAGGCGCAGCCGGCCTGTAAGCCCAGGACCGACGCGGGCTGCCAGATCACGGGCCAGGTGACCGGCTTCCAGCGCAGCGTCGACGGCAAGGCGAACCTGTTCAAGGCGCAGAGCAGCGGCCGGATCGTCGCCTGGAGCGTGTCCCTAGGCAAGCCTTCCAAGGACGCCCGAGAAGCTTTCGGCGAGGCGGGCGGGACCAACGAGTTCGGGCCGAACCCCACGGCGGGAATCTCGATTCTGCGCAAGAAGTCGAACGGGGAGTTCCGGCTCATGCGGGCATCTCCGATCCTCAAGGTTCAGTCGTACTACGGCGAGAAGCCGCTGTTCACCCTGCGCGATCCGCTGCGGATCAAGAAGGGCAACATCGTGGCGCTGACGACCGCGACGTGGCTGCCCGCGTTCTCGGTCAAGGGCCAGACCCGCGACGACGTCTGGGTCGGGAGTCGCACCAAGAAGAACTGCGACATCACCGACCGTGGGTTGGACTACTTCTTCGCGCATACGAAGCCGCACCGGAAGGCCGGAACCGACCGCAAGTACAAGTGCGCTTACACCAGGGCGCGGATCCTCTACTGGGCCTACCTCGCGCCCAACCGGTAGCCGAACCCGCCTCCCTACAATCCCGCCGCGATGTCGGCGATCGAAGTACGGGGGATTGAGCGTGAGTTCGAAGGCGGCGTCAAGGCCGTCCGCGGTGTCGACCTCGACGTGGCCGCGGGCGAGATCTACGCGTTCCTCGGCCCGAACGGGGCCGGCAAGACGACCACGGTCCGGATGCTCACCACGCTGCTGCGCCCGACCGGCGGCACGGCCCGGGTCGCGGGCCACGACGTGGTCGCCGAGGCGGGCACGGTCCGCGAGTCGATCGGCGTCGCCCTTCAGGAGGCAGCACTCGACCCGCTGATGACGGGCCGGGAGCTGATCCGGCTCCAGGCCACCCTCCATCGGCTGCCGCGCGCGGAAGGCGAGCGCAAGGCGGAGGCTCTGCTCGACCGGGTGGGGCTTCAGGACGCGGCCGACCGCCGGGTCGGCACCTACTCGGGCGGCATGCGCAGGCGGCTCGACCTGGCCTCCGCCCTGGTCCACGAGCCCCGGGTGCTGTTCCTCGACGAGCCGACCACCGGCCTCGACCCGGTGAGCCGCAAGGGAATCTGGGAGGAGGTCCGCAAGCTGAACGCCGACGGCGCCACGGTCTTCCTCACGACGCAGTACCTCGAGGAGGCGGACCAGCTCGCGGACCGGGTCGGCATCATCGCCGGCGGGCTGATCGTCGCGGAGGGGACGCCCCGCGAGCTCAAGGCACAGGTCGGCAAGCCCCACCTCGAGATCGCGATCTGCGACGGCGAGGTCGAGCGCGCGCGCGAGGTCGTGGCGACCCTCGGTCGGCCGCTGCCCGCCAAGGACGGGCTGGTGCTGCTCGAGCTCGAGGGTGGCGCCGGGCAGGTGGCCCCGGTCGTGCGGGCGCTCGACGAGGCCGGGCTCGCGGTCGAATCGCTCGACCTGGTCGAGCCGACGCTCGACGACGTGTTCGTCGCGAAGACCGGCCGCCACCTCGAGACCGAGGACGAGGCGCCCGCCGAAGAGGCTGCGTGAGCCGGCTCGCCGCGAACCTGCGCATCATCGGCGCGCTCGGCCGGCGCTCGATCCGCCAGACCTTCCGGCGACCGCAGCTGATGGCGCCGATCATCATCTTCCCGACCCTGCTGCTGGCGGTGCAGACCGGCGGCGCGGGCTCGGCGGTGAACCTGCCCGCGTTCCCGGAGGTCAACGGCTTCCTCGATTTCATGCTGGCCGGAGCGATGATCCAGTCGGCGCTGCTGGCGGGAAACAGCGGCGGAATCGCGCTCGCCGTGGACATCGAGATGGGGTTCACCGACCGCCTTCTGGCGGCGCCGATCTCGCGCTTCGCGATCGTGCTCGGCCGGCTCGCCGGGACCGCCGCCCTGGGCGCCTTCTCCGCCGTCTACTACGTCGTGCTCGGGTTGATCTTCGGCGCGCGGATCGAGGAGGGGGTGATCGGCGTGCTGCTGATGATCGCGTTCGTGACCCTGGCTGCGATCGCCTTCGGCGGCATCGGCGCCGCGATCGCGCTGCGCTCCGGGAGCGCCTCGGTGGTCCAGGGTCTGTTCCCGCTGGTCTTCGTGATCCTGTTCCTGAGCTCCGCCTTCTTCCCGTATGAGCTGATGCTCGAGCCGGCCGCCACCGTGGCCGAGTTCAACCCGGTCTCGTTCATCGTCGAGGGGGTGCGCGACCCGGTGATCTCGACCCTGACCGGCGAGGACGCCTGGAAGGCCTTCGCCTCGATCGCCGCGATCGGCGGCATCAGCCTCGGGCTGAGCTCGCTGGCGCTGCGTCATCGGCTGCGAGTTGGTTCATGAGCGCAGCGATCGCGCTCAGCTGGCCGACGGTCGCCGCGCTCGTCCGGCGCTCGGCGAACGAGCTGATGCGCGTGCCCGGGGCCGCGATCCCCGGCGTCCTCGCGCCCACCATCTTCTACGTCGGACTCACCTCGGTGTTCGGGAACCTGACCGACCTGCGCGGCTTCGACACCGACACGTACTCGAGCTTCATCATCCCCGTCTCGCTGCTCCAGGGGGCGGGCTTCACCGGCGCCGCCACCGGCGTCAACCTCGCCCGCGACATCGAGCAGGGCTGGTTCGACCGGCTGCTCGCCTCCCCCGCCCCGCGTCCGGCGATCCTCGGCGGCCTCGTCGCCTCGGCCTCGATCAGGTCGCTGGTGCCCGCCGCCGTCCTGCTCGCGGTCGCGTTCGCGATCGGGGCCGATTGGCCAGGGCCCCTCGGCCTGCTGATCGCCGTGTTCGGCGTGATGGCGACCGGCACCGTCGCGGCGCTCTGGGGGTGCACGCTCGCGTTGCGCTTTCGCAGCCAGTCCGCCGCGCCGCTGATGCAGGCGGGAATGTTCGTCCTGGTCCTGTTCACGACCTCGTACGCGCCGCGCGAGCTGCTCCAGCCGTGGCTGCAGACCGTCTCGGACATCAACCCGGTGACCCAGGTGGTCGAGATGGTGCGCCAGGGCTTCGTGCCCGGGACCGTGACCTGGGCCGAGACGTGGCCCGGGCTGGTCGCCCTCGCGGGGCTGGCCGTGGTCCTCACCTGGTTCGCGCTGCGCGGGATGCGCCACATGGCGGATTGACCGGCGCGCGGATCGGACAGCTCTGCCGCGACGTGCTTTCGGCATCCTGGGCCGAGGGCGAGCGCGACGGCGTCCCGTTTGGCTACACCCGGCCGAGCCCGACCCGCTACCCGTGGCAGTGGTACTGGGACTCGTGCTTCGCGGCGATCGTCTGGCGGCGCTTCGAGCCGGACCGCTCGCGCTCGGAGCTCGAGTCGCTGCTGCGCGCATCGCGCGACGACGGCTTCATCGGCCACGTGACGTTCTGGGACCAGCCGATCTCGCTCAAGCGCCGCCTCTACTACAACGTCGACAGCCGCTCGTCGCCGATGACGTCGACGATCCAGCCGCCGCTGCTCGCCTGGGCCTGGCGGATCGCCGTCGGTGACCCGGCGGCCGAGCCGCGGATCGCTCGCCACCACGAGTGGCTTCGGGCGAATCGCGACCTCGAGGGCGACGGGCTGCTCTGGCTGATCCAGCCGGACGAGTCGGGGCTCGACTCGTCGCCGAAGTACGACCCGGTCTGGGGCTGGCGCTCGCACGCGCGCTGGGGCTTCCCGCTGCTGGTCGCGCGCTCGCGGCGACTGGGCTGGGACGCGAGGCGGATCCGAGCCGCCGGGCATCCGGTGCTGTGCGAGGTGATGACCAACGTGCTGTGGGGACTGTCGCGGATCGCCGCTGGGCAGGAGTCGATCACCCCCGCGCTCGTCGATCGCCTCTGGGACGAGCGCAGCGGCCTGTTCCTCGACGAGGCCCAACCGGGTGGGAAGCGCCCGCTGGTCGACACCTGGGCCGGGATGGCGCCGCTCGCGCTGCCCGACCTGCCCGAGGAGATCGGTCACCGCTTGGTCGAGCGGCTGCTCGACCCGGAGCGCTACTGGCTTCGCCACCCGCCGCCGTCGGTGGCGGCAAGCGACCCCTCGTTCGAACCGAACAGGGGCCCGGGCTGGAAGCTCCGGTACTGGCGCGGGCCGACCTGGATCAACGCGGCCTGGATGCTGTGGATCGGGATGCTGCGGCTGGGCTACGAGGCCGAGGCGCGGGAGATGGTGTCGCGGCTCGTGCCGATGGTCGAGCGCGAGGGCCTGCGCGAGTACTACGACCCGCGGACCGGCGAGGGCCTGGGCGCACGCGAGTTCGCCTGGACCAGCCTGATCCTCGAGATGGCCGACCCGGACCCGGCGGCCGTCGACTCCTACCTGCCGCGCTAAACCCCTTCCCCTGCCTCCCGAACGACGGATTTCCGGACACTACGTCCTCCTTTCCGTCGTTCGCGTGGCCTGGACGAGGAGATCGCGAGCGCGGGCGACGGCGCGATTGGGCGCCTGCTCGATCTCGTCTTCCCGGACCCGGCCATGCAGGTAGCCGTGCTCGGTGAGCAGCTCGTCGCGGTGCGCGTCTCGCGCCAGCTGCCATCCGGTCGAGTGGTAGCGGCTGCCATCGGTCTCGATCACGACTCGCTGCCTGCGCCAGAGGAAATCGACCTTGTGGTACTCGTCGCCCAGAAGCAGGAAGCGGTTGATCTCGGGCTTGGGCAGACCCGCCTCGGCACAGAGATGGCGGTAGCGGACCTCCAGCCCGCTCGCCGGGACGTTCTCGCCCAGGTCGCCGCGGGCGAGGACGTTCCGCAGCCGTCGCACGCCCCGCCGGCCACGCGAGCGCTTCAGCAGGTCGCTCATCTCCCGCATGTCGAGGCATCGCATCGTGGCAGCCTGGTTACAGACCCGCTCGATCTGCGGCTCACGCTGGAACGTCGCGAGGCCAAGCAGCGTGCGGGACACGCTCGTTACCGGGATGCCGTCGACGACGGTGACATCAGCTGGCCGAAGTCCGGGATGGCGGTGCGTCCTGATCCCCGGCCGCGAGATCGGCGATTCCCGGGGAACACTGACGTCGATCCTGCCCCCATGCCACTTCCGGATGCCGTGCAGCGCGGCGGCCGCGCCGTGCGAGAGCACAGCGCCCTCTCCGCAGGCGAGCACCGCGGCCATGAAGCGCCCCCGGAGGGCGAGCTCCGGCCTGCCCACGGCGTAGACGCCGTGATGGATCCGATGGAGGCGCCCCGCCTGGACCGCCTTCCACACCGCGGATCCTGAGAACCCGATCGAAATCATCTGCGCAAGGCTCACGACACCGTTTTGCCTCGCCGCAAGCTCGAGCACGAGCGGCCAGAGCCCTCCTCGCGCTCGGTCCGTTTCCGGGCCTCTTCTCCCGCGAGCGACGGATTTCCGCCCACTGTGTCCGGTTATCCGTCGTTCGCGGGGCGGGCGAGTGAGCATGCCGCCACGGTTGCGGAATGCGGCGCGCGTGGGATGCGCGCAGCGTGTCGGAAGTGCGACGCCTACTTGTAGCGGTAGGTGATGCGGCCGCGGTCGAGGTCGTACGGCGAGAGCTCGATCTTCACGCGGTCGCCGGGGAGGATGCGGATGTAGTGGCGGCGCATCTTGCCCGAGATGTGCCCGAGGACCTCGTGGTCGTTGTCGAGCTTGACCTTGAACATCGTGTTGGGCAGGGCCTCGGTGACCTCGCCCTCCATCTCGATCTTTTCCTCTTTGGCCATCGGCGCCGAGAGGGTAGCGCGTTGCAGAGGGGTTACTTGCCCTCGAACGTCGCCTTGCCGGGGCCCTCGCGCAGGAACGTTTGGACCGCGTTTCGGAGGTCCTCGGTCGCGAACAGCTCGGCGAACACCCCCGGCGTCACCTCGTCCGCGTACTCCATGCCGCGGTCGACGTAGGCACGGACGATCCGCTTGGTCATCGTGTGGGCGCGGGTCGGGCCCGCGGCGAGCTCGCGCGCGAAGGCCATGCCCTTCTCCTGAAGCTCGTCGTCCGGCAGCACCCGGTTGACCACGTTCCAATGCTCCATCGTCGATGCCGGGTAGAGCCGGCCCGACATCACAAGCTCCCGCGCCCGGGCCGGCCCGGCGCGCTCGGCGATCCGCTGCGTCCCGCCGGCCCCCGGGGTGAGCCCGACGACCCGCTCGACAAGCCCGAACCGGGCCGATTCGCTCGCCCAGATCATGTCGCAGCCGAGCGCGACCTCAAGCCCGGCCGTCAGGCAAAGGCCGTGACAGAGCGCCAGGGTTGGCATCTCGAGCGCCTCGAGCCGCTTGATCGGCCCGACCAGTGACGGGAACTCCTCGCCCCTGCCCTCGTCGACCGCATCCGAGAACACCTGGACGTCGACGCCGCCGGTGAAGATGTCGCCCTCGGCCCGCCAGACGGCCGCCCGCGCGTCCGAGGAGGCGATCTCGTCGACGCAGTCCGAGAGCTCGTCGAATGCGCCGGCGCCGAACAGGTTGAGCGGCGGATTCGACAGCGTGATGACGGCCACGTCCCCGTCGCGGGCGAGCGTGACCGAAGGCATCAGGCCTCGCCCCGGATCCGCCGCGCGAGCGTCGCGATCTCACTCGCCTCGCCGCCCTCCGGGATCCACGGCAGCTCCAGCGGATCGTCCTCGTAGCGCGGGATCACGTGCACGTGGAAGTGGAACACGGTCTGCCACGCCGCCGGACGGCAGCAGTTGAGGATGTTGAAGCCGTCCGGCTCGAGCGTCTCGTCCATGCGAGCGGCGAGCCGCCGCGCCGCGGCGTTGGTCGCCTCGAGGTCGCGATCGGCGACCTCCATCAGGTCCGCCGAGTGCGCGCGGGGGACGACGAGCGCGTGGCCCGGCGTCGCCGGGTTGATGTCCATGAAGGCCACCGTGTGCTCGTCGGAGTCGACGATCTCGCCGGGCAGCTCCCCGGCGATGATCTTGCAGAAGATGCAGTCCTCCGAGTCCGGCATCGGGCGCGGAGATTATTGGCTGGTTTCCAGGAACGCCCGGCGGGCGTGCTCGATCGCCCCGTCGCGATCTATCACCTCGCCCGCGAACACCGCGGCGCGGAGCTCCTCGATCAGCTCCCCGAGCCGCGGTCCCTCGGCAATCCCGAGCTCCCGGGCGAGCTCGTCGCCGGCGATCGGGGGGGCGGGCGGACCGTCGCGATGCCAGTCGAGCGCCGCGGGCAGGATCTCGCGGACGAGCTCCAGGTGGGCGGCGATCATCTCCGGCGCCGCGACGGGCCCGCTCCCGCGGGCCGACATCCGGTCCGCCGCCGTGAGCAGCGTCACGTCGGGCGCCACGTCGCCGCAACGCCTCAGGTACTCATAGACCCGGCGCCGCCGCAGCGGTCGCTCGTGGACCATGAACCCGAGGTGGAGGTGGTTGCGGGTCAGGCCCTCGACGTAGCGGCTCAGGGCCCGGCTCGCCTGCAGCCGGCCGAGCGACTCCGCGACCAGCTCGGCGCCGACCGAGTCGTGGCCGACGAACGTGACGTATCCCGAGTGCTCGCCCTTCGTGGCGGGTTTGCCGACGTCGTGCATCAGGGCGCCGAGGCGCAGCGCCTCGCCGCGGGTGAACTCATCGCCGACCGGCTCCGCCAGGAGCGCCCGAACACGGTCGGCGCTGGCCCCGGCGTACGTGTCGAGATCGGCCTCGATCACCAGCAGCTGGCGCAGCACCTCGATCGTGTGGCCGTGGACGTCGAGGTGATGGTTCGGGTTCTGCTCGACCCCGCGCAGCGCCTCGAGCTCGGGCAACACGCCGGTGGTCGCGCCGAGCGCGTGCAGTAGCTCGAAGGCGCGGATCGGGTCCGCGCAGCCGACCAGCTGGCGGAGCTCGGCCAGCCGGCGCTCGCCCGCCGGCTCGCCCGCCCGGGCCGCCTCGGCCCTGCCCAGCTCCAAGGTGGCGGCCTCGATTTCGAAGCCGAGCGCGGCGGCGAGCCGAGCGGCGCGAAGGAGACGCAGCGGGTCGTCGGCAAACGAGCGCTCGGACACCGCCCGGACCAGGCGCCGCTCGAGGTCGCCGAGTCCGCCCGACGGGTCGAGCGGCGCGGCTCGCAGGTCGGCCAGGGGCACGGCGATCGCGTTGATCGTGAAGTCGCGCCGGGCGAGATCCTCGGCGATGCCGGACGCCCGCAGCCGGGTGACGTCGACGTGCCAGTCGCGTCCGGCGCTCACCGCCCGCCAGGTTCCGAACTCCTCGGAGAGGCGAAAGGCGGCTCCGCCGGCGGCGCGGGCGATCGCACGGGCGGAGTCGCGCTCGGCACCGACCGCGACCGCGAGGTCGGCGTCGATCACCGGGCGCCCCAGGGCCGCGTCGCGCACCGCGCCGCCCACCACCCAGGCCTCGGCTTCGACCGCGCCCGCCGCGGCCGCCACCGCCGGCGAATCGCGCAGGCCCGCGACGATCGCGTCGTTCACGCCGGCTCCCGGTAGACGCGCGGCACTCGCGGCGAGATGCCGCAGGTGATCTCGTAGTTGATCGTGTCCAGCGCTCGCGCCAGATCCTCCGCGAGGATCCGCTCGCCGCCCTGGGCGCCGATCAGGACAGCCGGGGCGCCGGCCGCCACCTCGCTCTCGGCCCCGAGGTCCACGGTGATGTTGTCCATCGAGACCGTCCCCACCAGCGGCCGCGGCGTCCCGTAGATCAGGACCTCGGCGTTGTTCGAGAGCCCCCGGCGCACGCCGTCGCCGTAGCCGATCGGCAGCACCCCGACCCAGGTCGCGCTCGGGGCCCGCCAGGTCCGGCCGTAGCCGGCGCTGGCGCCCGGCTCGAAGGCCTTGACGTCGGCCACGTACGACCGCAGCTCGAGCGCGGGTTCGAGTGCCTGCTCTGCCGGATCACGACCGAACGGGTCCAGCCCGTAGACGGCGACCCCGCAGCGGACCATGTCGAAATGCGCTGCCGGGTTACGCAGGGTCGCGGCGCTGTTGGCCGCGTGGACCACGATCCCCGGATGACGCTCGCGCGCGAGAGCGGCGACCTCCTGGAACGCGGCCAGCTGCTCGCGCAGGTACGAGTCGTCGTCCTCGTCGGCCGTGGCGAAGTGGGTCCAGATGCCCGCCAGCTCCAGCGACGGATCGGCCGCGACCGCCGCGCAGAGGGCGAGCACCGCCTCCGGGTCCCGCTCGCCCAGGCGGCCCATGCCGGTGTCGTACTTGACGTGGACGCGTGGGCTGAGACCGAGGGCCGACGCGCGATCGGCGACCAGCGCGCGGAACCCTTCGCGCCAGACCGCGAGCTCCGACCCCGCCTCGAGGACCTCGTCGAGCTCGTCGGCGGAGAGCGCGCCCATCGTCAGCAGGGTCGCGTCGGGCAGCGCGGCGCGAAGCTCGGCAGCCTCGGCCGAGGCCGCGACGCCCAGCACCTCCGCCCCGCCCCGCAGCGCGGCGCGAGCGCACGGCACCGCGCCGTGCCCGTAGCCGTCCGCCTTGACCACGGCGCAGAGCCGAGCGCCGCCGGTGAGCGCCGAGCGCAGCCGCGCGACGTTGCGCTCGACCGAGCCGAGGTCGATCGTCGCCTCCGCGCGCCTCACGAGCGCAGGCCCTCGGGCAGCGCGGCGATCACGTCGCCGGCGATGACCGATTCCGCCGAGCCGACCCGCTCCGCCGCGAGCGCGCCCGCCGTGGTGTTGGCGCGCACGGCGCAGCAGGCGGCGGCGAACGCGGGCATGCCCCTGGCGAGAAGCGCCCCGATCGTCCCGGCAAGGACGTCGCCGGTCCCGGCCGTGGCGAGCGCGGGTGCGGTGACGACGCTTACGGCCACCGGTGTCTCCGGGTTCGCGCCGTCGACCACGATCGTGTCGTCGCCCTTGAGGACGACCACGCAACGTCCCTCGGCCGCCGCTTCGCGCGCCGCGGCCAGCCGGTGCTCGCCGACCTCGTCGGAGCCGCGCTCGAGCAGCCTGCCGAGCTCGCCGGCGTGCGGCGTGACCACCGTCGGCTCGTCGCGCTCGGCGAGCGCCGCCAGGTTCCCGGCGTGGGCGTTCAGCCCGTCCGCGTCCAGAACCAGCGGGGCGTCGACCTCGTGCGCCACCTCGCGCGCCACGTCGAGCGCCGGCTCCGCGCGGCCCAGCCCGGGTCCCAGAACCACCGCCGCGGCCCGCTCGGCCGCGGCGAGGACCGCGTCCGCGGCACCCGGTGCGAACGCGCCGCGCTCCGACGGGCAACCGCGGGTCATCACCTCGGTCAGCTTCGCCTCGAGGATCGGCTCGACCTCCTCGGGGACGGCGGCGGTCGCGTAGCCAGCCCCGGCCCTGATCGCCGAGGTGGCCGAGAGCGTGACCGCGCCGGTGAGCCCGCGTGAGCCGCCGGCGATCACCACCTGGCCCGACGTGAACTTCGTCGAGTCCGGCCCGCGGCGCGGCTGAAGCGCGAGGACCCCGGGCCCGATCTCACCCCCGGCCGCGGCGACCGGGGCGCCGGCCGGGATCCCGATGTCGGCCACGCGGAGCTCCCCCGTGCGGCGCTTCCCGGGCGCGATGCGGTGACCGAGCTTTGCTGCGTGGAAGCTGACGGTGACGCTCGCATTCACCGCCGCGCCGGCGACCTCGCCGGAGGCGGCGTCGACGCCGGAGGCGACGTCGGCGGCGACGACCGGGGCTCCGCAGGAGTTGATCGCCTCGATCGCGCCGAGCGCCGGGGCGCGCGGTGCGCCGCTGAAGCCGGTGCCGAAGATCGCGTCGACCACCGCGCCCGAGCCGGCCAGGGCTGCGGGAACCTCATCGGGATCCAGCTCGCGCGGCGGGCGTTCGAGGCGCACCAGGTTCGCGGTCGCGTCGGCCGAGAGCTCACCCGCGGGCCACAGCAGCAGCGCCTCCACGTCGAACCCGGTCGCCGCCAGCTCCCGGGCGGCGACGAGCCCGTCGCCGCCGTTGTTTCCCTTCCCGCATACAACCCGCACCGGCCCGTCCGGCGCAAGGTCGCGGACCGCCTCGGCGAGCGCGGCTCCGGCCGCGTCCATCAGCTGCAGCGAGGGCACCCCGCGGTCCTCGATCGCCCAGGCGTCGACCGCGCGCATGCCGTCGGCGTCGTGGAGCGGGCGCAGCCAGTCGTACATGGCCGCAGCGTAGCCGCGCCCGCATCCCCCGCCTCCCCGCGACGCTCCGCTGGACGATTTTCCACAGCGCTGTGAAAATAGTTCAGCGGTGATCTGCGGCGGGGCGAGCGATCACCACCGCCGCCGCGACCGCGCGTGCGTGCGTGAGCGAGACCTCGAGCGCGACGCCGCGCTCGGCCGCCACCGCGGCGGCCCGCCCGTGCAGCGCAAGTCGCGGCGCCTCGTCTCCCCCGCCCAGGACCTCGACCTCGTGGAGCCGCAGCCCACCAAGCCCGAGGGCCTTCAGCGCGGCCTCCTTGGCCGCGAAGCGGGCGGCGAGGTGCTGGTCCGGATGGGCGCGCGCGCCGGCGAACTCGCGCTCCGAGTCGGTGAAGATCCGGGCGGCGAGCGCCGGGCGCCGCTCGAGAGCCCGGGCGAGGCGGTCGATCTCGATCAGGTCGATACCGACCATGCCTAGCGCAGGCCGACCTGGAGCCGCTGGATCGCGAAGTCGCCCTCGTAGCGCACGCCGAGACCGGCGAAGCCCAGCTTGCTCGCGAGGAAGCCGGCGATCGCCCGCTCCGGCGGCACGTCGCCGAGGGCAAGCTCGAGGATCGACCCGCCCCCGACCGCGGCGTCGAGGATCGGCTCCAGATCCGCGAATCCGACCATCGCGTAGTCCTCGCCGAGGGCGGAGCTCGCGGCCTGGAACCGCTCGTCGTCGGCGAGCGACCCTCCGGGCGGCGGCTCCTCGGCCGCGGCCTTGTCGGCGGCGGCGAGCAGCTGGAGCCCGTCGTCGCCGAGCTCTGCGTTGATGAAGGTCACCGGCGTCGTGTCGGCGATCTCCGGGGTCGGCTCGGCCGAAAACCCGTCTCCGCCGCCGAGCGGCGGGCCCAGGACCGTCTCGTCGTCCTTCCCCGCGATCCGCTCGAGCCCCTCCAGCATGCGCGCCGCGGCGTCGCTCTCGCCGCCGAAGTCGACGTCGAGCGCTGCCACGAAGTCCCCGGGCAGCTCGCCGCGGCCGTAGGCGACGGCGTCGCCGGCCCCCGCGAGCACCTCGTCGAGCGAGACGCCGACCCGGCGCTCGAACTCCTCGGCGAGGCCGGCCAGGCCGGAATGGCCCGTCGCGTCCGCGAGCGGCTCGAGCCGGGACAGGGCCGCGGAGAGCTGCTCGCCGAGCGCAGCCACCGCCATCGCGGCGAACGCGTCCCCGGGCGCCTCGCCCAGCCGCGACGTGGCGGCCACCTCGGGGATGTCCTCGAGCTTCCCGGTCGCGACGTCGAGCGCCAGGGTCCGGTCGCCCGCGACGACGCCGGCGACCAGTGGCTGCGAGAACAGCTCGGGCGCGAACGAGCGGACGGCGTCGAGTTCGGCGCGCTCCTGGTCGGACTCCGCCTCCTGGTCCCCGACGCCCTCCAAGTCGACGTAGAGCGTCGCGAGGCGCTCGTCGGGCAGCACGCCCGCCGCCTCGGCGAGCTCGTCGGAGTCGGCGAGCGAGTCCCCCCGGGAGGCGTCGACGGCGCGCTCGAAGTCGTTGACGCTGCTCAGCACGAGCTGTTCGTCGAAGACGGCGACCGCGTAGCCGCCGCTGCCGCTGATCAGGTAGGGGACGCCGTCGTACTCCGCTTCCGTCTCCTGCGCCGCGTCGGCGCCGGTGATGCGCTCGAGCGCGTCTCGAGCGACCTCCTCGTCGTCGACCGCGATCGAGAGGACGAAACCGGGGTCGTCGCCTGCGAACGAGGTGTAGCCGAGGGCGATCGAATCCCCGAGCCACGGCTCGAAGTCCTCCGCGAACGAGATCTCGACGCCGTTGTCGCGCCCCAGGTCCTCGATCGCCTCCGTGATCAGGGCGTTGGGATCGATCGGCGTGCCCAGCAGCGGGATCTCGCCGAGCTCGTCGAGCAGCGCGTCGAGCTGCTCGTGCTGCTCGCCCGCGCCGGAGATGTCGGCCTCGAGGTAGACCGGCGCGTCGGCTGGGATCGCGGCGCCCGGGCCGGCCGCGCCGTCCTCGTCGCCGCAGCCCGCCAGGAGCAGCGCGATCAGAGCGAGGGCCGTAGCAGGCGCGCGCAGCACCGGCTACTCGACGGTGACGGTCTTCGC
>Ga0299914_10000694_pt1 | contig 20877 bp, 26 predicted proteins | sample RVTome_10_FD_201361 | JGI IMG/M metagenome (GOLD analysis project Ga0299914, IMG submission 201361) | Soil microbial communities from uranium-contaminated site in the Upper Colorado River Basin, Wyoming, United States - RVT153D57 (version 2) ...
GCGCTCGCGGATCTGCTCCGCGGTCTCGCCGGTCTTCTCCTTGATGCGGCCGACCAATTCCTCGTAGTTGCCCTCGGCAACATCGAGGTCGTCATCGGTCAGGTCGCCCCAGGTCTGCCGGGCCTTGCCCTTGAGCTGGTCCCAACGGCCTTCCCACTTCATCTGAGTGGAATCCTGCATAACGCACTCCTTTTCTGGCGTCGAAGGCCTCATGCCTTCATGTTTCTAAGTTCACTTACCACTTCGCCAGAAGGGGGAAACCTCCCGGTTTCCCGATCGCCGCTTTGGGAGAAGGGTTGTCGTGCCAGATTCAATCCCCAGCGTCGCTATCGCCGAGTCGTGCACCGGAGGGCTCATCATGGCTCGAATCGTCGCCACCCCGGGATCGGGTGATTGGTTCAAGGGTGGGCTCGTTGCCTACGACAGGGATGTGAAATTCGATCTGCTCGGCGTCGAACCAGGCCCGGTTGTCACCTCAGCTGCCGCACGTCAGATGGCGAGATCCGTGCGTGAGCTCCTCGGATCGGACATTGGCATCGCCACCACCGGCGAGGCCGGCCCCGAGCCTGAGGAGGACGTGCCTGTCGGAACCTTGTTCGTCGGGGTGGCCGACAGGAACTCGGTCCGCGTCCACCACATCGTCCTCTCCGGGGATCCGGATGAGATTCGTGCCTCGGCTGCTGAGTTGGCGTTGCTTCATCTGCGTCGTCGGGCGGGTCTCGACGTCAGACTGCGTGCCGGCTAACGGTCAGGCGAATCGATGGTCGGTCGGATCGAGAAAGCTTCGCGCACGCCAGCGAGCTCGAGCAGGCGTATCACTGGCCCCTCGCCCACAACCAATCGCAGGACCCCACCGGACTCCTCGAGGCGAGATCTCTGAGTTATCAGGACTTTGAGTCCGGCCGAGTCCATGAACTCGGTCTTGCGCAGATCCAGGAACACTTCCTTCTTTGAGAACTTGGCAAGCGCCTTTTCCAGGGTGGGGGCTGTTGCCAAATCGATCTCACCCTTTACGACGACCACGTTGTGTCCGCCGATCCGGCTGGTTTCGACATTGAACTCTGGGCCCAACTCCACCATTGCTAGCCCGCCCGCCCGTTTGGATCCGGTTTGTGTGCCGGAATGGGAGGGTAAGTCACCGCTCGATGACCTCCACTGACTCGAAGTCTTCTCGCGCCATGCCCGCACATGGTACTGCCTCGCGGCCGGCCGATGCCGTTGAGCCGGGCAGCCGCGTCTGGTTGTACTGCGGCGATGGCGACGATGCCCCAGTCCAGATCGAATCCTCCCTGCCCGACATCGGCAAGAAGGACCTGCTTTGGGCAGACGTCGATTTGGAATGCGCCGGGGACCTGAGCCCGCTGTGGGAGAAGCTGGAGATCGAGGAGGAGATCGAGGAACTGGTCGCCAGGATCGATCAGGACACCGATCCGACTCTGATTCACCAGAACGGCGTCCTGGAACTCGCGGTGAAGGCGCTGCGGGTCGGGCCTCGTCCCGCGCCCATGACGTTGCATTGCCTCGTCGGCCCCAACTGGGTGGTGACATTGCACAATGGAGAACTCGACTTGGTCGATGAGTTCAACAAGCCATTCCACGGCGATACCCGGCTCGGGGACCTGAACGGGCCCGCCTTCCTCTCCCTGGTCCTGGACTGGCAGATCTCGGGCTACTTCGGCGTGATCCAAAGCCTGCAGACTGAGATCGACGAACTAGACGAGGAGCTTCTCGCCAGGTCCCCGGACAAGAATGACTTGCTCGATCGGCTCCAAGCGCTCCGTGTCCGGGTGCGTAAGTTGCGCAACACGCTCAGCTCCCATCGCGAGGTGCTTGGCCTGCTCAGCCATCCGCGATCCGATGCCCTGATCGGAGCAGAGGCCGTAGAGGACTACAAGCGTTTGGAAGACCGGCTTCAGCAGGCCATCGAGACGGTTGATACCACACGGGAGATGATCGTCGGCTCCTTCGACATCTTCATGACCCGCACCGCCCAAACAACCAATGACATCATGAAGCGTCTCACCATTGTCTCGGTTCTCTTGCTCCCGGCGGCAGCGCTGGCCGGGATCATGGGGATGAACTTCAAAGTGGAGATCTTCGAGTGGCCGTGGATGTTCTGGGTGACGATCGGTCTGATGCTCGTAGTGGCCGGGGTGACGCTGTTTGTGGCCAAACGGCGGAAATGGCTCTGAGGTCTCGCAAACAATCAGTCCTCTGGGATGCGGAGACCCATATGAACCACGGCACTGCATATCTCTGTGAGTTTCACATTGGTGCGGCGGCTCTGGTTGCGCAGTCTGGCAAAAGCGTCGTCGAGACTGATGCCGTGCTCGCCGGCCAGCATTCCCTTGGCTTGTTCGATGACCACTCGACTGTCTAACGCCACTTGGAGTTGATCGGCGAGCTGTCGAGCCTCCAGCATTGCCGACACCCGGACCAGGAATGCCGTCGCCATGTCAGCGAGCACACCGAGAACGTCCAGATCATCCTCGGTCCAGTCCCTGGGGTCTTCGTTGTAGACATTGAGGGCTCCGAGGCCGTGGCCATCATTCACGAGGGGAAAACCCACCACAGATCGGAGCTGAAGTTCTTCCGCCCTGACCCTGTAGGCAGGCCATTCTGGATGCGCGTTGATATCGGAGACTGGGACGGGTTGGCGGGTTTGGTACGCGGTGACGCAGGGCCCGGTCTGTGAGCTCTCCTGGATTTCCTCGATGGACAGGATCCTCTCGTCGGTGGCCCTCACAAATCTGAGCACGTCGGTCCCATCCACGACCGAGACGCCTGCGCCGGTGGCCGAGAGAACATCCACCGTCCGGTCACAGAGTTCGTAGCACATCTCAGTGACGTCATAAGAGCGTTTCATGGCAGCCGCAAACGATCGGAGTGCTTGCAGCAAGAGCGCTTGATCAGCCATCGAAGATCCCTCGGAATTGGCGGCGTCAGCCTGCCGGGCTGCGAATTAAGGATCGAACAGCTCCCAGGGGAAACCAGGGTCGGGACCAATGGGTCTGGTCACTTGTAGAACCCAGCGAGCATGAGAATGCTCGGCATCCGTGCTTGAGCAGCACTCCACCGTAGCCGGTCAAGCGCCAGAGACGATATCTGCAGAAGCTCCGTCGATGCGGACGCCGACGTCACCGATCAACTCAACCAGCCTGCGCACGCGGGACGACGCTGATGTGATGGTCAATACCCGTCCGTCTTGGAGGCCGGCCGCCGCCCTTGTCAACGGTTCGAAGCCGGCGCAATCGATGAAGGACACATTGCCCAGGTCGACATGAATCGGATGACCATCGCCATTAGCGAGGGCGCGTGTCAGGCAGTCTTCGAGATAATGCACCGACCCCAGGTCGAGCTCCCCGCTCACCTGGATCAACGTGGCCGCAGGTGTCGAGTGCAACAGGACAGAGACGTATTGAGCGGAATCAACATGCGACTCGGCGGTACCCATGAGTTTGTCCCCCAACAACAATCACTTCAGCCGAGGTCTAGAGCTCTGCAGAGGGGAGCGCCATGGTCCGGGGCGTCACCTCGCCGGCAATGATACCCCAATCTGAGTAGCGTCAACCGAGGGACCGGGTTCGCCCCTCACGACTTGGGGTAAGTGAATTGCCATTCAGGAAAGGGGACCAGCGGCTTGACCGCTCCAAACCCATGGCGGCGATGCGATTCGACCCGAGACCCCAGCTGGTGGCGGAAGCCCGAGCGTTCGTCCGCGAACACACCCGAGGCTTGAGCCGGGCCGAAGACATCGAACTCGCTGCGTCCGAATTGGCGACAAACGCCATCCGCCATGCGATGACCCCCTTCGAATTGTCCATCCACGTCGCCTCTCAGCAAGTTCGACTCGAAGTGAGTGACGCGTCTCCCGTCATTCCAACCCTGACCGAATCGGCCGGGCCACGCCACGGTCTTCACATCGTGGACATGCTTGCTGAACAGTGGGGTGTCAGGGAGATCGATGGCGGGAAGACTGTCTGGGCCGAGTTCTCCACGAAATAGTCCCCCCTTACGAGGAGCGTTTCCGTGCCGTGGCCTTTCCACCCTTACGTCCCGCTGCCTTCTTCTGCGCCGTGGTTCCACCCTGTTTCGAGGAAGAGCGAGAGCCACCTTCATGGGATTTCTCGCCTCCCTTCTTGGAGGCACCAGGAGAATTGGCGATCCGAGCCGCTCGCTCCTTCGACATTCCCTTTTCCTTGAGCGCTTCGTACTGATCTTCGTTCTTGACGCTGGCTCGCTTATTGGGCATCAGCGACCTCCTTGCTCAGGGGGTCAATTTCCCAATAGTCCCAAGGAGATACGGCTCATCGAATGGTTCGCGTCGAATCCAACAAGCTGATCAGCTCGAGCGCTTGCCGGGGGGCGTGTCCACCCACGTCATTGTCGAAGTAGACATAGACCGACCTGCCCTTTCGAGAGGGTGGGTCGAGGTCACTGATCCGGCGGGCGTTATCGGGCTCCGAACCATCCGCCCATTTCTCGATGCGTCGGGCCCATCGCTCCAGCTCATCCTTGGAGTAGGCACTGGAATAGACCTCTTTGGGTCCGTGCAGCCGGAGATAGACGACGCCGGCGGTCAGCTCTTCGGTGTACGGCCAGGCCGATGCGTGGGAGAAGGCGAGGGCCACACCATGATCGCGGGCGAGCCGAGCCATCTCGGGCACGTAGAAGGTCTCGTGCCGAGGCTCGAAGACATGATGAAGCCTCCGATCTCCCAATTTGCGGGGAAGGCCGCGGAAAAACTTCTCCACCCGTTCCTTGTCGAATCGAAGACTCGGTCCCAGCTGCCAAAGGATCGGGCCCAGCTTGTGCTTCAGGTCGGCGAGACCAGATTCAACGAATCTCCTCATCGGGTCTTCGGTATTGGCGAGCTTCTTGTTGTGGGTGATGAAACGACTGCCCTTCACCGAGAAACGAAGGTCGTACGGGGTGGCTTGGTACCAAGCCCGCATTGTCTTGGGTTCCACCAGGGAATAGAAGGTCCTGTTGATCTCGAGGGTGGGAAAGCGTTCGGCGGCGAAGGTCAACTCTTGGTTCTGCGGAAGGTCGTCGGGATAGAAGTCGCCTCTCCAGGCCTTGTATGACCAGCCGGAGAGCCCAATCCTGACCTTGCCTGGCATGTGCGTTGGTTACCCCGAATGGTCCTGTTCGAATGATGTCGGAGTCTCCAGCGATCGAGACCGTTTAGAGGACCGCTTCGCTGCGGACGTGGTCGATTCCACCTATTGCATGGTGCCTATGCGCTGTCCGAGCTTCGGTCGATCTCTCCCCTCCAAGCGCCGGTCTCAGTCCCGCGGTCCTCGATGAATTGTTTGAATCGCTCCAGATCTCCCTGGGCGCGGGCACCGACCGCACCGGTCTTGTCGCCGACCTGCTCGACGAAACCCTCGGGATTGAGCTCCATCTGGAGCGTCACCCGGGTGTGCTCGTCGTCGAGCGCGTGAAAGGTGACGACGCCACCCTGGTCGACTCCTGACCTCGATCGCCACGCGATCCTCTGGTCTGGGGTCTGCTCGGTGATCTCCGCCTCGAACTCACGGTCGATTCCGGCAATATCGACATGCCATCTGAGGTGGCGGTCGTCTAGCTGCTCGACCTGCTCAACTCCCTCCATGAAGCGGGGAAATTCCTCAAACTGTGTCCACTGGTTGTAGGCCGTGCGGACGTCAACGTCCACATCGACGGTTTTGATGACTTCACTCATTGCGGTCCTCCTAATCGACGAGGCGCTTCAGGGACCCTTTCGCCCCGACCGCCGGTTCACTGCGCGACGAAGCTGTGTCTTGTCCATCTTGGAACGACCTTTGATGCCGAGGTCTTTGGCCTCCTCATAGAGCTGGGCATAGGTGCGTCCTCCGGGTCCTTTGCCGGAGCGGAGCCCGCCGCGCCGACCCGACGAGATGTCCTCGCGCGACAACTCCGAACTCTCATCCGCTTCTCCCTGTCGAGCCCTTTCTTTGTTGACGGTGCGAGCTGCGATCTCCTCGGCGTCATCCTCACTTTCCCCACGGTCCAAGAGGCTTTCCTTGATGTGCTCGTACTGCCTTTCCCGCTTGTGACTCGAGGCCTTCTGTGGCATAGACGTCCCGCCTTTCTCGTTGCTTGTGGATACCCGATCGGGGTGATCCAGAAACGGCAGTACAGGGACGGTTCGACTCAACTGAACTCGAAGCGGGACTCAGTCACTCTGCAACGGAATCGGAGTCGGAATCCGAACGCTGGACGTCGAGTACGCCGCGCAGTCCTGTCATTTCGAACAAGGATCTGAGCTTGTTTCCGCCGATGATTCGAAGCGAGCCGCCGGATGCTTCCAGTCGGCGCTTCGCTTTTAGGAGAACACTGATGCCAGTTGCATTCATGTGGTCGACGGCTCTGAGGTCGATGACGACCCGGCCAGCGTGACGCTCTAGCTCCTCGCTCAATCGATCTGAGGTTGTGCGGTTCACCTCGCCGGAAACGAGCACGACCGTCTCATGGGCTTCAACCCGAGAATCGACCCGTAATGGCAGCCGGTCATTTGCCGTAGCGACTCACCTTTGATGCTTCACCAACTCCTTTTCCGGCGTCGCCAGTCGCGAAACAGAAATGCCCCTGTTTCGCGAGGGGCAGCGCAAGCCGGATTGCCGATGATCCTCTACTCGGTGTAGTCCTCTCGAGGTTGAGCCAGGCTCCCCGCCTGCTGCTGCAGTTGGATCAGCTCGAGCATGTTCTCTTTGGCCTTCGTGACGCCGGCCTTGTCGACGGTGTCAGTTTGTCCGGCCCGTTTCAGGTGGTCTTCGATGATGTTGGCCGGGTCGCCGTGATCCTCATACGGCAGTTTGCAGCCACACGTGTAACACATGCCAGCCTCCTTATCTCATCCGGCGTGGGTTTGCCTTTGTCGGTTCATTGCGGGTCCACCGAGTCGTCAGGCCATGGCCGATCCCTCGGCCTTCGCCTTTTCGATGTCGCTGTCGGAGATGACCCGCTCGTCGGGGTCTCCGCTGGCCCTTCCTGGAGTGAAGTGAAGCTTCTCCATACAGGGGGGTGGGCTTGCCACGGGGAAAGTCCAAGAACTCCTTGGCCTAGTAATCGCGCGCTTCGTTCACACTCTTTTTGCCCTGGACGATGTCGTGCATCAGATTGAGAGCCAGGTTGTTGGCCTCTTCGTCGTGACAACGTGCCGACACCTCCCCGGCGGTGCGCTCCACCACGACTGAGCCGTCATACTCGGCCAGAGGGCTGAACATCCCGGTCGGAACGCTGTAGTCGATGAACGATTCGACCGCGTCGATGTGAGGAGCCGGGAAGTTGTGCTCGTAGAAATCCTTCGTCGCCACCAAGCGCTTCCAAGGACCAACGTCTCGCCAGACGAGTTGTGCTGGTGTGGACTCAGTGGGCTCCCCGTACTTGTCGACAACAAGTCGAGCAGCTTCACGGGACTTCTCGGGCCACAACTCGATGATCTGTTCGGCGCGATCTGTCACAGTCACCCTCCTCGATTGCGGACGCGGATTACCCGCTGCTCAGGGGTGTCGAAACGAATCGGTCCCGGTTGGCCTGCTGGCGGGACGCCGATCGAACGGTCTGCTGTGCTTCGCATCCGAGGCCCAATTCAGGGCCGGTCGAAAAGGTCGCAGGCGCGCCGCTTGAAGTGACTCTGTACTCAGGTCTCCGAGACGGAGTCGAACAGAATGCGAACCGTCGTTCCAGACGGACTGCTACGCAGTTGGATCAGGTCGGAGACCTGGTGGGCGAACCAGATCCCACGTCCTCGCGCTTCCGTGACCTGTGGTCGCCGCAGGCCGATGAGCTGGTCCTCGATGAAGCCCAAATCCCGAACCTCACAGACAACCCTTCCGTCCGCTTGCCACACCCCGATCGATCCGCTGCCCGCGTATCTAATGCTGTTGGTTGCAATCTCGTTGACGGCCAGCACGAGATCGGGGATGCGGTCTTCCTCGACGCCAAACCGGCGGGCGTCCTCCGCGATCCTCTTCCTCATCGCGCCTAGACCTTCCTTCGTGAACGGAATGAACTCATCGTCACCGATCAAGGCGGGCGAGAGCTGTCGCTCGGGATGGCCGTCGGCAAGGAAGTTCTCATTGATTCGCGAGGTTGCACCGCTGCCGATAAAAGGGTGAGAACCTGTCAGGTCGTCGAGCACGCTCTTGGGCAGTGACGCCGTGTCAAACGGGCAGCCAAGGTAGAGGGTGAACTCCGCTTCGGTGAACGCGCCATTCAGCATCTGTTCGTACAGCCCGCTCTCCTCGATCTCGGCCTGGTCTCGGCCGGCATAGATGGGCTCCCCGATTCCCCAAACAGTTCGTCCGGCTGCCCCGTGCGAGTCGAGGAAATCGCTCCAGATCGAGATCAGCCGGACCGGGTTGCGGCCGACCTGTTCCATAGGAGCCAGATCGATATGAGTGCGATTGCCGATGAACGCCGTCCGGAACCCTGAGAGAGTGTCCGATTGGGCGGCGATGAGCACCGGCTCCTCACGGTCGAGCGCGGGGCCCAGGAAGCCCGTCACCTGTTCCACCAGCAAGTCGTTCGACTCGTAGGGCAGACCTTGATGTCGGAATTGCGGGATGTCCTGCACGGTCACGATGCGCACGCTGCGGCGAGAGTGCCACTCCTGCGACCGGGAGGGCCTCGACCAAAGATTAGCTTGCGGACGAGGACGAACCCGAGCTCAAGAGCTCGTACCTCTCGGCCGCGCCACCTGTCAATCGACGTATTCCTCACGGGACTGCTCGGCACCCTTGGCCCTGATAATCGCGCGACCCGTGGTCTCGACCGCTGGGTCGAGATCCAGCTGGGAGAAGATGTCGTTGACGATGCGCACATGGTTCTCCGTCTCCTCGAGGTAGCCCTGCCACTCGGTGCGAAGGTCTTCGTTCACCGTGCATCTGATCGCTGTTGATAGACCTTCACTCCACCGAGCTCCGTCTCGAGAGCCTGGTGGAGAAGCTCGTTCACCTGTGCGTCCTTCAACGTCCCGATCTCCCCTGGGTCGTCGTGCTCGACGAATTACCGTTCTCGACGAATTACCCGTTGCTGACAGGGGTCAAACGGATGGCTTGGCGCGCAAGGCCAGAAGAGCGATGTCGTCTCGTGGCCCTCTCTCGCCGAGGTCGCTGAGTAGCAGTTCCAGCATCTGGCCGATTAGGCGATCGGGGTCATCGGTCTCGCATTTCGCCAGCGCCAGCTCGACACTCTCCGCGGGGTTGAGCCCGGTCATGGCATAGCCATCTGTATACATCACGATGGTGTCACCAGGTGCCAGCCATCGCTCGACTTCGATTGGGACTACTTCGGCCATGACGCCGACCGGGGGGCATGGCTCCCCGAGGCGCTCCACGCTCCCGTCGGCCGTGACCACCATCACCGGAGGATGGCCGGCAAGGGTCACTCGCAGCCTGGACCGGTCACCGTGACTTTCGAGGATCGAATAGGCCAAGGTGCACATTTGGTCCTCCTCGAGCAATGACTCGTTGATCCTTGTGATCACCGTGGTCGGATTCGGGTCGAGTGCGATGGTCGACCTCAGGGTGTATCTGGCCAGTCCGACGGCAGCCGCCGCCTCCACTCCCTTGCCAGCGATGTCGCCGACCAACACCGCGGTTCGGCCATCGGCCGTGGGGAAGACGTCGTAGAAATCACCTCCGACGTGCCCGACCAGCGACAATGGCTGGTAGCGAGCCGCTAGCTGGAAGCCCGGCACCTTTGGCAGAGTCTTTGGAGTGAGGACGATCTGCAACGTCTCTGCAATCTCCCGTTGCTGCTGATAGAGCCCAGCGTTCTCCAGCGCGGCTGCGGCTCGATCGGCCGCGGCTCCGAGCACGTCGACGTCCGCCATGTCTAGCTCGGGGTCCGGAAAGCTCCTCGCCAGAGTCAGGGTGCCGATCACTCGTCGACCAACGGCGATCGGGACGCAGGCCATCGAGTTCAGCTGAAGCTGCCTGAGGATGTCGATCATCTCCTTGCCCTCAGTGGCTTCTGCTTGCGCGAGCATCTCCTCAGTGATCGGCCCTATCGCCTCGGGGACTCCGGTCGACGCCACCCTCCCTTGCAGCCGGTCTTCGTCAAGCTGTATGTGACGTGAGCCGGCCACATTTACGAGATTGCGGGCTTCGACCTCATCCGGGTAGACGGCCGCCACGGGGACGAGGAATCTCCCTTCGACGAGATGCACAGCGCACCACGTGCCCATTCGAGGGACCAATGCCTTGGCCAGCGCTTGCAAGTTCTCGTCCCTGTCCAGTGAGGATCCGAGTGCTTCGTAAACGGTGTACAACAGCTCCCTGATCTCGTCGCGGCGGAACTGAGACGTGATGTCCTGGAAGAAATTGAGCACGAGCACGACTTCGCCCGCGTCGTTCTTGATCGGGCTGGCCCGAACCTGGGACCAACGCACACGTGGGGAGTCCGGCCGACGATATCCGATGACTGTCTCTGCGACCGGGGCCCCCGCCATGACCCTCCTTCCGGGGAGACTCTCCAATGGCAAGGGAGATCCAGCTCGATCGATCATCTCGAATCGGCCGACTATGTCTTCTGGAGGTGTCGATACCAGCTCGGCGCCTGTTCGGAAGCCGACGATTCGCGCTGCCTCGTCATTGGCATAGAGCAGGCGGCCGGAGCGATCCTGAACCGTTACAGCCTCGCTGGCGTGACGAAAGAGGATGTCGAGGACCCTCCGGTCCTCGTCCGTGGCCAACTCGATGAATCGATCACCGGGCACGTGCCCCCTCGGCACCGGGCCGATAGAACACAAGGCCCGGCGGACGGGAAGTTAGCCGATCTCGCGCATCACCGTTCGCGAGGGCCGAATGATCGGGCGTTTCACCGCTTCCCCACCCCGGGTATGTGCCGTCCGGAATGGATCCAGCCAACCCGGAGCCTCGAGAACCGACGATCAATCCTTCGCTGTGGATGGCGACGTCGGAATGGCCCGAGCGTCCGGTTCTTCGAGGAGACATGACGGTTCAGGCGGTGGTGATCGGGGCCGGGATCACAGGTCTCACCGCCGCTCGCCTCCTTTGCGAGCAAGGTCTGACTGTCGCGGTCATCGAGTCCCGCAGGGTCTGCTCGGGAGTCACAGGGCTGACGACGGCGAAAGTGACCGCCCTGCAGTCCACCATCTACACCGAGCTGTCCGAGCGGTGGGGTGACGAGACGTCGGCTGCTTACGCCGCGGCCAACCTCGAAGGCCTGGAAATGATCCGGCGTCGAGCCCAGGACGAGCACATCGAATGCGATCTGCGCAGCGCTGCCGCCCTGACCTACGCCGAGACCGCCGACGGGCTCGCCAAGATCGAGGCCGAAGTCGAGGCGGCGCAAAGGGCAGGTGTCGGCGTCTCGTTCACGACGGAGTCAGACCTCCCGTTCGAAATCGCTGGGGCGGCCCGTCTCGATGATCAGGCGCAGTTCCATCCTCGCAACTATTGCCACGGGCTCGTGCGGGGGATCCTCGCCGACGGCGGCGCGGTTTTCGAGGAAACCAGGGCAGTGGATCTCGATGCCACGGCGGGGAAGGTGATCACCGATGGAGGGACCGTGTCCGCCGAGGTGATCGTGGTTGCATCCCACATCCCGTTCGTCGACACCGGTGGGTACTTTGCCCGAATGACCCCCTCCAGGTCCTACGCGGTCGCCTTTCGATCCCCGAGTGAGCCGCCGTCTGGCATGTACATAAGCGTCGATCAACCGATTCGCTCCATCCGATCAACGGGCGACGGCTACACCATCGTGGGCGGTGAGGCGCACCCTTCGGGACAAGACGTGGACACCGAAGAACGCTATCGCACTCTCGTATCCTGGTCCCAGGAACGCTTTGGAGCGTCGAAGGTCGACTATCGGTGGTCGGCGCAGGATTATCGAAGCGTCGATGGCCTTCCTTTCGTCGGCCCACTTGGTTCCTCGGGCCGGGTCTTCACGGCCACCGGTTTCGCTAAATGGGGGATGGCAAATGGGACCGTTGCCGCCGCGATCATGGTCGATCTGGCCATGGGGCGGGACAACTCGCTGGCGAGCGTTTTCGATTCCAAACGGGCCGCCCTCAAGCAGGCCGCACCCGGGTTGCTCAAGGCCGGCGCCGGGTTCGCCAAGAGCCTGCTCGCGGATCGACTGCTCCCGTCGGACTTCAAGGAGTTGGAGCACGTCGCAGCTGGCTCGGGAGAGGTCGTTTCAATCGATGGGCACAAGGCCGCTGCTTTCCGCGACGAGGACGGCGCGGTTCACGCCGTCTCGCCCATCTGCACTCACCGCGGCTGCCAGGTGCAGTTCAACAATGCAGAGCGGACCTGGGATTGCCCCTGTCATGGATCGCGTTTCGACGTCGAAGGCAAGGTGATCCATGGGCCTGCCGTTCGAGATCTCGCTCCGCTCGACGAGAAGGCGATGCCCCGATCCTCGCCCGGGTGACCCCTGCCGCCATATCATCCGCCACGCGGATGAAGCGCTCTCTCCCCCTCTTCTTGGTCCTGTTCATCGCTTGTTCCGAAGGCGGCTCCGGTTCGACGACCACGATTGAAGAAGTGACCAGCACGACCCTCGCTCCGACTACGACCGCGCCACCCGTGGAATGCCCTCGGCCGCCCTACGAGCTCAGCTTCCTCCCAGTTGGTGTCGGTACCGCGGTGCTCGACGCCGAGGAGATCGAGCCCGACGTGTGGACCTCCGTGCCGGGGAGCAGCGCAACGCTTCTTGGCCGGGGCGACGTCGTCGCCATCGCCTTGATCCGGGGCACGCTCCCCGCAGTGGAATGGCCAGGGGATCGGGGGGAGGTGTTCGTCGACGGAACGCGGGGAGTGGTCGGGCCACATCCAGATGGGACCTGGGTGGCCGGTTGGTTCGAGGCCCCCGGCGAGCGCTGCGACCTCTACACCATGGTTTTCTACTCGCCGGTCGCAGACGACGACGTGGAGCAGACCCTGGCCGGGATGAATCGTGTCGGGGGTTGACGGCGCAGCGGGGGACGCGTAGCGTTCCGCCCGGATGAGCCGAAAGAACCTCTCGCATGCCGATGGCACCTGGTGGTGGGCTTGGCGCGCGCCGGAGGTGGCTTCGGTCGGATAGTCCCCGCTCTCTGATCCCTACGAACCCATCTCCGGTATCCGGCAGATGGGTTTTCTGTTCGAGGCCCAGACGCCGGACCGGCGGAGGAGCCCATGAACAACATCTTCGACATACCGGCCGACCTGGACACCCCTACGTCGGTGTACCTCAAGCTTGCCCCTCTCGGCCCGCGATTCCTCCTCGAGAGCGTTGAGCAGGGTGACCAGGTGGGACGGTTCTCATTCATCGGATTCGGCCCGGGCCTCGATGTGCGCAGCGACGGGAGGACGATCCACGCCGGGACCACCGATGTCGAGACCGACGGGTCGATACAGGGCCTCGTGGACGGGTTGCGCAAGATGCTCGTGGAGGCACCGGCGCCAGGCCCGGTCTCGACGTCGATCCCGTTCCACGGAGGGCTGGTGGGGGCGATCGGTTTCGACGTCGCTCATCGTCTCGCCGGTTGGGCCCCTCCGCCGAGCCCTCGGCCGGAGATCCAGTTGTACGGGCCACCGAGCGTCATCGTCTTCGACCATCTGAGTCGACGGGCCGCCCTGCTCCATGACGGGCCCGACTCCGATCGTCTTTCCCTGCGTCGCGAGGTGATCTCGTTGCTGTCGAGTGGGCTGCCGGGCCCGGAACGGACCGGCGGGTTCGAACCTGCAACCGGCTCGATGGATAGGCAGCAATACGAGGACGTTGTGCAGCGCGCCCGTCATTACATTCGTGAGGGCGACGTGTATCAGATCGTCCCTTCGGTCCAGTTCACCGGGGAGACCGACCTTGATCCATTCACCGTTTATCGAGGGCTGCGACTCCTCAATCCCTCTCCATACATGTACTTCTGTGACCTGGGCGAAACCAAAGTGATCGGGTCCTCGCCGGAGGCGCTGGTCAGGCTGCGGGGGACCGTGGCAGAACTGCGGCCCATCGCCGGGACCAGGCCTCGTCACAACGACGAGCAACGTGACCGGATTGCAGAGGAAGAGCTGATCGGCGACGCCAAGGAGGCGGCCGAGCATGTGATGCTTGTCGACTTGGCTCGCAATGACCTGGGCAGGGTCGCGGTGCCCGGTTCGATCAAGGTCGATCCGTATCGTGCCATCGAGAGATACAGCCACGTCATCCATCTGGTCAGCGGGGTGAGCGGGATCATGGAGACCGGTGGCGATGCCTTCGACTTGTTTGCTGCTGCCTTCCCGGCCGGCACGGTGGTAGGCGCCCCCAAGATCCGCGCCCTCGAGCTCTTGCGGGAGCTCGAGCCCGTCCCCCGCGGGCTCTATGCAGGGACCGTCGGCTATTTCGGGCATGGAGGGACGATGGACCAGGCGATCGCCATTCGCACCATCGTCATGAGCGAGGGTCGCTACACCTACCAGGCCGGTGCGGGCATCGTCGCCGACAGCGTTCCCTCGGCCGAGTGGGAGGAAGTCCTCTCCAAATCAGGTGCGATGCGTGGCGCCCTCGAGATAGCCGCAGGTGGGCTATGAGCCGGGTGCTCCTCGTCGACAACTACGACTCGTTCACCTACAACCTGGTGCAGGCATTGCGGATTCTCGGCGCAGAGGTGATGGTGCGAACCAACGACGGGGTGAGTCTGGACGAAGCCCGCGATCTCGAACCCTCCCACCTCGTCGTCTCACCGGGCCCGGGGCGACCCGAGGCAGCAGGGGAATCGATGAAGCTGATCTCGGGCTTCCTCGATGAATTGCCCATTCTCGGCGTTTGCCTTGGTCATCAGGCGATCGCCACCGCCATGGGCGGGACCGTGGACCACGCGCAGGAGTTGAGGCATGGGAAGTCGTCGCCGGTATATCACGACTCCGCATCGATCTATGCCGGTCTCCCCAACCCGTTCGACGCGGGGCGCTACCACTCCCTGGCAGTGATGGAGGGCGATCTCCCCTCAGATCTCGTCGTGACTTCCTTCACCTCCGATGGCGTGATCATGGGGATCCGTCACAGATCGTTGCCGGTCGAAGGTGTCCAGTTCCACCCGGAGAGCGTGCTCACGCCGCACGGCGAGCTGCTCCTGCGCAACTTCCTCGATCTGGGAGGGGGAAGACCCCCCTCCCCGGCTTCGCCGGTACTCCCCCCTGCAGGGGGAGAGACATGAGCCAGGTGCTCGAAGACCTCCTCCGTGGCAACGACCTCACTGAACAGGAGGCCGTAGGCCTCCTCCACCAGTTGACCGGGGGCGAGGTGGATCCGGCCGTTGCTGGCGCCATCCTCGCCGCCCTCAGGGCCAAGGGCGAGACCCCGGAGGAGGTGCGCGGGTTCGCCCGGGCAATGCGGGACCTGGCCACCGATCCCCAGGTCGATGTCACCGGTGCCGTCGACGTGGTTGGCACCGGTGGCGACCGGTCGGGCAGCCTGAATCTCTCAACGGGGTCGGCGATTGTGGCGGCGGCGAGTGGGGTTCCCGTGGTGAAACACGGGAATCGCTCGATGACCAGCCGGAGTGGGAGTGCCGATGTTCTCGAGGCGCTCGGGCTGCCCATTCCCATGGATGAGGACCAGGTGCGGCGGCTCTTCGAGGCCACCGGCTTCACGTTCCTGTTCGCCCCCTACTTCCACCCCGCGATGGCTGCGGTGGGCCCGGTCCGCCGTGCGTTGGCGGTGCGTACGGTGTTCAACATTCTCGGGCCCCTCACCAATCCGGCGGCTCCGCCCAACATGGTGATTGGCGCCTTCGACCCCGCCGCTGCCCGGCTCATGGCGGGGGCCCTCTCGGGTCTCGACATCCACCGCGCATTCGTTGTGCACGGGGCGGGGGGCTGGGACGAGCCTTCCCCCCTGGGTGAGTTCATCCTCTTCGACGTGCGGCCGGGCTCGGTCGAGGAATCCGTGCGGCATCCGGCCGACGTCGGGATGGCCGGTTGCGAGATGGACGACCTTGCCGGTGGCTCGCCGGAGCACAACGCCAGACGCTTGCTCGACGTCCTGGAGGGCGAGCAAGGCCCGCACTGGGATTCGGTCGTGCTCGGAGCTGCCCTGGCAATCGAGGTCAGCGGGCGCGCCGCCCTGCCCGAAGACGCCGTGGCGATTGCCGGCGCCGCCATCCACGACGGGAGGGCGCTCGCTCTGGCCAAGTCGCTCGAGGAGTTCGGGGCGTCCGAGGCCAGCCGTTGAGCCGCTTCCTCGACACCATGGCCGCCCGATCCCGGCAACGGGCGGAGCAAGCCGCCGCACGCAGCTCACTCCCCGAGCGTCGGGAGAGCGTTCTCTCCGGATCCCGGCCCCGCCCAATCGGGACCTTCGGAGCGTTGTTCGACGTCATCGCCGAGGTCAAGCCACGGTCTCCCTCCGAGGGTGCATTTCCTGAACGTCACCCGGCCGAGACCGCGGTGGGCTATCAGGCCGGCGGTGCCGCCATGATCTCGGTGCTTACCGAGCCCTCGGAGTTCGGCGGGTCCATCCAGTTGTTGGAGGCCGTCGCGGCCGCCGTGTCGGTCCCGGTGTTGGCCAAGGACTTTCTGGTGGACCCGATCCAGGTGTACGAGGCGCGGGAAGCCGGCGCCGATGGGGTGCTGGTGATCGCACGAATCCTGAACGACGAGGCCATGGTCGAGATTCTCGACGCCGTCTCTGAAAGCAGGGCTTTTGCCCTGATCGAGGCGTTCGATGGGGACGACCTGAAGCGCATTCGGAGGGCTGTGTCGGGGCGGGAAAACCTCATCGCCGGCGTCAATTGCCGGGACCTCGACACACTGGAAGTCGTGCCCGAACGCCATGCCGCTCTTGCCGGACAGCTCCCGGGCGACGTCGTGAGCGTCGCCGAAAGTGCGATGCAAAACCCTGAGGATATCGAACGAGTGGCCACATATGGATATCGGGCTGCCCTCGTCGGTTCGGCATTGATGAGAACCGACGATCCAGGTCAATTGGTGAGTGAGATGGTCGAGGCCGGTCGTCGGGCAGTGACGGTGCCGTCATGACCCTCTTCGTGAAGCTGTGCGGGGTCAAATCTGAGGCGGATCTCGAGGCTGCCGTCGAGGCGGGCGCCGACGCGGTCGGGTTCGTTCTCACCCCCTCCCCACGACAGATCCCATTGAAGGTGGCGGCCAGGCTGAACGCGAGATTGCCTGAATCGGTTCTTGGTGTCGCCGTTTTCCATGACCCGTCACCGGATCTGTTGGTTCGAGCACGAGAAGAGGTCGATCCCGATCTGTTCCAGTCCGAGCTCTCCACGCTGGTCGGGATTTCTACAGACCGGCTCCTCCCGGTAGTGGTCGATAGTGAGTCGCTCGTCCGGGACTTCGCTCTCGCCGCCGGCTCGGCGGGTAAGGAGATGATCCTCGTCGACAGCGCCGCTCGTGGCGGGACCGGTCTCACATCGAGCTGGGATCGGCTCGCCAGGCTCGATGGGCCGGGTCGGCTGATCCTGGCCGGTGGCCTCCACCCCGACAACGTGGGTGAGGCAGTCTCCCTGATCAGGCCATTCGGGGTCGACGTCAGTTCAGGTATCGAGAAGTCACCGGGAGTGAAGGATCCGAAGCGCATGCGAGCCTTTGTCGAAGCGGCGCGAAGCGTGGGCGTGGGAGGAAAAGCATGACGACCGCTCGAGACGAGACCGGGCGCTACGGCCGCTTCGGTGGGCGCTACGTGCCCGAGATCCTGGTGCCCGCCTTGACCAGGCTGGAAGAGACCTCCCGTCTCCTCCTCGATGATCCCGGATTTCTCAATATGTACGAGGAGGAATTGTCCTCCTGGGTGGGCCGGCCGACGGCGCTCACCCATGCCGTCCGCCTCGGTGAATCCTGGGGTGGTGAAGTGTGGTTGAAACGCGAAGACCTGGCCCACACCGGGGCGCACAAGATCAACAACGCCATAGGTCAGGCGCTCCTCGCCAGGGAGATGGGCGCTGAGCGGGTGATCGCCGAGACAGGGGCGGGCCAGCACGGCGTGGCCACGGCAGCGGCTTGTGCTCGTCTCGGGCTGGATTGCACCGTCTACATGGGCTCGGTGGACATCGAGCGTCAGGCGCCGAATGTCGAGCGGATGCGGATCCTGGGGGCGAGGGTGGAGCCGGTCACGTCTGGGGACGCGACTTTGCGTGCCGCGATCAATGAGGCCCTGCGTGACTGGGTGACCCGACCAGAGACCACCTATTACCTCCTCGGCTCGGCGGTGGGTCCCCACCCCTACCCATGGCTGGTCAGAGAGCTTCAATCGGTTATCGGCCGCGAAGCCCGGCAACAGATGCTGGAGCGGTCGGGACGTCTGCCTGATGCCGCCGTTGCCTGCGTCGGCGGCGGCTCCAACGCCATTGGGTTGTTCCATCCCCTGCTCGACGACCCGATCGAGCTCATCGGGGTGGAGGCCGGTGGGACATCCCCGGAGTTGGGGCGCAACGCCGCCACCATCGGGCGGGGGACTCCGGGTGTGCTTCACGGGAGCTTCTCGTTTCTCCTTCAAGACGACGACGGCCAGGTTCAGGAAACCCACTCGGTGTCAGCAGGCCTCGACTATCCGGGAGTTGGCCCCGAGCACTCGTGGCTGGCGGAGACTGGGCGGGTCAACTACGAGAGCGCGACCGATGACGAGGCGTTGGCCGCCCTGTACGAGCTGGGTCGTCACGAGGGGATCCTTCCCGCACTCGAGTCGAGTCACGCCCTGGTCGGAGCCAAGAGGTGGCTAGGTGTCAATCCGGGCTCGACAGTCCTCGTCGGTCTCTCCGGCCGGGGGGACAAGGACATCGACATCCTTCGAGGTCTGAGCCGATGAGCGCCCCTGAGGTCGGAGCTCGAGCACTCGAGACCAGATTGGCCGCTGATGAGACGGCCATCGTGCCCTACCTCACCGGCGGGTACCCGTCATCGGCCGCCTTCGCCGACGCGCTGCTGGCGCTATCCCGGATGTCGATCGCAGTCGAGATCGGAATCCCCTTCTCAGACCCAATGGCCGATGGCGCCACCATTCAGGAGTCGAGCCGGGTCGCCCTGGAAAATGGAGCCACACTCGAATCGATCCTCGACGCGATCGAGGGACTCGGCCGGCTCGATGCCGATCTGGTGGTGATGAGCTATCTCAACCCGCTCCTCGCCTACGGGTATGGGTCATTGCTGCCGAGACTGGCAGGGGTTGGCGTGTCTGCGCTGGTCGTTCCGGATCTGCCGCTGGAAGAATCCGAAGAGCTCGCCAGTGTCTCCCGCGAGCATGGGATTGGCCTGGTCCAACTGGTCAGCCCGGTGACGAGTCAGGAGCGGCTCGACGCCTTGGGCGAGGCCTCGGAGGGATTCACCTATGCGGTGACGATGACCGGCACCACCGGCGGCACGCTCGGCGCCGGCCCCGAGGTCACCCCCTACCTCGATCGGGTGCGTGCGGCATCGAGACCCCCTGTCCTCGCCGGGTTCGGGGTGAGAACCGCCGATCAGGTTCGGGCGCTGGCCCCACATTGCGACGGGGTGATCGTGGGCAGCGCCCTGGTCGAAATCATGTCCGCCGGTCGAGACCCGGTGTCGTTCGTGGCAGAGTTGCGTCGATGATCGCCACGCTGTCGTCTGTCTGCACCCTGGGGGAGAAGGCCGCGATCCTCCGCTTCATCGAGGGCCACGGTCTCCGGGTCCATGTCGGCGAGGCAGGCACGACCACGATCGTCAGCATCATCGGCGACCCGGAGCCGGGCATAGCGGAATCAATCGGCGCTCTTCCCGGTGTCGAGTCGGTCAGCCTCGATGCCCCGCGCTACCCATTCGTCGCCAGGGAGGCCCGAGCCGAGCCCAGCACGGTGAAGGTGGGGGATGTGGTCATCGGAGGGAGAGGCGTCGCAGTCATCGCCGGGCCGTGCTCGGTGGAGTCCGAAGAGCAACTGCTCACGATCGCCCGATCGGTGGCCAAGGAGGGAGCGGTGCTTCTGAGAGGCGGAGCCTTCAAACCCCGGACTTCGCCCTACAGCTTCCAAGGGCTGGGGGAGGAAGGTCTCGAGATGTTGGCCCGCGCCCGGGAAGAGACCGGTCTGGGAGTGGTGTCTGAGGTCGTCGCCCCGGAGGACATCTCCTCGATGAACCGATATGTCGACATGCTCCAGGTGGGGAGCCGGAACATGCAAAATTTCCGCCTCCTCTCAGCCGTCGGCGAGCAACCCACCCCGGTTCTCCTGAAGAGGGGTCTGATGTCCACCATCGAGGAGATGCTTCTGGCAGCCGAGTACATCGTCGGCGCCGGGAATCCACGAGTGGTGCTCTGCGAGCGAGGCATCCGGTCATTCGAGACCGCGACCCGGGGCACGCTCGACATCAGTGCGGTCCCCGTTCTCAAGGAACGTTCCCATCTCCCCGTCATCGTCGACCCGAGCCATGCCGCCGGGAAGCGCTCCCTGGTGCCGAGCCTCTCGGCGGCGGGAGTCGCCGCCGGCGCCGACGGATTGCTGATAGAGGTGCACGATCGGCCCGAGGAAGCGCTGAGTGACGGCCCGCAGAGCCTGACCCTCGACGGCTTCGCCGAAACGATGGAGACGGTGGCGAAGATCGCCGTCGCTCTCGACCGCCCCCTACTGACCCTGTGAGTCGGGTGCCCGGCTCGGCCCGTCGGATCCTTCCCTGAACATCTCGCCAATGGCGGCGACACTGCCCAGCACCCCACTGGTATCGAGGGGGAGAAAGATCTTGGTCGCCTGACCGTTGGCAACCTGCTCCAGCGCCTCGAGATATCGGATTGCGATCAGATCGGGGGTCGGGTCACCGTTGTGGATCGCACCAAACACCCGCTCGATGGCCTGTCCTTCTCCCTCGGCCACGGTGAGCAACTGGTATTGCTCGGCGTCGGCCACTCGCTTGATCGCCTCCGCCTGACCGGTCGCCTCGAGGATCTGGCTCTGCTGGATTCCCT